>Ga0066791_10000177_pt1 | contig 26134 bp, 16 predicted proteins | sample OrgsoiDNA2013051_FD_70944 | JGI IMG/M metagenome (GOLD analysis project Ga0066791, IMG submission 70944) | Permafrost soil microbial communities from the Arctic, to analyse light accelerated degradation of dissolved organic matter (DOM) -... | ecosystem: Environmental > Terrestrial > Soil >...
TGGACGACGAAGGCCGGCGAGTTCAGCCAGTCGGCGAAGCAGGCGATGCTGATGTACCCGGAGCTGGACTACAACCTGCAGTTCAGCCACTACAACGGCACGGTGCCCGCGCAGCTGCAGGCCGACCAGCAGAAACAGAAGGCCGCGATTGCCAAACTGACGGCCGACCACGGCCTGTTCTTCTTCTACCGGGGCAAAGAGCCGCGCGACAGCCTGCTGGCCAGCGTGGTGAAAAGCTTTTGCGACGAGCACGGCCTGAGCCTGATCGCCGTGTCGGTTGACGGCACGCTCAGTCCGGCGTTGCCGCAGAGCCGGCGGGACACCGGTCAGGCAAAAAGAATGGATATTCGCCATTTCCCGGCGCTGTTTTTGGTTAACCCAACGGACGAAAGCTATCAGCCGGTGGCCTACGGGTTTATCACCCCCGATGACCTGTCCCGCCAGTTCCTCAACGTGGCCACCGACTTTAAGCCGAACTTTTAAAGGACTAAACGCATGAAAAAAACACTCAACATTGGCTGTCTGGCCTCGTTACTCCTGATGACCGCCGCCCACGCCTCGACCTGGGACGACATTGCCGCCATCGAGGCGGCGAAAGGGCAGCCCCGCGTCACTGAACCCGCGACAGCCGGGAAAGCACCGGTAAAACCGGCCCGCTGGTTTGCGCTAAGTTCAGGGCAACGCGTCAACCTCAACGACTGGAAGCTCGTGGTGTTTATGCAGTCGACCTGCGCGTATTGCCATAAGTTTGACCCGATGCTCAGCGCGTTCTCTCAGGAGTCCGGCCTGTCGGTGATGGCGTTCAGCTTAGACGCGAAGGGCGATGCCGCGTTCCCGGATGCGCTGCAGGCGACGCCGGAGGTGATGGTGCAGTTCTTCACGCCGGGCATGCCGGTGGCGACGCCGACCACGTTTTTGGTGAACGTCAACTCGCTCACCACCTTCCCGCTGCTGCAGGGTGCGGCAGAAAAGCCCGCGCTGATCTCCCGGCTGGACGAGGTGTTGCAGATAGCGATGAACGGGAGGGGACAATGATGTTTTCTTTCTTCAAAAAGCAGCCGGGCAGTCCGGCGGACTCGCTGCTTAAGACGGTATCCCTGTATGCGATATTGGCCGGGCTACTGCTGCGGGTCGCCGTGGGTTTGTCTTTGGGCCTGTGGGGCTTCTTGCACAAGCCGCTTCCCCTCGGTTTTTTTGTGACGGGCGTGACGGTCACCGCCGCAGGCTGTGCCGGACTGATGGTGGACGATGTGGTTCGGTTTATGACGCGTCAGTGGCAGAAATACATCCAGCGCAAAGGCGGTTCACGATGAAGAAGGCGACGCTCATCTGTCTTATCGGGTTGCTGCTTGCCGCGCCTGTTTGCGCTGACGTTAACAGCGACATGAACCACTTCTTCGGCAAGCTGGGTTTTGAGGGCAATACCTCCCGTCCACAGGTCTGGCAGGGGCAGGCGGCGGGCTACGCCAGCGGCGGTTCGCTGTACATGCGCACCGCCGTCAGGCAAATCCAGATGGTGTCCCTGTCGCCGCCGAGCCTGAACGCCGGCTGCGGCGGCATTGACGCCTACCTGGGCTCTTTCTCCCATATTGACGGCGAGACGATGCAGCGTTTTGTGAAGCAAATCATGGGCAACGCCGCCGGCTACTTCTTTGATTTGGCCCTGCAGACCACTGTGCCGGAGATGAAGCAGGCGAAAGACTTCCTGCAAAAGCTGGCCTCGGACGTGAACAGCGCCAACATGTCGAGCTGTCAGGCCGCGCAGGGGATCGTCGGCGGCCTGCTGCCGCGCACGGCGGTCAGTCAGCAGAAGGTCTGCCAGGACATTGCCGGCGAAACCAACTGGTTCGCAGACTGGGCCGCGTCGCAGCAGGGCTGCACCGTAGGTGGGGGCTACGACAGCGTGACCAACAAGGCCAGCGACAAGACCAAAGACCAGGTCATGAAGAACAAAAACGTGATGTGGGACGCCATCAAAGAAAAAGGCATGTTCAGCAACAACCAGCAGCTGGCCGAGTTTGCGATGAGCCTGACCGGTTCGCTGATATATGACGCCAACGGCCAGATAAAAATCCTGTCGCCTATCACCACCAACGAGGACGTGCTGAAGGCGATGATGAACGGCGGCAGCGCGACCATTTACGCCTGCGACAGCAGCGACCAGTGCCTCAATCCCCGGCTGAGCACGATTTCTATCAGTGCCGGTAATGCGATGAACGGGCAGGTCAAGACGCTGCTGAAGGCTATTCAGGACAAGGCGGTGAAGGATGAACCGCTGTCCGTCGCGGAAAAAGGTTTTCTGGAGTCGACCCGCATTCCTGTGCTGCGCTACCTGGTCGACCCGCTGTCGGTCAATATCGGCCCCGCCGTGGTGTATCAGCTGGCGGAATACATCGGCTACGACATCATGATGCAGTACATGAACGGAATGATCACTGCGGTGCGCACGCAGACGGGCGGGAAAAGTTTTCCGGGCGAGGTGGCCGATCAGCTTGATAAGAGCCTGGACAAAGCGACCAGCCTGATTGCCGAGCTGCAGACCCGCGTGCAGGTCAGTCAGGATGCGGTGATGGCGGTTGAACGCCAGATGAGCTACCTGCGTCAGCAGGTGTCGAGCCGCCTGATCCAGCGCTATCAGGGCAACTACCGGTTTACAGGGGAGTAATATGGACGTTATTTATACGATAAGCGGCGGGGAGTGGTTCCGCGACTCGCTCAACGCGGTGGCGGCCTTTACTCAGTCAGAGACCGGCCACAGCCTGATGAAGATTGCCACCGTGCTGTCGGTCGTCACCTGTGCGGTCGCCTGGATCCGCACGCACGACATTTTCACCCTGCTGAAATGGGCGTTTGTGTTCACGGCGGTCACCGTCCTCATCGGCGTGACGCGGCCGGTGCAAATCATCGACGCCACCAGTCCGTCTACGGTCTATCAGGTCGATAACGTGCCGGTCGGATTGGTGCTGCCGGCGTCGGTTATCACCTCGGTCGGCCACGGGCTGGTCGCGGGGTATGAGTTCTTTATGCATCAGCCCGACGCGCTCAGCTACGGCGAAACGGGGATGTTGTTCGGCGCCACGCTGGTCGGCAGCAGCTCGGACTATACGTCGGCCAGCGCGGAACAAACCGACCTGTTTGCGGATTACGTGGAGAACTGCGTGGTGGGCGACATGCTGCTTAATAAGAAATACAGCATGAATGACCTGATGAACAGTAAAGACCCGTATGCGCTCATTTTCGAGAAACCCAGCCCGCTGCGCGGCATCTTTAATGAGAAAAGCGAGTTTAAGACCTGTCAGGAGGCGGCGGTCACGCTGCAGAAAATGATGGGTGCCGACACCAGCGCGGGCGGCACCACCTGGGGATACTACGTGCGCAAGTTCTTCGGCAAACTGCCGGAGCGGGCGGCGCTGTATAGCCAGCTGATGGGCGACAGCTACCAGTATTTTTACGGCGAGAGCAAAAGTGCCAGCGACATTATGCGCCATAACGTGACGCTGAATGCGCTGCGCCACGGGTTCGCGGGGTATGCGGCGCGCAACGGTGATACGGCCAGCCTGGTGAACCTGTCGGCGGAGTCGTCGTTTGCGAAAATGCGCATGTCGCAGGCCACCAGTGCCAGCATTGCTACCCGCACGCTGCCGATCATGCAAACGGTGCTGACCGGCGTGCTGATTGGGCTGTTCCCGCTGATGATCGCGATGGCGATGATCAGCACCCTGTCGCTGGAGGTGATGAAGGGTTACGTGTTTACGCTGGCCTACCTGCAAAGCTGGCCGGTGCTGTTCGCCATTCTCAATAACGGCATGAACGTGATGCTGAAATCTGACACCAGCGGAATACCGGTGACCCTGTCGAATCTGTCCGAGCGGCAGCAGATGTTTTCAGACATCGGGACGACGGCGGGCTGGCTGGCGTTGTCTATCCCTTTTCTGTCCTTCTATCTGGTGAAGGGGCTGGGCAACGGCGTGTCGCAGGCGGGCAGCTATCTGGGTTCGGCGATGCAGAGCGCGGCTACGGAGTCCTCTTCCAAGGCGGTGGACGGCAACTGGTCGTTCAATAATCAGCAGACCGACAACGTGCAGGGCAATAAGTGGGACACCAACAGCAGCCATGCCAACGGTCAGATAACCAATCAGACCGGCACCGGCGCCCTGGTGACCCAAACCGGCGACGGCGGCACGGTCTATAACACCACCGGCGCGATGTCGAAACTGCCGATGGATATCAACTTTGGTAAAGCTGAAAGCAGCAGTGCACAGCGATCGCAGAGAGAAACCCAGACGCAGGCTCAAAGTCAGCTGGAGGGCTATAACCATTCGATAAACAGCGCTTATAACAAGATGCAACAGTTTGCGACCCAGTCTGGAAACAGCTCTACCCTGACGCAGGGAGCAGACAACTCAACCTCTAGCTCACTAACAGAAGGTTATGGCTTGCAAGTTTCTGCTGCAAAAGCTTATGCGCAGAAAAATCATATCGGTGAGTCGCAGGCATTCAGTGAGCTGAGGGATCAATCACGGAGAGGGGAGTTGAGTGGTAGTGCAATGGCAAACGTTAAGATTGACTCGGACCGTCAAATCTTAGGGAAAGTTGCGGGATTAGCCACAGGGGCCTCAGCAGGAGTTGAGTTTAGGGGCGGCGTTAGTGGAAATATGAGTAGCAGTTCTTCAGATAATACACAGAAAGGTTCAACTAAAGGTGGGGATAACTCCTTTGACCAAAGCAGCCAAGAGCTGAAAGACTTTAAAAAAGGTCAGGATATGGTTAACAGCGCCCGCGCGTCAGAGTCTGGGAGTCATTCAGACAATACTTCTAATTCGATGCACGAACAGATAAATGCCACGCTGGCCGAAGCTGACAGCCAGTATCAGCAATATACGAACAGTATGACCCGCAGCCACGAATATGGAGAAATAGCATCGGCGGCGCAGACCATGTCGGCGCAAACACAAAGCAACTACACGCAGGAATTTGTGGGATATGTACGTGATAAAGCCCCAGAGCGCGCAGAGGCAATATTAACGGACACGGCAAATCCGGCTATCCGGGCAGAGCGTGAACAACTTATGGAACAGTTTGTGGAAGAAAAAATACATTCTCAGGTTGAAGGGCATTTTGAGAACAGTCGTGCACAGCTGGGTGCGGGTATGGCGCCCGTTGGGAATACGGCTGCGTCAGGCGGAAGTAATGCTTACCAGCGTGGGGAGTCCGAGATCCAGGCGCATGCTGAATCTGCAAATGTGCGGTCTGATAATTCAGCGCGTGTTGATTCGATGATTAGTGATACAAATCAACGTATTTCTGACTCAGGCATGGAGATAAATACAGCTAAAAATGGTATAAATAGTGAGCGTGCAGGATTGAGTGCGGCTCACCAAATGGCAGAGAGTAAATTCGACACTGAAAATGCAAAAGCGGTTGATGAGCAAAGAATACCTATATTGCAAGGCCAGGAGAAGCTCACACAGAGAGCATTAGATTTACAAAAAAATCGAGAAAAGGAGTAATGACAATGAAATTTTTCCCACAAACCATTTCTGTATGGAAGGCTCTTTTCTGGATTATGCCTGCTATTTATTTTTCTAGTTGGGTAATGCTTTCATCCTTGCTAAGACTTTCAGACCCGCTGGCTGCCGGTGTGTCTATATTCTTTTTTATTAATATGATTATATTCACTCTTATCTTTAGAAGTCAGAAGTTAATGATTGGAAATGATGACCCTAAAATAAATAAAGTAGTTTTGCGCAAGTTGCTTTATGGGGTGATTATTTGGGTATTAATTATCATGCTGGGGTTATTGATGGGCCCTCTGGGCTTAATTATTTGTTTGTATGTTGCTATGTGGGCGAGCAGCCTAATATTTTTATTGTCTGGTCGCTGCGAAATCCTTGGTATTACAGGGGGTGGCATTCAAACTAAAAGTATTTTGTGGAATGATTCATCTTATCAAAATGTTCATGAGCCAGTGAGTCATGGTGTAAACCCAGCAACAGGGTTGCCTATGGTTAACAGTTCGTATGATATAGATGGAAATTCTTACGGTTTTAAAAACAACTAATAATAAAGATTACAGTGCGCCCATACATGGGCGTATGGCCCATTTTTCCTAAGGAAAGGTTATGAGCTTAAACTCCCGCGACTTTACGCAGGGCGGGCAGGTTGCGTTTATGCGCCTGCGGATGTTCCTGCAAATTAACAATATCATTTCGTTTTATATGATTATGTCATTCATGATCATGACGGTGGCGACATTATTTATTCGCATGAGTACGCAGAACATGATGAATGGGCTGATGTACTGGTATGCCACCACCATTGCACCGTTTCAAAAACGCATGGTGAATCCAACGCTGTACCATTTGGATTATTACGGTAAAAAACTCCATTATACCGCCGTGCAAATCGTGAACGATGCCTATACTTCCTATTGCGGGAAGCTGCTTAAGCAGGAACTTATTATTTCCGCGCTTATTTCCATGGTGGTCGTATTTCTCGGTGCGCTGGCCTTTTACTGGTATTTAGCCCGCACCGGCCAAAAGCAGAGTGAGGATGAAATCACCGGCGGGCGCGTATTAAACACCGACCCAAAAGCCGTGGCCAAAATGATGAAAAGTCGCGGGCAGGCGTCCGATATTAAAGTCGACCATTTGCCTATCAAGAAAGACAGCGAAATACAGAACTTCGGCATGCACGGCACCGTCGGCTCCGGTAAGTCGACGCTGATGCGTAAATTCCTGTCGTTCCTGCGCGAACGCGGTGACCTGGTCATTATCTATGACAAAGGCTGTACCTTCGTTGAAGAGTATTACGACGAAACCAAAGACATCATCCTCAACCCACGGGACAGCCGCTGCGCCAACTGGGACATGTGGCGGGAGTGCCCGACTTTGCCTTCATTAGAAACCGTCTCCACCACGCTGATCCCGATGGGTGCGTCAGAAGATCCGTTCTGGCAGGGATCGGCGCGCACCATTTTCTCTGAAGCCGCGCACCGCATGCGTAAAGACCCGGAGCTGAGCTACAACAAGTTTTTGCGTACCTTGCTGGCCATCAAACTCGACAAGCTGCGCGAGTTTCTTGCGGGCACGCCGGCGGCCACGCTGGTCGACGGGAAAATTGAGAAAACCGCCATCTCTATCCGCAGCGTGCTGACCAACTACGTCAAGGCCATGCGCTATCTGCAGGGCATCGAGCGAAGCGGCAAGCCTAAATTTACTATCCGCGAATGGATGCAGGGCACCCGAGTTGGGGCTAAGAATCCGTGGCTGTTTATCACCTCTAACCAGCAGGACCACGAGTCGCTTAAGCCGGTTATCTCTATGTGGCTCAGCATCGCCGCCGACAGCCTGTTGTCGATGGGTGAGAACCGCCACCGGCGCGTGTGGTTTTTCTACGACGAACTGCCGTCCCTGCACAAGCTGCCAGGCCTGCCGTCCATCATCGCCGAGGCGCGTAAGTTTGGCGGCTGTTTCCTGCTGGGCTTTCAGTCCTACCCGCAGCTGGAGGAGATCTACGGCAACAAGTATGCCGAAGCGATGTTTGACCTGCTGAACACCAAGTACTTTTTCCGTTCGCCCAGTGCCAATGTCTCGAAATTCGTGGCCGAAGACATCGGTGAAACCGTACGTAAAAAATTCAGCGAGCAGACCAGCTTCGGTAATGAGTCGGTGCGTGACGGTATCTCGTTTGGCAAGGAAGAGGAGCGGGTGAACATCATCAGCTACACCGACGTGCAGAAGCTGGAAGACCTGGAGTGTTTCGTTACCCTGCCGGGCGATTATCCGGTGGTTAAAATGGCGCTGGCGTATAAAAAACTGCCGAAAGTGGCGGAGGCCATGCTGGCACGCGATGTCGAATCCAGCCTCGACCCGCAGCTGGAAGAGGAGCTGGAAAAACGTGATGCCGAAGCGCGGTACATGGACGCACTGTTTAAAGAGGACGGCACGGCAGATGAAAGCGGCACTGTCGCTGAGGTCTCTCCTGCCGGAAATCAGGCCGCCACTTCCACAGCACCGGCTGTGCAGACCTCACCGGTTGTCTCTGCGATCGCGACACCTGTTAAATCCGCAGCGGCGACCACGGCTGCCGTCGCGGCCGCCAACAGCACGGCATCGGGCGGACGTGATGAAGAAATCGAGATGCAGGTGCCGCCGGGCATCAGCCAGGACGGTGAGATCTACGACCATGATGCCTATGAACAGTATGCCGCGCAGGCTGAAACGCAGGAGGCGACGCGTCGTGAAGAGGTGAATATCAATCACCGCGTGCATGAGCGCGAGGCCGGCGATGATGAGATTGGCGGAGGGTTCTTCTGATGATGACTATCAGTCCGATAGCCGGCGACTCCGGCTATTACGCCAGTCAGGATAACTATTACGTGCTGGGCAGCCTGGAGTCGCGCTGGATGGGCGAGGGGGCTGAAAAGCTTGGCCTGTCAGGGCCGGTTATCGACGCCGAGATGGACGCCATGCGTCACGGGATTTTGCCGGACGGATCGGTGCTCTCACGCGTGGAAAACGGGAAAGAAACCCACCGTGCGGGCTACGACCTGACGTTCTCTGCCCCCAAAAGTGTGTCGATGTTGGTGCTTATCGGCGGCGATAAGCACCTGCTGGAAGCCCACAATGAGGCCGTGGGCGTGGCGATGAAGGAGGTCGAGGCGCTGGCCAGCGCACGCATCACAGACGGCGGCCAGACGCAGACAGTACTGACCGGCAACGTGGTCGCGGCGTTGTACAACCATGACACCTCCCGCGATTTAGACCCGCAGCTGCACACCCACGCGCTGGTATTCAACGCCACGGAGGCGGAGGGCAAATGGCGGGCGCTGGCCAGCGACACCAAAATGAAAACCGGCTTTTCGGAAACCATGTATGCCAACCAGGTGGCACTGGGCAATATTTACCGCCATTCGCTGCGTCAGGCCGTGGAGAAAATGGGTTTTGAGACGCACAACACCGGTAAAAACGGGCTGTGGGAGATTAAAGAGGTGCCGGTCGAGGCGTTTTCACAACGCAGTCAGACCATTAGTGCCGCCGTGGGCGACGACGCCTCGCTCAAGTCCCGCGACGTGGCCGCGCTTGATACCCGCAAGGCAAAGGTGGCCTCTGACCCGCTGGTTCTGGTCGCCGAGTGGAATGAAAAGCTGAAAGAGACAGGCTTTAACCTGCCGGACTTTGTGGGGCGCGCAAAGGCGCGGGAGGTGCGCGGGCCACAAGCCGGCGATGGCCATGCTGCCGCGCCGGACGTGATGCAGGCCATCGGCAACGCCATTTCAAGCCTCAGCGACAGCAAAGTGCAGTTTACCTATTCCGACCTGCTGGCCAAAACCGCTTCGCAGTTGCCCGCCGAACCCGGCCTGTTTGCTCAGGTGCGCGAAGGCATTAATGCGGCCATTGAGCAGCAGCGCCTTATCCCGCTGGATAAGGAAAAGGGCATCTTTACCTCAGACGTTCACCTTCTCAATGAACTTAGCGTGCATCAGCTTGCTAAAACCGCCCTGCAGGAAAACCGCGTACTCAATTTTCACGACAGGGCCGTCGAACGTACCCGTCCTTACGCCGATGCCTATTCCGTGCTGGCACAGGACAATGCGCCTGTGGCCATTCTCTCCGGGCGCGGCGGTGCGGCTCAGCTGCGCGAACGCGTGGCCGACGCCACCATTATGGCGGGGGAGAGAGGCCGGGACGTCACCGTACTGGCGGCGGACGTTCGCGGGCAGGCGTTCCTGTCAAAAGACCCGATGCTTGAAGGCAAGGTGATGTCGCGCAGCCACCTGACCGCCGACCTGACGCTGCCCGCGCACAGCACGCTGGTTATCGCACAGGCCGAAAAGCTGTCCCTGAAAGAAACCCTGCTGATACTGGAAAAAGGGCAGGCGCAGGGCGTGCAGATGCTGTTTATCGACAGTGAGAACCGCACCGGCACCGGCAATGCGCTGTCGGTGCTCAAAGACGCCGGCGTGCCGCAGTACCGGTTTTATGACGGGCAAAAACTCACGACCACTGTGGTGAGTGAAAGTGATAAACGCCAGCGTTACGACAGGCTGGCTCAGGACTACGCCACGCTGAAAGCGGAGGGGAAACCCGTGGTGGCACAGGTCAGCACCCCCCGCGAACAGGCGCTGTTAACCGCCGCTATTCGCAGTGAAATGCAGGCCACCGGCCAGCTCGGTACAGCGGAAACGGCGCTGACCGTTATCCAGCCGGTCTGGCTGGACGCCAAAACCCGGGGGCAGCGCGATATGTACCGCGCAGGCATGGTGATGGAGCAGTGGGACAAAGAGACCAAAGAGATGCACCGGTACAAGGTGGAGCGCGTGACCGACAGCACCAACACGCTGCGCCTGGTCGCGGAAAAAGACGGCGCCGTCCGGGTTGAGAAAATTAACCAGCTCGACAGCAGCTGGAGCCTGTTTGCCGAGCGCACCGTGCCGGTTGCGGTCGGTGAGCCGCTGATGGCCGTGGGCCGTGAGCTGAACGGTAAAATTAAGGCACGCGACGCGCTGGTCGTGACCGGCTTTAGCCCGGCCGGACTGGTCGTCGAGCGCGACGGCACGTCCCTGACGCTGGATACGTCCCGCGCCCTGAAGCTGTCGCCGGCCTTTGTGGAAAGCCTGGGGGCCAGCGTGAGCGAGGGGAATATGCTGCTTGCCGCTACCGGGACGCGGGACATGAACACCGCCACGCTAAACCAGATGGCGCGCAGCGGCGGTCAGGCCCGGCTGTATACGGCGCTGCCGCAGGACAGGGCGGAGAAGCGCCTGGCCAGCAACCCTAACTTCAGGCTGGCCAGTGAGCAGGTCAAAGCGCAGGCGGGGGAGGCAAACCTCGATGCCGCCATGCTGAAAAACCGCGACGCGCTGCATACGCCGGTGGCGCAGTCCGTCGCGCTGGGGCTGAGCCGTGCGCAGTCGCAAAGTATTGCGTTCAGCAAGGCCAAGCTGATGGAGGCCTCGCTTGGCTGGTCACCGGACGTTTCCGTGTCGCAGGTCGGGGGTGAAATTGACCGCCAGATTAAAAACGGCGCGCTTATCAGCCTGTCGCCGGTGGCGGGTGCAGGCAGCGGCCTGATTGTGCCGCGCGTCACCTATGAAATGGAGAAATCCATCATTCGCACGGTTGCGGAGGGCAAAAACGCCGTCGCGCCGCTGATGGACACCGTGCCGGATAAGTATCTCTCCGGGCTGACCGGCGGTCAGCAGGCAGCGACCAGGCTTATCCTTGAAAGCCCCGACCGCTTTGTGGCCATACAGGGCTACGCGGGCACCGGGAAAACCACCCAGTTTAAGGCCGTGATGGCGGCGCTCGACAGCCTGCCGGAGGGCCAGCGCCCGGAGGTTATCGGTCTGGCCCCGACCCACCGTGCCGTGCATGAAATGCAGTCGGTAGGGGTACGGTCGCAGACGCTGTCGTCTTTTCTGAGCGAAGAACGCCAGAAAAATCTGGCCGGTGAGAAGACCGACTACGGCAACACGCTGTTCCTGGTGGATGAGTCCTCGATGGTCGGCAACCGCGATATGGCCGAACTTTACCAGCGCATTGCGGACACGGGCGGGCGGGCGATAAACAGCGGCGACGTTGCGCAGTTGCAACCCATCGAACCCGGACAGCCGTTCCGGCTGGTGCAGAGCCGCAGCGCTATCGACACCGCCGTGATGCAGGACATCGTGCGTCAGACACCTGAGCTGCGTCCGTCTATCTACAGCATGATTGAGGGTGACGCCCGCGGGGCGCTGGAGAAGGTGGAAGCGGTGTCGCCTGCGCAAATTCACCGTAAAACTGATGCCTGGGCACCGTTCTCTTCGGTGATGGAAGTGAGGTCTCCGGAGGAAGGTCAGACCACACCGGTCGCCGCTGTACAGGACACGATCCTGACAGCCAGCCCGGAGCCGGCGGACGTTATTGAAGCCATCACCCGCGACTTTGCCGGGCGCACGACGGCCGCGCAGGCGCAGACGCTGGTTGTGGCCCACCTGAACGCCGACCGTCACGCCATCAATAGCAGTATTCACGCTGCGTTAAAAGAAAACGGCGAGCTGGGCAAGGCGGAGCTGACCCTGACCGTGCTGGAGCCTGCCCGCGTGCCGGACAAGGCGCTGCGCAGCGCGGCGGGGTTCAGCGCGCACGTGGGGCACGTTGCCGTGATGAATAACCAACATCTGACGGTCAGCGGCGTTGATACGGCACAGTGCGTGGTGACGCTGACCGATGACGCCGGCAAACCGACGGTGATATCGAATTTTGAGAACAGCACGCAGGACATCTCGCTGTACGTGCCCCGCGACATCACCGTCAGCACCGGCGACCGCATGCGCTTTACCCGCAGCGACAACGAGCGGGGCGTGGTGGCCAACAGCCAGTGGCAGGTCAGCAAACTTGAAAATAGCGGGCGCATTACGCTCAGTAACGGCGAGCAGGAAAAGGTGCTCGAGCCGGGACGCCAGCCTGAAGACGGGCATATCGACTTAGCGTACGCGGTGACGGCGCACGGCGCGCAGGGGGCCAGCGAGCGGTATGTCATTACGCTGGAAGGGACGGAGGGCGGACGTAAACGCATGGCGACGCGTGAGGCAGGGTACGTGACGCTGTCACGCGCAAAGGAGCACGTACAGGTCTATACCGATGACCGCGAAGGCTGGCTGAAGCAGTTAGACCGCCAGGCTGAACGCCATTCCGCGCACGACCTGCTGCACCACGACACCGACCGCGCGGCGCAGGTGGCTGAACGGCTGCTGTCGACGGCCACGCCGCTCGCCGACACGGCGCTGGGACGGAAGCTGCTGCAGACCAGCGGCCTCGATACCGGTGAGAGCATGGCGAAATTTATCGCGCCCGGAAAGAAATACCCGCAGCCCCATATTGCACTGCCGGTCTGGGACAGCAGCGGCAAACGCGCCGGCGTCTATCTCGATGAGGTGCGCAATATGTCGCAGGGCGGCGGCGCCTGGCTGGACGGTGCGCCGCGTGTGATGGGCAATGACGATGCCCGCTTTGCCGGGCTGCAGGTCAGCCGCAACGGCGATACGCACGTGGCGGGCAACATGCCCGAAGCGCTGGCGTTAGCCCATCAGCACCCGGACAGCGGGGTACTTGTCCGCCTGGCCGGTGAGGGTACGCCGCACAACCTGTCGCGCATCACGGGCAGCCGTCTGGCCACCGACGACACGGTGCTGCATCAGGCACAGCAGTCCGGCGATGAGCCGCTGCCGTTTATCCCCTCAGAAGATGAGAAGAAGCAGGCTGAGCTGGATAAAGCAGCACAGGCTGCTGTCGTGTTACCAGAGGAAGAAAAATTGCGCCTTGCCGCTGATGCTGTTCGTGCAGAACAAGCGAAGTCATTACCTGAACCAGACACTAAGGCATTGGCTGAAGCCGCAGGGAAACAATCAGATCCTGCGGATTTGAGTCAGGATCGTGCCGTCTTGCAGGTTGCAACTCAGGAACGGTCGGCGACAAAACTTCAGCAACTTGAACGCGAAATCATCATTGAAAAAACATTCGGTGAGTGAATTACAAAACTACCGGCCGCTGGCTGGCAGCGGCAGTGCTTAAAAGGAGACAGGCAATGACGAAGATGGATTTTTTACTGCAACTTCGGCGTTGCACAAAGCTGCACACATTAGAGCTGGTCGCCAGTCATCAGAGGGAGCGACTGCCTCAGGAATGGGTCAATGAATTTGAACTGGCAGCCGATCACAGGCGGGCTGAAATCATCACCGGCAGATTGTTTGACCGGGTGCCCAAAGCCGTCTGGCAACAGGTTGATTAAAAACTTGGCAGGTGAGAGCAGTTAAGGGATTTTTATCTCAGGGAAAGGTGAAGGTAATATGAGTCATATAAAGCAGGAAGGGTCGGCAGGTGGCACTGCTGAATTCATGGAAGAAACACCCGGTAGAAGTAAGCGCGGTGAGTCTAACAAACTTCGCAAAGGGCGCTCCAAAATTCACCGGCGTTACACGCCTAAGCTTTGCTGTGCTGTGCCAAGAGGTACAGCGTCAAAAGTGGTGGCTCGTGTGCAGAACCACGACTGGCACCGCAATCTGGATTTGATCGCACTCAGGCGCAAAGGTTATGTTCCCTACACTAAACGTAACAATCCAAATTTTGTCCCGAAACCTATGCGCATCAGGGCAAGGGAAGAGATCCGTGAGACGCTGACGGTTCTTTCCATGGCGATGGCCGCGCATTGTGACTATAACCCCGACAGTGACTACTGCTTTGAAATCATGATGCCTTTTGAGCAAATTGCCGCTGCTGCAGGGATGCTTCATGTCTATGAAAACGGACGGAAAGCCTATGACAGTCCACGGGAAGCGTTGTCTGTTATGGAACAGATGGGGTATGTCATTGTGGATCACGATAAAGATCCGGATGCTGGCCAGAACAAACCGATGCGGATCTGGCTGGCCGATAAGTTTTTTACCTCGCGGGGGATCGCCGGCGAAGAAATCCGGGAGTGGCTCGGTAAGTTTAAAATGTGGGCCCTCCGAAAAGGGCTGACAGAAAGCCTGCGTAAAAAATACGAGCACCATTTATTGCGCCTTGAGGCTTTCGGTCTGGATCTTAAAAGGAAGCACTCCTTGCGTAACCGGCTGAAGCAGATCAAGCGGTGGGTTGTCAGCCCAGATCTCGAGGAACTCAAGCAGACAGCTATGGCGACCCTGGAAGGGGAGCTGGACACGCTGGTAAATAAAGATAATTCGCGCATCGATCGTTTACTTGATGACAAAGACATCCAGCTGCGGGCACTGAACAGAAAGCGCAAACAGCAGCATCCGTATTACAGAGCCTGGGTCCAGTGGTCAAACAGTGTCATGCCTCATGAGGCAATGACTCTCGAAGCGTCATTCAGACATGCACATCCGGGACTGGTGAGTTCTGACCCGGAAATGTATTACCGGTTATTGCTCGAGCTCGCCAATAACCGTTAACTCTCCCGATTATGGATATCTCCTTCACCGTGCTGACAGCATGGGGACTTCTTACATCCTGATACCACCATCATACCCGCATTTCTTAGCTTTTATCTGTTAACACCGTTATCGACCAAAAAACTCCGCAAATTTTGCCTTCAAAGTGACGCATATCCGCTCGGTAAACGATGAATCTCCACATGCACGAAAGTTAACTTCGTCGCCAGTACGACTTCAGCCATTAACTTCGAACGTAATTTCTGAACAAAAGAAGCCCTTTAAAAAGGGAGTGTTTTCAGTGCGTCCTTTTAGGTACGCATCTGATAAGAGACGCCTCCACTTCGTTACGGAAACAACTATTGCGAATAGATGGGTGGCATATCCTTACTAATTCGGAGTTGCTTACAGAAGCAACAGGGAATTGTTTTCCTTAGAAATTACGATAAGTTAAGGTGCTGGTATTCATGAAGAAAAGGATGGAAGTTACGGTATGCACCCTAAGTACAAAAGTTTGCTCAATACATCGATTCTTATTGCATATGCGATGCTAATTCTCGTTTTGCTGAAATATGAATTCTTATTGTTCGCCTTTGCAGTTTTCTACATACCATTTTTTGTTTATATCATAAGAAATTGGAAACGAGTTTTTGAGAAAGCATCTAATTTCATAGGTACGGTATTCTTTACCAGCGGGATCTTTTTCATCTGCAGAATTTTTTCTGAAAAATCCCTGAATGCAACCTTTAAGGTCGATCACGAATTTCTAAACTACTCTTCCTCAGTAAGCGGCCTTCTTGCGGCAATACCACTTTGTATCGTACTGACGGGGTTGTTTCTTTTCCTTCGATATTGGGTCAAAGTTGCTTACTACAAAGCATCATCACTCTTCACCACTAAATACGATGAAGAGTATAACTCGCTATCTTTTGGGTTTAGTTACTTCGTAATTGGTGGATTATTCCTTACTGCTCTTCCGTTTACTTATATTGACTCGAAAGCTCAGGAGTATTATCTACTCCTTGATGCGTACCCGTATTCTGACTGTAACGGGTATGCAGCAGTCGATAGGAATGTGGCTTATATCCGACAAAACAAGCACGCATGTTTAAGAGTCGAACTAAAGGGCTGGGGAAGACCACCGGTTTACACTTCCTTCGCAAGCCCTTTGGAATAAGGTTGCCCAAAGTAATTAGTTACAACATTCACATGACTCCTTTAACTACTCCGTGCAAATCTGAGGCTCCCGAGCTGACCATCAACAATGCACCGTGCACAGCGGTAGCCTCTGAGCGGAACCCGACCGCCCTGAAAAGCCGCGCCGCCCCGGCCGAAGGCCGGGATCAGTGCCGCTTTAATAGACGGATGTTGTAACTACTACATTGGTGTCGCTGTGAGAATGCCGCTTTGAGTTGAGATGAACACGCCCGTAAGCGCCCAAAGGGCGCCAACGCGGAGATACGCCCCGGCTGCGGCTTAGCCTTGCCGTGACCACTCCGACAGCGTACCTAAAGTTCTGTGGGGGTTTTACGTTGATTTAGTCTGGCAGGCAGAGTGGGGAATTGAGGATGTCTGGGACTGATAGTCGTCGGTCATCAGCCCCAGATTTGCCAAAAGGACTTACTGTTGCCTTTATGCCCTGGCGGGCATAAAAATCTGTACTGAAAGTTATTTTAAATGCTCACTAGCCAGCTGATATACGTCACTGCGAACGGCCACGACTGCGATAATCAAGACGTCGTCAATCACTTCATAGATCAAACGGAAGCCCGAGGCGCGCAGTTTGATTTTTTAACACCCAGACATCCCGCGGAGCTCGGCCGAAGGAATATGAGGCCGAGGTGGATCGGATGGCGGAACAGGCGCGTCTGAACGACAGACTGCTAAGCCCACGCGCACGACCAGGGATGGGTTTTATGATGCGGTGATCGCAGATCCGGACGGGAGTCGGGTAGTTTAAGTTTCCCGAGACAGATAATAATATATTAAAATTCACACAGATAAGTTATCAATGCCCAACAAGCATAAGGGAGCATCCGTGGACACAACAGAACATGACATCAATTTTGCATGGGCTCGTTTTTATGAGGCTTTTGCCAGCGCGTTACTGACCTGGCGGAACCGGAGAGACGAATTAGTCAAAGGCATTCACCTGATTGCCGCAGATGTCGACGGGATGTCCCATCTGCAGGATAAACTAGCCAAGGGTGAGGCCTTTCCTTTAAAAGACATTTGTCCGTTTACTACCATGGGCTTGTTCAATCGCAACCTGACCGACACCAATCGCAAAATTATTGCCTCCAGGCTGGCGAATTTGCTGGGCGTGAGCGAACCGGTTCCTGACTCATTTGCCGGCATCCCGCTGCTGAATAACCAAAAATCCTGGTTCTTTGGTTATGAAAAATCGCGCGATCCTGATGACATTGAACGCTTGTGGGAGATGTTCTCAAAGGCAATAACGTTTGCGGATAACGAGAATACCAACTCCGCAGACTTCACTTCCGCATATGACATCGCTTCTGCAGTGAGGAATGTCGGCTGGAATCTGACTATGGGGCTGTACTGGGCCCGTCCCTGGTTCTACCCCACTTTAGATAGCCAGTCGCAGTATTACATCCAGAGAGTATTAAACATTAAGATCCTTAAAAACGGAGTAAAAGGTCGCTGCAGTGGGCAAAGCTACCTGAGCATTATGCAGGCGCTTAACAAGGCCTTTACCCAACCCAACTATCCGGTTCATTCCTTCCCGGAACTCTCTCTTTCAGCGTGGCATACCGATCTTAGTCAGTCTAAAGATGAAGTGGAAAATCGAACGTGGAAAGCCTCTCTACTGAATAAAATTAAAACGTTATGCCTGAAAAAAGAGAGCCCTTATTTCACTGCTTCAGAGTTAAAAGAAAACTACTTAGATGTATTCAAGGCAGAACGTCCTGAGAGCAAAACGGTTACAAGCTCAATCTCCTTTTATCTGCAGAAATTACGCGATGATGATGAGTTAAAATTCCTTGAGCGCGGAAATTATGAATACCTGAATTTTGAAAAAAACGAATTCCAGACGATTACAGAGGAAACAGTTGAAGAGAGTGCACCACCACCAAAACTCACTCACACGCCTTACGCCATCAGTCATCTGATTCAGGAGGGCTGTTTCCTCGAAAAGGCGAAGATCCAACTCACACTTCAGCGGCTGATCGACAAGAAAAACCTGATCCTACAAGGGCCACCAGGAACCGGGAAAACCTGGCTGGCTCGCCGTATGGCGTACTGCTTAATGGGAGAACAAGCGCCTGAGCGTATTAGCGCAGTGCAATTTCACCCGAACCTCTCTTACGAAGACTTTATACGTGGCTGGCGTCCAGGGAAAGAGGGACGATTAACGCTAATCGATGGACCTTTTGTGAATGCAATCAAAACTGCGATCAATAATCCTGCCGCGAAATATGTGGTGATTATTGAAGAAATTAACCGTGGCAATCCGGCGCAAATATTCGGTGAGACACTCACGTTGATGGAAGCCGATAAACGCACACCGACCGAGGCGCTAGCGCTCTCCTACAGTGAAAATCCGGATGAAAAAATCTACATCCCTGAGAATCTGTTTATCATCGGCACGATGAATATTGCAGACCGCTCTCTGGCACTACTCGACCTGGCACTGCGCCGCCGTTTCGCATTTATCGATCTAAAGCCAGCGTTTAATGACGCTTGGAAAAACTGGGTAAATCATAAATTCTCAATTGATTTAGAACTGTTAGACATCATCGAATCTCGACTGACGGCACTAAACGAGATCCTGGAAAAAGATGTTACCTTAGGGTCGCAGTTTTGTATCGGTCACAGCTATGTCACCCCAGCCATCGGTCAGCAAATCAACGAAGCTCAGGCCTGGTATGAACAGGTCGTCGATACAGAGATCTGCCCTTTGCTCGCTGAATACTGGTTTGATTCCCCAAGCAAAGTCAACGAAGCCAGAAAAGTGTTATTAGCAGAATGACGACAATCACCGTTATTGAGCAACATAAAGCGTCACGTATTCCCGTGCGAAATCTTTGGCTGCTAATGCTGTACGCTTCAGACCTGTTTCGCCAGTTGGGACACAGTCATATTGCGGTTGAAGATAATCCGGCAGAAATACCCGACCTGGTGGCGACAATCCTGCTACATGAAATTGCAGTGCGCCGTCGTCGCAATTTAAGCATGGGATACCAAACCCGTCATGAGGCCCTGAACCGGGTGAGAGGACGCATTGATGTACTGTATACGGCTAGTCATCAGTTGCTGGAGCGGGGCCAGGTCGCCTGCCATTTTCAGGACATGACCCTCGACACCCCGCGAAACCGCTATGTTCGCTGTGCGTTAGAATGTCTGACCCCGCTCATAGCGAAGCCGTCTCTGGCAGCAGATTGCCACGTTATGGCAATATCACTTCGCCGTGAGGGAATAAACGGAGGGTATCCTGACAACCGCGAACTTCCCTCGGTGCGGCGTTTCGGACGCCATGATGCCGCTGATAAACCGATGGTCGATGCTGCACAATTAGCTTTTGAACTGCTGATGCCGACCGAAGTTCAAGGGCAACATCTTTTGCCCTCACCCTCAGATAATCTTTACTGGATGAGAAGGTTATTTGAAAAAGGTATCGCGGGCTTTTATCGTGTACACCTCACCAAAACAACCTGGCGGATCTTTGCCGGGAAAGAGCTGAAATGGGCATTGAGCGATCAAAGTGCGGGCAGCGCAGAGATTTTTCCGACGATGAAGTCAGACATTATTCTTGAACACAAGATGGCCCAGCAGCGCATTATTATAGACACCAAGTTTAATGCGATCCTGACAAAGGGCTGGTATCGGGAACAATCGCTGCGCAATAGTTATATTTATCAGTTATATACTTACCTTAAAACACAGGAAAACAACGCGGACCCACTTTCGCTCAATGCAGCTGGCCTTCTGCTTCATCCCGCCGTTGGCTATATGCTCAATGAGTATGTTGTCACTCAGGGGCATAAGATCCATTTTGCTACGGTAGATATGGCGGTAGATGCGAAAACAATTAAAAGACAATTACTGGGATTAGCCCATGATTGCGCGGGGGTCGCGGCTGATGGCTTGCCACTTAAAGCAGTGGCTGCCATATAATTTACTATTACAGCCGCGTAGCTGTTACCCGTCGGACGATTAATCATCCGGTACTTCTCCCAATGAGTTCACGTAGTAGCACAGCAAGTAGCTTTTTCGATCGCTTTTCCAGAGTGATTTTGTCGTGGCGGAACTCTACATAACAGGAAGAGGCATTCAGCGAGCATGGGCTGAGCTGATATCTGGTGATACAAATTCTGGCGAGATCACACCCGGCAACAGTGCCGAGTGTGACGGCGAACTATGTTTGCCGGAAGACGGCGTGATATGCGGCCCACGTTTTGCCACAGACGTAGCCACTTAAAGATGAGGTTTTGTGCCACACCATGTTAGCGCTAAACGACAATGATCACCGCAGGGACGCGGCAGCAGCGTCTGACTGTGTAAAGGAGATTACATGGCAAGTATTTTTTCTGAGTATCACGGATTTCTCACACACCTCTCTCAGCTGGGCGTACCTGACGACGTCCGGCGGCTTGCACACCTGATATCTAGTCACCTACAACCTCTCGCTGAGATTGGCGCGGCTCGCCGGGGACGCTCAGTGCGCCTTGCGCCTCTCGCCGTCAGGCAAATGGCAAACATGCCCGTTGCTTACGAAGGCAATGCTGATGTACCTGAAGCTGGAGCTCGCCTTGGCCGCTTACATCGGCTTGAGGTTGGACCATTCCGTGGATTCATGCGGCAGGAGATCTTTGACCTGACCCACGATATCACGCTGATTTATGGTGCAAACGGCACCGGTAAAAGCAGCTTCTTTGAAGCCCTCGAAATAGCGATGTTGGGATCTATCAGCGAAGCGCAATTAAAGCGTGTTGAACAAAGGCTGTATTGCAACAATGCACGTATTGGTCGACACGATGCGCCAGTACTTCTTGCGGGTGAAGCTCAAGCCCCCCAGCCCGTCCAGTCTGATGAATCTGAGTATCGGTTTTGTTTCATTGAAAAGAACCGGCTGGATGACTTTGCACGCATTGCCGCGAGAACCCCGGGCGACCAGAGACAGCTTATCGCAACGCTGTTTGGTGTCGAACAGTTCAGTGAATTTGTCCGTGGGTTCAACCCCTCTCTTGATCCAGATTTGATGCTTACAGGCCCAATGGCTGCGCAACTGGTTGAACGAAGACAGCAGGTCGCTTCGTCAGAACAGGCGATTGCGGCCCACCCGCAGAAAATCATTGATATTGAATTGCAGGAAAATGCCCTTGCCCAGCGTATGTCTCCTGATGCGACCTATCAGGCATGCGTTGAATGGCTGGAAGGCACGCCTCTTCAGCAAGGGCGTCAGCCATACGTTCAGGCTCTACTTGATGCGGTGCCACCGCCAGTATATGGGATCACGCAGTCCCAACTAGAAACACTGCTCAATGAAGCATACCGGTTGCAGGCGATCTGGCAAGAAGCTTCAAGAGAGCTTGGGACGAGGGCGACCGAGGTTTCTTTTGCAAAACTCTATGAGGCGGTACAGGCCTTTGCGGTTGATGCGACCACCTGCCCTGCCTGCGGCACTTCGCTCAATGCCGTAGCAGAAGATCCTTTTGCACGAGCGCGCGCGGGGCTGGAAACTCTGGCACAGCTGGCTGAATTACAGAGACGAGAGCAATCATTACGAGCAGAGCTCACCGAGTCTGTCCGTCAACTTTGGGAAGAAATGCAACGCACAGTAACGGCCGCGATCACTGCATGCCCGGAAAAGCTTCAGTCTGCATCGCTTCCTGTCTTGCCTTCAACATCAGTTGGCACATGGCTTGAGAGCTGGATTGTCGAAGACCGTCAGGCATGGAGAGCGCTTCTGAACATTGCGTCAGCGATTGAGCAAGTCGACGCACAGTCCCGCGCTATACTGGATCAACGCACTGCGCTGACTCAGGAGCGTGACCGGCTTATTCAGTTTCGGTTTGAAATAGAAAGGCTCCGTACGCAGCGCAGGGCTGCCGACGTTGAAATGGCCGCATCCCAAGCTGCGGTGAACCAATTTAACGAAAATAACCGGGAACTGCTTGAAGCCATTGCGGCAGAAGAACCACTTATACAATTAAATCAACGCGTTAAATCGGCATACGATGGATTCCTGCCAGAACTGCAGCGTTACATGGCAGCGTTACCGGGCATATTGCTGCAGGGATTGGGGGAGCAGGCCCGAAGCCTTTATAATGCATTTAACCGAAGCGATGCACCAGGCGATCTGTTGCACGCACTGCACCTGCCGGTTGCTGAAAACAGCAAGATTGAAGTCGAATTCATAGGTGAACCTGGCATTCGTTACGATGCGTTGATCATTTTCAGTGAAGGGCACATCAAGTGCCTAGGGCTCGCCATACTCTTGGCCAAGAATATCGTTCAGGGTTGTCCAGTCGTCATTTTTGATGATGTGGTTAATGCAATTGACGATGAGCACCGAGACGGCATATGGCGTACATTTTTTGAGGACGGACTGCTGGACGACAAGCAGATAATCCTGACCTCCCATGCTGAAGAGTTTCTTATCCGCATTCAACAGGAGCTGGGTGCAGCACGAGCTGGCACGATCAAGCGCTATAAATTCCTGCCGCACGCAGGGGAACACGAACTTCGGGTAGACAGCAATCCGCCGACGAAGAACTACGTCCTCCTGGCGCAGCAGGCGCTGGATGGGGATGAAAAACGTGAAGCGCTACGTCAGTCACGCCCTGCACTGGAAAGTCTGACCGACAACCTCTGGTCGTGGATGGGCAATCGTGGATACGGGCGAATTGAAATCAAGCTCAGTGGGCCTCGATCCCCTTGGGAGCTGAATAACAAATGCTCTAAATTAAAATCGGCCGTTAATCGTATAGCCGGGCAATATCCCGGAGCACCGGCTGCAGTTGCAGCGTTAGAGAGGTTGCTGGGCGTCAGCGGTTCCAGCCTAGAATGGGGATATCTGAACAGCGGCGTCCACGATTCTCAGCGGGATCACGAGTTCGACCGCGCCACAGTAAGAATTATCGTGGAGTCGGTCGTATCACTTGATGCCGCAATCAGCGCCATGAGAAACCAATAGGCATCGCAAAGGCAATCAATTCACAGGCAACTGATTTTTAATCAGTTCCAGTTCAAAAAACCAGATGTCGTATTTTGCAGCTTCGCTTCCGCCAGGCCAATTGCACGGTAACAAAAGTGAGCTTATTCATTTCACAACATGAAATGTGATTCGCAATTGAGCAAACATTTGACACTTTACGCATATCGCTATACAGTAAACGTAAAGAGAGGTGAGCTATGAATAACGCAATCCAAAACGAAACACGTAAAACCACATCGAAAGATCAGTTAGCCTTCTTTAAACGAATTGAAAATTTGACAGCCGAAATAGCACAATTGTTAGCTAAAAATAAACGACTGAGCCGCGCTGTAGAAATGTCAGACAATGAGCTGGCAAAACTGTTTTTCGAAGTGCAACTTGAACGCGGAAGTGAACTTTCACCCCGTGAGCTAATGAAGATTGAGATCCTGAATGAAGGTGCAGTCAACTTTGCAGAGCACCTTAAGAGTTTGGGTGGGACATGCAAACCGAGCCAGGCTGCTGCGATTTTGAATTGTGAAAGACAGACTATCAATAACAGAGTTAAAGCGAATAAATTGATTTCTGTTAAAAGTGGAAGCCAATCTGTTTTGCCTATGTTCCAGTTTGATGGTGATAAGTTGGTTGATGGTCTGGAAGAACTCTTAGGTATCCTTTCGGATTTGGATGAAGTCACTAAGGTATCATTTTTGACGAGCATGTTTTTTTTCAGCGATGAACCTGATTTGAATGTCATCGATGTCCTAAAAAAATATGGTAGTTTTGATAACCGAATGGCCAAAATCCGTAAGCAAGCCAAACTGTTTGGTGGCCAGACTGCGCACTAAAAAAGGACCGGTGTACTTTGAATATACCGGTCACTTTTAAAATTTGATTATTTCACGCTATAACGAAGTGTTTTCGAAACGATCTCAAGTCCCGAAATATCATCATGTTTACCTATCCAACTTGCAGGGAAATTCACCTGATCGTCATCTATGTAATCGACCACATTACTGTTTTTTACAGACTTAAGAGGGTCGGTAGCCCCCTTACGAGTCCAAAACGCAGTACACATACCCCCGCAATGCCTGGATAAATATGTGATGCCGTCATATTCTAAACTGGGCGTATTCGCGGCCCAATCAGTAATATTCTGTGTCATGCTGTAGTCGTCGTCCATCGCTGTATCTACAGTAATACGTAGAATCCCTAATAACTTCGGTAAGTCGATAGTCTTAGTAGAGCGAGTCGTCTCTAGTGTGTATATTTGCGCAGCTTCCAAAAAGGGTAAGCCAATTGTGAATTTAGCTGGGTTGCTTTGATAAACGCGACCTAACGATTCCGCTGCTGCAATATAAGCATAATCCGCTGTATAACAGATGCCAGTCCTGAAAGTAGGGTCATTAAAACGACCTAACTCGCTTGTGATGCCATCAGGAACAAAATAGTGAACACCTGATTCGTAGTGTAAGTATCCCAGCTTTAGTTCCACACACTTTTGAGATTTCCGGTTTCTCAGCCATCAACCGGTATTCTTCCGGTGTCAGGTTATTCAGGGATTCATGGGGCCGCTCACTGTTGTATTCATTCAGCCAGCGCTCTGTGATTTCCCGTGCTTCGTTCAGCGTTCTGAACAGGTAAAAATCCAGTATTTCTGTCCGGTACGTCCTGTTAAACCTCTCAATAAACGCGTTCTGTGTCGGCTTACCCGGCTTGATAAATTCCAGCATCACACCATGGTCTTCAGCCCATTGCGCCAGAGCCAGTGATATCAGTTCCGGGCCGTTATCCATCCGCATCTTTAGGGGATATCCGCGATTCGCCACTATCCTGTCCAGAACCCGCACCATTCGTTGCGCAGCAGTATTCAGATCGATTTCTATCGCAAGGGCCTCGCGGTTAAAATCATCCACCACGTTGAAGGTCTGAAAAGGGGTCCGCATGGAAAACGGAAAACATCCTACGTTAAGCCTGTTTTTTAAGCAGCCATGACCGGCAGCTTTGAGCGAAAAGCGGACGTTATGTCACACATCCGCCTTTCAATTACTGTTTTCTCATTGAATAGTAGAGGCGAATTAATGTTTTTTGGTTAAAAAAGACTATCAAAGCTTATCAACTGAACAAATTCGTGTGCAGATGTCCCGCATAAGATTACGCGCCGTCTGGCTAATGCCTCCAAGTTGAAAGAAACCGTGAATCACGCCCAAATAGCGCTGTGCGGTGCACGTTACCCCTTGATCAATCATGCGACTAAACAGATTTTCACCTTCATCACGCAATGGGTCATATTCCGCTGTAATGATATGTACTGGCGGCAATCCTGCGAAGTCGTTACGGAATAAAGGGCTGGCTTCAGGATGGGTAAAGTCAGTGTTAGGAAAATAGGCTTCAAAACCGCTGAGTAGCGTGTCGCTCGTCAGCACATAATCGCTACCATTTATTTTGTAACTATTAGAGGATGCCGTTGCGTCCAGCATCGGGTAGATAAGTATCAACTGCCGGGGTAACCACTGACCGGTATTTCTCACACGAAGCGCTGATATCAGGGCGAGATGACCTCCTGCGCTGTCACCAATAAACGTTATATAGTTGCGATCAACACCCAGCAGCTCTGAGTGCCGCCAGATAATGTTAGCGGCGTTTTCAGCATCATCATGTGCAGCAGGATAAGCATGTTCTGGAGCTAAACGATACTGCACCGCAATGACACGGCAACCACTTAGAAAAGAAAGTTGTCGCAGTTGATTATCATGAGTTGAAAAACCACCACTCACAAAACAACCGCCATGATAATAAATAATCGTAGGTAACATTTTATCTTTATTTAAAGGTGTGACAATACGCAACGGAATGTTTTCAATAATCACATCTTTAATATTTACACGTTTCTCGATATCACCGGCAAGCGCGGTGCTTGCGACATAGCCAGCACGACGCTCTTCAAATGTCTGACGACGGGATGATGGTCGGCCTGTTGCGATAAAGTCGTTAACAAGGTTTGCAATTTCTGGTTCAAGAGCCATGTTGATTACCTTAAATACGAATTTTTTTAAAAA
>Ga0066791_10000188_pt1 | contig 25521 bp, 21 predicted proteins | sample OrgsoiDNA2013051_FD_70944 | JGI IMG/M metagenome (GOLD analysis project Ga0066791, IMG submission 70944) | Permafrost soil microbial communities from the Arctic, to analyse light accelerated degradation of dissolved organic matter (DOM) -... | ecosystem: Environmental > Terrestrial > Soil >...
GTCGGCGAGCAATCCGCTGACAAACAGCAGCTCGGTTTGCGCCGGCACCGACACTGCCAGCGAAATCGGGAAGTTCGAGTTGGGCAGGGCGATGCGTTTGATCTCGTCGGCGTGGCTGGTGAGGGCGGTTGCGGTCATGAGCAGTCCTGTGAGCAAAGTAAGGGTTTTCATCGTTCAGTCCTTTAATTGAAAAGAGTCAGGGGAGATGAACCTGTGGGAGCGAGCAAGCCCGCTCCCACATGGTTTGCGCTTAACTGACTGGCATCAGGCAGCAACGCCCGATTGGGTACGTTCGGCATGTCGGCCAATCAGCCCGACGATGCGTCGCGCAGAATCGGCGGCGCTGTTCTGCCAGATGCCGACACCGCCGTGGGCGAGGGCGTCGCTGGCCAGGTAAGTACGGCCCTGGGGCTCGTTGAGGATCTGGTAGGCGCTCTCGCCAACTTCATCGTTGACGATCCACGGGCCTTTGCTGAAAGGCACCTTGGCCCAGTTGATCGCCACCGGTTTTTGCAGCTTGGCGCTGTGTCCGGGGTGCAGCAGTTCGACGGCTTGCCGCGAGGAGGCAAACTGTTCGGCGATGGTTTTTTTGCTGAAGGATTGGGCCGATTCGCTGGTGTTGTAAGCCGCGACCAGAATCCCCTGGGCGCTGTTCAACCGATCGCTCGGATACCACAGACCTTTGACTTCATGATCCAGGTAAGACAATCCGCCGTAGATGTTGAAGTCGGTTTCCCAGAAGCGTGGTGACTGCCAGGCCACTTTGTTCGCTTGGTCGCTTTGGGCGCTGAGAATCGCTTGCTTGAACGGCGGGCTGAAGTTGCTCGGCAGTTTGGCCAGCAACGGCAGGGGCACCGTGACCACGGCGTAATCGGCGTTCAGGGTTTGGGTCTTGCCGGTCTTGCGATCCCGGTAGGTGATGCGGCTGCCGCTTTCAGAGGTCTGGATGTCGCTGACTTCAGCGTTGAAGCGCACCGCATCCTTTAGCTTGTCGTAGAACGCATGGGGAATCCGGTCCATGCCGCCGACCGGCTGGAACATGGTCGAGGAAAACTCCGGGATTTCATCGAACACCAACGCACCCCAGAGCTTGGGGTTGAGCAGGGTTTGCAGCTCCAGCGGCGCCCGGGTCACGCCGGTTTGATCGCCGGCACCCGGTACGCGGGTGTAACCCGAGCGTACCGAGCCCTTGTATTGGAAGTCGGCATTCAGGTCGCCATAGACCTTGAGGAAGTTCAGCAGCGCCTGGCGGTCATCGACGCTCAAGTCCTGATCGAGGGCTTTGCGGCTGACAGTGCGCGCCAGCAATTCGGACAACTGGCCGCGAGTGTCGTTGACTGCCTGGCGCAACTGGAACGCCGGTTTGTTTGGGTCCGGCAAGGCCAGTGCATTGCGACTGCTGTTGACCAGCACTTGCAACTCGACGCCCAACTCGCGGCAGTAGCCGAGGATCGTCTGGTGATGGCTGGGAATCCGCGCCGGGCCGGCGTTGAAAAAGTGGCCTTCATCGAAGTCGACGGTCTGGCTGACGCCATCGTCGAAATCGACTTTGGTGCCGCGACGCAGGGTCCAGTTGCGCCCGCCAACCCGCTCGCGGGCTTCGAGAATGGTCACTGTGAAACCGGCCTTGCGTAGCTCGTAGGCACTGACCAGGCCGGAAATCCCGGCACCGACCACCACCACGTTTTTACCTTTACCACTGCTGCCCAGTTGCAGCGGGGTGAAGGTGGCGGCCATTGCCTGAGGGGTGAGTCCCAGCGCGCCGAGGGCGCTGACCGCGGCACTATAGCCGCCGACGGCGGCGATGCGGGTAATCATTTCTCTGCGGGTGAAAGCCATGGTTTAGCTCCTTGAAGTCATGCCTCTCAAACTGACGCGGACTACCTGTAGGAGCTGCCGAAGGCTCGGGCCGCGTTCGGCAGCTCCTACGGGGGATTCGCGTCCGTTGAGAGATGCGTCGATGTTTTCGGGGTTCAGAGGTCGTAGCGCAGCGACAACAACAGGGTTCGCGGGTCGTTGATCGAGTAGTAGCGAGCGCCACTGGACGGCACGAAGCCGACCGATTGCGGGTAGGCGCGGTCGAGCAGGTTTTTCACCGCCAGCGTGGTGGTCCAGTGACCGTCGCTGGAGATGTAGCGGGTGTTGGCGTTCCAGAAGGTTTGTGTCGGAATTTCCTGGATGTCGTCGTTCAGCGCGTTGGCGTAGGACTTGGTCTGGAACTGCGCATCGGTGCCCGCCAGCAAGGTGCCGGGCAGCCCGGCCGGGATGGTGTAGTTGAGGCCGACGCTGGCGTTCCAGCGTGGTGAGAACACCAACTGTTTGCCGTTGGCATCGACACCGGCGCCGCTGGCATTTTCGAAGTCGTCGTACTTGCTTTGCAGGTAGCCGACGTTAGCGGTCAGTTGCAGGTCGCGGGTCAGTGCGGTCAGGGTTTCCAGCTCGACGCCGTAGGTGTGGGCCCGACCGACGTTGGTCCGCAGGCTCACGCCCAGCGCCGGGTCGTAGGCGTTGGTTTGCAGGTCCTTGTAGTCGTTGTAGAACAGCGCGACGTTGGCCCGCAGGCGTTGGTCGAAGAAGTCACCCTTGAAGCCGGTTTCCCAGGTGGTCACGTCTTCCGGTGAGAACGCTTGTTCGGCAGCGGCCTGGGTCGGCGCACGGTTGTCGTAGCCGCCAGCCTTGAAGCCTTTGGCGACGTAGGCGTACTGATTCAGATGCGGGGTCCAGGCGTATTCGAAGCCGATTTTCGGGCTGGTGGACTGCCACGACTTGCTCGACTCGGCAGTGAAGTTGGTCCCGGTGATCTGCCGATCGGTGTTGATCGCGTAGTTGGTGTAGTCGAAGTTCTTGTGTTCGCGGGTAAAGCGCAGCCCGGCGATCAGCGACAGCTGTGGCGTGAGTTTGTAACTGCCCTGGCCATACAGCGCGTAGCTCTCGGTGTTGGTCGTGCTGTATTGGCCCTGGCCGATCACTTGGTTGCGCGCAACCGAATAGGTGAGGTTGTCGCGATCGGCTTCGAACTTCTCGCGGTACAGGTACAGGCCGGTGCTGAAGCTGAACTTGTCGTAGTCGCCGTTGAGCTGGAATTCCTGGGTGGCGTAGTCCTGCTTGTAGGTGATCAGGTTTTGCTGAATCAGGGCTGCCTGCCCCGAGTTGTCATAGTCCACCGGCTGGTTGAACGCCGAATAGGCGGTCACCGATTTGAAGTTCAGGTGGTCGTTGATCGAATAGATCGCACGCAGTATTGAGCTGCCCTGATCGAGACGGTTCTTCGGGTCGAGGCTGCTGTAGCTCTTGAATTTGTCGAAGTGGCCGTTGGCATCAAAGGGTGTGTAGCTGGTGGTGTCGCCACGGTCAAAGGTGCCGGCCAGGGTCAGTTGCACATCCCATGGTGAATCGATCGGGTTGAAGCGCAACTTGCCGCGGTAGGACTGGATATCAACGTTGTTCACATCCTTGTCGCGCGTCGGGTCGGAGACAGTGCCGTCGCGGGTCAGGTGAATGGCTGAAAAACTCCCGAACAACGCGTTGTCCACCAGCGGGCCGCTGATCAGGAAGCGCTCGTTCTGGGCGTTGTAGTTGCCGGCACCGAGCTCGAAGAAACCACGGGTTTCCTGGGTCGGGTCGCGGGTGATCACGCGAATCGCGCCGGCGCTGCTGTTGCGTCCGTAGAGCGTGCCTTGGGGGCCGCGCAACACTTCCACGCGCTCGACGTCGTTGAAGTCGAGCATCGAGGAAATCGCCCGCGGGATGTACAAATCATCGGCGTACACCGCGACGGCGGATTCCTGGATCGGATCGGTCTCGCCGATGCCACGAATGCCGTAGGTCTGCGCGCTGTAGGAGATCGACTGACGGCTGAGCGTCAGGTTCGGCACTTGCCCGGAGAGGTCGCGGACGCTTTTGATCTGCTTGTCTTCAAGGGCTTTTTCGTCGAACGCAGAGATTGCCAGCGGGGTCTTTTGCAAGTCCTCGGCGTGGTGTTCGGCGGTGACTGTTACAACGGGGAGGGCACCATCCTTGGTGTTTTCTTCGGCGTGGGCCGACAAGCCGAACAGGGCCAGCGATACGGCCAGCGTCAGACGGTTTGCTGTGAAGGTGTTGTGCATGGTGAACCCCAGGTGTGTAGATGTTGCGTTGGCGTTGTTATGTTTTTTTTGGGCAAAGCGTTGCCGGGGCCATGATTCGAAAGCCATGGCGGCGGGGGGCTTGAGCCGGTTTCGGGTTTGGGTGTGGCAGTTGACCGTGGAGTGGTGTCGGCCGGAAAAACGTGCAGTTCCGTGGGCCTCCACCTGGTCAGGGGTCGGTGATGGTTGTAACAATATTTGTATAATACGGTGCTGTAAAAGTCCGATTAGTTATAAGTTAATTATAAAATATAGGTATTTATTGGCTGTGTAGAGATGCGTAAAGCTGATGTTGTGAGCGAGAGAGTATTTGTGGCGAGGGAGCTTGCTCCCGCTCGGCTGCGCAGCGGTCGCAATGCGGGTAAATGCGGTGTGCCTGAGGGAATGTCATAGCAAATTTTGGGGCCGCTTCGCGCCCCAGCGGGGCAAGCTCCCTCGCCACAGGTGCGGGGGAGCTTTCACAATTGTATTTGTGTCTGGTCTTAATACCCGCGCTGTACGTTCGCCAGATTCTCCGGCGCCAACCCGTTAAGGAACCGCTCAAGATTGGCCAGGAAACTGTCGGCAATTTCGTGTCGACTGTTGCTGGAAATCGCTGAGGTATGCGGCGACAGGCGAACCCTCGGATGAACATAGAGCGGGTGCCCGTCGGGCAGCGGTTCGGGTTCGGTAACGTCCAGCGAGGCCAGTCCGATCGCTCCGCTGTCCAGCGCCTCAAGCAACGCTCCATGGTCCAGCAAACCACCGCGGGCGATGTTGATCAGGTGCAGGCCAGGCTTGGCACTGGCGAGCACCGCGCTGTTGACGATATGCCGTGTCGCACTGGTCAGTGGCGCCGCCAGCACCAAGTGATCGGCGCGGGCAAACAGATCATGGATATCCCGCGCGGCCTCGACACCTTCAACCTCGAATGGCGTCTGACTCTGACGCAACGCCAGCACGTTGATGCCCAGTGCGTGGGCCTTGGCCGCCAGGCTGCGGCCAATCGCGCCGAAGCCAAGAATCCCCAGCGTAGTGCCCTTCAGCGGTGTCAGTGCTGTGAAGTTCCATTGCGCGTCATGTACCCAAATGTCCGGCAGGCGCTTGGCGGCGGCGAAGATCGCCGCCAGGGCGAATTCGGCGATATTCTCAGCGGCGCTGCCTCGGGACGTACTCACCGGCGGGCCGTTGAACAGCCATTGGGGGTAGAAGTCGATGCCGGAAGACACCACCTGAATCCACTTCAACCCATAAGGCCAACCTGGTGGAGGCGTGTTTGGCGCCAGATAGCCGCGCACATTGATCGGCCGCGCCAGCAGAATACTGACCTCAGTCGGCAGGTCGCTGGGCACGCCGGCCGGCACGCCAATCACTTGGGCGTCGGAGTGTGTTTGCGCGAGGCGTTGGCGGATCACCTCGTTGAAGTCTTCATCCAGTTGGCTGGCAATCACAAGCTGGCTCATGGGCGTTCCTTTTGCTGGCGCTGGGCGAAAACAGCTTTGCCGACGCCTTGCAGCACGGCATCGTTTTGCGGTGTGTGAACGCGACTGCACAGTACATCGCGGTAATGCCGTTGCAGTGGATTGTGGCGTGACAGGCCGGGGTTACCGGACGCTTCAATGGCCAGCTCGACGGCGCGAATGGCGTTGCCGGTCACCAGGTATTTCAGCTGCGCAGCATGACTCGCCGGCGTACGTCCCTCGGTGGCGGCATCCAGCAGGCTGCGGTTGGCGAACAACAGCGTGTCGATGTGCCCGACGGTTTCCTGAAAGCGCGGCAGGGTCGACAGCGCTGCGCCGAGGTTGGACGGTTTGCGTTGTTCCAGCCAGCCTACAAACCAGTCTCGCGCGGCTTGTGCAACGCCGTCGTAGACCGATGAAAGCAACACCGACATCCACAGAAAGCCATCGCCATCGAACTCGGGTTGCGGCGCGCTCCAGGGGCTGACGCTGACCGCGTGATCCAGCGGCACCAGCACGTTGTCGAACACCACTTCATGGCTGCACGTCGCGCGCATGCCGAGGTGGTCCCAATCTTCGATGATGCTGATGCCGGGCGTGTCCTTGTGCACCAGCCAGGCGCCGACCAGCGGGTCTTCATCGGTACTGCGCGCCCAGACGCTGAACCAGGTCAGGCCATGACTGCCGGTGGAGTAGATTTTTCGGCCGCTGATCCGCCAACCCGCCGCAGTGCGCCGGGCGACAGTCGCCGGCAAACCGCCACGGGCCGGGGTGCCGAGGTCAGGCTCGACCCGCAGGGCGTTGATCAACGCGCCTTGCTCGACGGCGTCTTGCGCCACTTGCAGGCGTAGCGCTTCAGGCCAGTTTTTACTGTCTTGCAGGCGTGTGTGCTGGAGGTACTGCATCACAAGGATCAGCGCTGTCGACGGTTCCCCCTTGGCGATGGCGTTGATCGCCTTGCGGGCCTGAACCAGGCTCGCGCCGCCACCGCCGAGGGCTTTGGGCACCGTCAGTGCGACCAAACCGTGCTCATGCAGCAGCTTGAAGTTGTCATGGGGGAAGGCACCGCTTTCGTCATACCGGTGCGCCGTGGTGCCGAGTTGCGCGCCGATGGTTTCCAGCAGTGCTTCGAAATTGGCCGCTTCGACTGAACGCAGCAAGGGCGGGTGTTGAGAAGAAAGACTCATGGTGAATTCACTCGATCAGAAGGTAAGAGCCAAGAGGTGTGCCAACGCAATCAACTGTGGCGAGGGAGCTTGCTCCCGCTGGGTCGCGAAGCGGCCCCCTGCATTCTCCCGTCCTACCGGGGCGTCTGGATTTACGACTGCTTCGCAGCCGAGCGGGAGCAAGCTCCCTCGCCACAGGGATCCAGTTCATAGCGGCAATAGTCGGAAGTTTTTGTCCCACAACGGACTGACATCCAGCCGCTCAGTCAAAACCCCCGCATCGAAGAACAAATCCGCAACCTCCTGCTGCGAGGCAATCGCCTGGTCGTCCACTTCGAGCACTTTCCACGGTTGGCTGCGGCTGTTGTACATGTCGAGGAACACCGCTTTGTCGACACCCAACAATTGCGCCGATTTGGCAGCCCACGGCTCGGGGTTGTTGTTGATCCACTCCAGCGTGCGCGCCGTGCGCTGCAAGTAGTCCTGAATCGCCAGTTTGCGCAGCGGGTCTTCGAGGGCGGCGGGGCGCGCGGCCATCAAGTAGTTGCCGGACAAATAACCCTCAGCGGTTTTCAAGACCCGGGCGCCGCTGCGGAATTTCGCCAACTGGATAAACACCCCGTAAATCACCCACGCATCGAGTTGGCCGCTCTGGAAGGCACTGAAACCGTCCTGCGGCGTCAGTGCCACCGCAGTGATGTCCTTCATGGTCAGGCCCTGTTCCTTCAAGGCCTTGATCAGAAAATAGTGCGAGGTGGTGGAGCGCACATAACCGACCCGTTTGCCGCGCAACTGCTCGACGGATTCGATGGTTGAGTCCTTTGGAATCAGGAACACCTGATTGTTCACATCGCCCTGAATCACAGCGATCAGTCGTGGCTGGCGATGGCTCTGGATCGAGAAAATCGGCGGGATCTCGCTCATGGAGCCGATGTCCAGGCTGCCCGAAGCCAGCGCTTCGACGATCAGGTTGCCGCCGGCAAATTCCGCATAGTCGACTTTGTAAGGGCGGTTGGATGTGCCGGCGTCGTCGGTGAAATACGATTCCTGGCCGCGGTAGGTGGCGACCCCCAAGGTCAGGTCCGACAGTTGAGTGTTTTGCGCGAACGCGCGCGAGGTCAATCCGAGGGAGGAAAGCCCCAGCGCCCCGACGGCAATCGAACTGGCCGTCAGAAAGCCGCGACGATTGAACTGCCCCTGGGTGATGTTTTTCGTCATGGTCAGGCTCTTTCAGATAGCGAGTTGTAAGGGCGTTTGCCCGAGCAGTTGTTCAACAGCGCGCAACACCGGGTCGGCTTCGGTGCGCACCAGCCAGTCCGGGCTGACCTCGGCGAAAGCCACGGTGCCGTCCCGAGCGATGACTACTAACGTCGGCTGCGGCAATTCCCAGGTGCCAGTGCCGGTGGTTTCGCCGATGCCATTGCCCTTGGCCAGTGAGGCTTTGCGCGAGGCTTCATCGAAGCTGTAGAGAATGCCCAGGCGCCGGCCGAGTTGATTGTCCGGATCGCTGGCAACCTGAAGTTCGAGGTTGTGCCGGGTCTTGATTTCTATCAGACGCTCCGGCACTTGCGGACTGACCGCTACCAACGGAACCCCGAGCGCGTGCAGTTGCGGATAGAGCCGACGCTGATAATAGGGCAGGGCGATGTTGCAGGCCGGGCAGCCGGCGAAGCGGAAGAAAATCAGCACGGCCGGACCGTTGGCGAGCAATTCGTCACGGCTCAGGCTGCCACCTTCGACCTTTAACAATGTGAAGGGCTCGAGCGAATCACCGGCATTGACGAAGTCCTCGACCCGAGCTTCATTTACCAGGCGTTGACGCTGATCGATGTTGACTTGCAGGGCTGCTGGTTCCCAAGTTGCCAGGCGTTGCGCGTGCAAGTCCGCGAGCAAGCTGTTCAGGGATTCGCTCATGCCAGCGCCTCGCTTTTTTCCTGAGTTTGTGTGGTCGCGTGACGGTTGGCGGGAACGTCGAGGCCGAGGTTGTCGCGCAGGGTGTTGCCGCTGTACTCGTCACGAAACAGCCCCCGCTGTTGCAGCACCGGCACCACCAGTTCAGTGAAATATTGCAGGCCATCGGGTAACAGTGAATTGATGATGAAACCATCGGCGGCGCCGGCTTCGAACCAGGTCTGAAGGGCGTCGGCGACTTGTTCGGGTGTGCCGACGAAATCGCGCCGTGGCCGCGAGAAGCGCAGGGCGACCTGACGCAGGGTCAGGCCTTCGTCCTTGGCCAATTGTTTGATCCGGTCCGACCCACCTTTCTGACTGTTGGACCCCAAATCACCCAGCTCGGGGAACGGTGCATCCAATGGGTACTGGCTGAAATCATGGTCGTTGAATGGCCGGCCGAGGGCGACAATCGCATCCTCGATGCTCACCAGTTCCACCGCTTGCTGATAGCGGCTTTCAACTTCCGCTTCATCGCGGCCAACGATCGGGCGGATGCCCGGCAGGATCGACAGCTTCCGGGCGTCCCGGCCAAAGCCGCTGGCGCGTTGTTTCAGGTCTTGATAGTAGGCGCGGGCTTCGTCGAAGGTTTCGGGGCTGACGAAAATCGCATCGGAGTTTTCAGCAGCGAAATTGCGACCGGCCTCCGAGGTGCCGGCCTGGAAAATCACCGGCTGACCTTGCTGCGAGCGGGCGATGTTGAGCGGGCCTTTCACCGAGAAAAATTCACCCTTGTGTTCCAGCGCATGCAATTTGCCGGGGGTGAAAAACTCGCCGCTTTGCTTGTTGTAAGCGAAGGCATCGTCTTCCCAGGAATCCCACAAACCCTTGACCACATTCAGATGCTCCTTGGCGATGCGGTAGCGCACGGCGTGGGGCGGGTGCTCGGCCTTGCCGAAATTATCGGCGGTGCCGCTGAGCCAGGAAGTCACCACGTTCCAGCCGGCGCGCCCACCGCTGATGTGGTCCAGCGAGGCGAACTGACGGGCGACCTGGAACGGTTCGGTGTAGCTGACGGTGACGGTCGCCACCAGGCCGATATGGCGGGTGGTCGCGGCCAGTGCCGAAAGGATGGTCAGTGGCTCGAAGCGGTTGAGGTAATGCGGGCTCGACTTCTCGTGGATGTGCAGGCTGTCAGCGATAAACACGAAGTCGAACTTCGCCCCTTCGGCCAGTTGGGTCTGCTGCTTATAAAAGTCGAAGTTTACGCTGGCGTTGGCCAGGGCCTGCGGGTGGCGCCATTCGCCCCAGCCATGGCCGACGCCATGGACCATCGCACCGAATTTCAGTTGGCGTTGTTTGCTCATGGTTCTACTCCTGAATTAGCGCGATGCCTGGCTGATAGGGGCACGCAGGGCGTTGAAACTCTTGTCGAAGCCTTGGGAGACGTCGATGTGTTGGGTGAGGATGCCTTCCTGCTGATAGATGTCTGCGGTGGTTTGCAGGCCGCTGATCACCGTGTCGTCAATCACCACCGGTTGCATGTGCGTGCCTTTGGCCACGGCGAGATGCACGGCCAGTGGCAGGCCGGTGACCTTGGCCTGGGCGGCGGCATATTCCTCAGGGTGGCTGTTGGTCCAGCGGTAGGCGCGATCAACCCGAGCGACGAAATCGTCGAGTTGCGGGCGTTTGCTTTCGATGGCCTGGCGGGTGGCGGCGAAGTACAAATGGTTGGTCAGCAAGGTGTCGCCGCTGACCAACACCTTGGCCTGACTCTGAGTGGTGGAAATCGTGGTGTAAGGGTCCCAGGTCGACCAGGCGTCGGCGCTGCCGTTATCCAGCAGGATTCGCGACTCGCTCGGCAGCAGGTAGATGAACTGCACGTCGGCAGTGCTCAAACCGACGCTGCGCAAGGCTTTGATCGCCAGGAAGTGGCCGATGGAACCGCGGGTGGTGACGATCCGTTTGCCCTTGAGGTCGCTGGCGGTGTTCAGCGGCGAATCTTTTGGCGCGAGGATGGCTGTGGTGTAACGACCCTCGGCGTGCACGATGCTGACGACTTTGAGCGGCGCACCGGCGCCGAGGGCGAACACGTAAGGCGCATCACCGAGGGCGCCGATGTCCACCGCGCCAGCGTTCAATGCTTCGCCTAATGGTGCTGCGGCGGGAAACTCGGAGAACTGGATCTCGTAGGGCACATCTTTCAGTTCGCCGGAGACTTCCAGCAGCACCTTGATCGTGGACTTTTGATTGGCCACCAACAGCGGTTGCAGGTCGGCCGCGTAGCTGACGGCGGTGAAACCCAGGGTGCAGAAGAGGCTCAACAACAGCGGTTTGAGTGACATGACAAGCTCCAGGCGGGTTCGTGTGGCCTCCGCCTGGAGAAGGGGTCGGTCTGAGATTGACGTTATATCTATAAAAATCTGATGGGAAAGTCTTTCTGGTTATATGCTAATTATTAAGTAAGCTGATTATCAAATTAATCAATATGAAATAAATGCATTTAATTGGGGCTTTAGTCAGGCGAGAACCTGTGGCGAGGGAGCTTGCTCCCGCTGGCTGCGCAGCGGCCCCAAAATGCTTGTGAGCGCTGCGCACTCAAGCGGGAGCAAGCTCCCTCGCCACAGGTTTAGTGTGAAGCTGGCATCTATACGGTTGCTTAGATCACAAAAAAGCCGTGCGTGGCGTCGCTGGCCAGTTGCGCCACCAAACCATATTCCCAATCCAGATAGGCTTGCATCGCTTCGCGCGGGCTATCGGTGCCTTCGTACGGGCGGCGATAGCGGTCGATGCGCGGTGAAGCCAGATGGGTTTCGCCATCCTCCAGCGGAAATTGCGCCGCGATCCAACTGGCGGTGCCGCCCTTGAGCAGGAACACCGGTTTGTCGGTCAAGGCCTCGACGTCGGCGACGGCCAGCCGTGCCAACTGGCTGCTGCCGCAGGTCAGTACGTAGCGTTGAGCGGCAGGTATTTTGGCCAGCGCTTCGCTCAATTGCCCGCGCAGCGCCCACCACGCGCCGGGGATATGGCGTTTGACGTAGTTGGCGCTGCTGGTGAAATCCAGCACCACGCTGTCGCCGTGGGTAAGCCATTCGACCAGGGTTTCGACGCTGATTTCTTCGGCCTGCTGCGGTGCAGGAACCGGCGCCTGCCAGGCACCTTTTTCGCTGAAATGCGCAGGCTGTACGTCATCCAGCACATGCACCTCCCAACCCAGTTGCGAGAGCCAGGATGCCGACATGTTGGCGCGCACGCCGTCGTCATCCACCAGCACCAAACGCGCACCGCGGACACTGGCGAAGTGGTCGGTTTCCTGCACCAGTTGGCCGCCGGGTGTCGAGCGGGCGGTAGGCAGGTGGCCAGTTTCAAATTCTTCTGGCGTGCGGACGTCGAACAGATAAGTGCTACGGGTCGACTCCTGCTGCCAGCACTGAAGATCAGCCAGGGTTGCGCGGCCGACCAAGGCTTTGTCGGCAACGCGACGGGCATCCTGGGCGGCGATGTGACGATGTTCCTCGCTGGTCGGGGCGAACCGGCGGGACTGGCCGTGTTGCAGCGTCTGACCGGCCAGGGTCCAGCCGATGGTGCCGTTGCGCAGGGCTGAAACCGGGTTGGCAATCCCTGAGTTGATCAACGACTGCGTGCCGATGATGCTGCGGGTGCGTCCGGCGCAGTTGACGATGATCCGCGTTGCCGGGTCCGGCGCCAGTTCGCGAGCGCGCAACACCAGTTCCGCCCCCGGTACGCTGATGCCGGTGGGAATGCTCATGGTCTGGTATTCGTCGAAACGCCGGGCGTCGAGCACCACCACGTCGGCCTCGCTGTCGAGCAGCGCTTGCACCTCTTCCGCCGCCAGGGATGGCGTATGGCGTTGGCTTTCCACCAGTTCGCCGAAGGCTTTGCTTGGCACGTTGACGTCGATAAACAGCTCGCCACCGGCACGACGCCAACCGTCGAGACCACCTTCCAATAAGCTGACATTGACGTAGCCGAGCCCTCGCAGGCGTTCAGCGGCGACTTGCGCCAGGCCTTCGCCATTGTCGTAGACCGTCACCGAGGTATCGAGCCGTGGAATCCGCGAATACACCTCCAGCTCAAGTTTCGACAACGGAATATTCGCCGCGAACAATGGGTGCGCCTCGGCGAAAGGCGCTTCTTCGCGCACATCCACCAGGGCCAGTTCTTGTTTGTTCAGCAGCGCCTTGCGAATCTCGGCGAAGGAGCGGGTCAGTGGGTGGCTCATAATGCTTGGCTCTCTTTAGACAGATCCCAGATGTTGGGGAGAAAGGCGTTGGAATAACCGGAGATAAAGAGCTTTTCGCTGCCATCAGGCTGATACACCGCGCGGCGCACCGCACCGATATTGGCGCCGTAGACATGGATGCTGATGGAGACCTGATCTTCAAAGGCGTTGCTGACCTGATGAATGTCGCCAATCTTCGGTGACACGGCTTCGACCTGGCCCGGCAGCAATTGAATCCGGTTGCCCTCGGGTAGCAACGTGCCGTCGGTATGGCGGGCGAAACCCTGGGAATATTCCGCGCCACGCAACATGCCGATCAGGCCCCAGACCCGATGATCATGGATCGGCGTGCGTTGCCCCGGCCCCCAGACAAAACTGACGACGCTGAAACGCTGCCGTGAATCAGCATGCAACAGGTATTGCTGATAGCGCTCCGGGTCGGGGCGGGCGAAGTCTTCCGGCAGCCAGTCGTCATGGCTGACCAACTGGCCAAGCAGCTTGCCGCCACGATGCAGCAGGTCGCCTTCGCGCGGATTACTGTCGATCAATTCCGCCAGGGCGCCTATGAATGCTCTGAGTCTCTCCGGGTGTCGGGCCTGGGTCATGGCAATTCCATCGTTCGTTTCGAAAGTTGTTGTGATCATCTAAGCATAATGATCGTTCTTAATATGCTAGTTTTTAATGATTAGGTTATAGCTGAAAGGAATTTAGAACCCGATTGAATAGCGTTAGACGTTATCGATAGAGACGCTGAAGCGCTTCGGGCTATCCAGACTCCAACAATCGAACTATGCTTTTAAGACATCTTATTGACTGTTCTCTATGTGCGGGCCAAATGAAAATTGATGATATCGATGCCTTCGTCGAGGTGATTCGTTGCCAGTCCATCAGCCATGCGGCGGAGTCGTTGCAGCTGACTCAGCCGGCCATTACGCGGCGCGTGCAAAACTTTGAGCAGGCGTTGGGCGTGGAGTTGTTTGACCGCAACACCAAGCCGCTCAAGCCCACTTTGATCGGAACTCGGGTGTATGAACAGTGCCGTTTGATCCTGCGGGAGATGGATGCGCTGCGCGAACTCGTTGCCACCGACGCGCCGCCCACCGGGCTACTGCGCCTGGGCGTCCCGCAAACCATTGGTGATGTGGTGCTGCTCGATGCGCTCAAGCATTTGCGCGTCGAGTATCCGGAATTGCGCGCCCAAGTGGCGACGGGCTGGGGCAGTCAACTGGTCGGCAAGATCGAACGTGGTGAACTCGACGCGGCGGCTGCGCTGTTCCCGGCGGGCAAGATTTTCCCGGACAACATCGTTGGTGAGTCCATCGGCAAGATGGAACTGGTGGTGGTCTGCGCCAAGGCGCAAGTGCCTAAGCGTGCGTGCAAACTGGCCGACGTTTACCAGAGCGGCTGGATTCTGAATCCCGACGGCTGTGGCTTCCGCGCCGGGTTGCAACGCACCCTGTCAGATCAGGGGCTGGCGTTGCGCGTCAACCTGGAGACCTTTGGTACCGAATTGCAGTTGGGCCTGGTGGCCGACGGCCTCGGTCTCGGGCTGGTACCGCGTCCGTTGCTGGAACGCAGTGCGCATTTCGAGCAGTTGGCGGTGGTGCCGCTCAAGGATTTCAAACCAGTGATGGACCTGTGGCTGATCTACCCGCGCTTCCTCGGCAACCTGCAAGGGCCGGTCGATGCCTTTGGCAAACTGGTCGCCGGCTCACTGCAGAAGATCAAGAGTGCGGCATGACGGGCGCCTCAAGACATAAAAAAAAATGATAATTAGCTTAGATTAAAATGTGCTTTTTATTATTTTTTGGCTTGCCATAGGCTGACTGGAGATCCTTAAGGCCATCCAGGAAGTTTTGCCATGAGCAGCGTCAGCCCGTTATCCAGCGTCTCGAAAAACGTCCGCCAGCGCGTCACCCCCGAAGAATGGGAAGTGCGGGTCAAACTGGCGGCGGCTTATCGGTTGGCTGCCTTGTTCAAGTGGACCGATCACATCTACACGCACTTTTCCGCACGGGTACCGGGGCCGGAGGAACATTTCCTGATCAACGCCTTCGGGCTGTTGTTCGATGAAATCAGCGCCTCCAACCTGGTCAAGGTCGACATCGATGGCACCATCGTCGACGACCCGACCGGCCTGGGCATCAACTACGCCGGTTATGTGATTCACAGCGCTATTCACGGCGCGCGTCCCGACCTGCAAGCCGTCCTGCATACCCACACCCGCGACGGCATCGCGGTCTCGGCGCAGCGCGACGGGCTGTTGCCGATCTCCCAGCATTCCATCGGTTTTTCCGGGCGCGTGGCTTATCACGGTTACGAAGGCATCGCCCTGGACCTGGACGAGCGTGAGCGACTGGTGGCGGATCTGGGGGACAAAAGTGTGTTGATCCTGCGTAACCACGGGCTGTTGACGGCGGGTGTCAGCGTCGAACACGCGTTCCAGCAACTGCACGGTCTGGAGCGTGCCTGCAACATTCAGATCGCCGCGCAGGCTGGCGGCAATGCCGAGTTGATCTTTCCGCCGGCCGAGGTGGTGGCCAAGGTCGAGAAGCAGGCTGAGGTGTTCAAAAGCGGTGACGGGCCGGGTGTGGCGCGGCATTGGAATGCTTTGATTCGGCAGTTGGAGCGTAGTGATACGGCCTATAAAGAGTGACACGACACACCACAACCCCTGTGGGAGCGGGCTTGCTCGCGAAGGTGGCGGGTCAGTAAACACAATCGCTGAATGACACACCGCCTTCGCGAGCAAGCCCGCTCCCACAGGTTATGCGCCTTAACTGTTAAGGCGCGCGATCCGCCAACTCTTCAAGCAAGTCCGCCGAAGGCACAAAGAACAAACCACCCGTCACCGCCGTGCTGAAATCCAGAAAACGGTCATAGTTGCCGGAGGGGCGGCCGACAAACATGTTCTCAAGCATCAGCTCAATGGGCTCTGGCGAACGGGCATAGCCGATAAAGTAAGTGCCGAATTCCCCAGCGCCTGGCCGGCCGAACGGCATGTTGTCGCGCAGGATTTTCACTTCCTGGCCGTCCTTGGTGATGGTCGTCAACGCGCTGTGTGAATTGGTCGGTTTGACCGAATCGCCGAGTTCGATATCGGACAGTTTCGTACGTCCGATAATGCGTTCCTGAGCTTCGACGGATAACGCGTTCCACGCGCTCATCTTGTGCAGGTACTTCTGCACCAGCACATAGCTGCCGCCGGCAAACTCGGGATCTTCATCACCGATGATGGTGAACTCGGCCATGTGCCGATCATCCGGATTCTCCGTGCCGTCGACAAAACCGATGATGCTGCGCATGTCGAAATAGCGGAAACCCTGGACCTCATCGACCACCGACACTGCATCGCCCAGGGCTGAAAGCAGCTGTGTGGCCAGCTCAAAACACAGGTCCATCTGGTCCGCACGTATGTGCAGCAAAATGTCCCCTGGCGTAGCCGGCGCATGACGACCCTCCTCGCCGAATTCGCGAAAGGCGTGCAGTGCAGCCGGGCGCGGGCCGCCAAACAAAGTGTCCCAGGCACTGGAACCAAAACCGCAGACACAGGACAAGTAACCGGTAGGCACGCGTTTGCCGACGGAGCGGGTGAGGGCGGCGATATCGCCGCACCAGCCTCGGACTTTTTCAGCGGCATCGTTGCCGGGGGCCAATGTGGCCACGATGAAAATCGCGCTTCTAGTGATCGGCGCGCAGACGGCTTGAGGATCAGGCGTTTGATTGGTCATGGGTGTGAACGCTTTCTTCGATGCGAAGTGCAAAGACAGTAGCAGATTCCACCCTCAGGGGATCAAGCCCGCCGCTCGATAAGACTCGGCGATTTGTGAGCGACACAAAACCACTGTGGGAGCGGGCTTGCTCGCGAAGGGGTCATCACATTCAACATCATCGTTGAATGTCACACCGCTTTCGCGAGCAAGCCCGCTCCCACTGGGGATCAGTATTGAGCTTTTCTGTTTGCGCGGGATCGCTTCTGATCAGGCGACTTTTTCCGCCGCTTGCCGCTCCCGTTCAGCCACCAGTTGACGAGTCAACGGGATCAGGCGCTTGCCATAATCGATGGCGTCGTTAAGCGGATCAAAGCCACGGATCAGGAACGTGGTAATGCCCAGGTCGTAGTAATCGAGCAACGCTTCGGCTACCTGTTCCGGGGTGCCGACCAGCGAGGTCGAATTACCCTGCGCACCCAGCAGACCCGCAATGCCGGTCCACAGCCGTTTGTCCAGCCGCGAGCCCTGGGCGGCGGCCGCCAGCAAGCGTCGGGAACCTTCATTAGGCGGTTCGCGGCGGACAAATCCATTCTGTTCGGCCAGGGCAGTGGCCTGTTGCAGGATGCGCTCGGCCCGTTCCCAGGCTTGCGCTTCGGTGTCTGCCAGGATCGGGCGCAACGACAGGCTGAAGCGAATGCTGCGCCCATGCTTCGCTGCTTCGGCGCGCACCTGATTCACCACTTCACGCACCTGTTCGTAGGTTTCACCCCACAGCGCATAAACGTCCGCATGCTTGCCGGCCACCGCAATGGCCGCCGCTGACGAGCCGCCGAAATACAGCGGAATGTGCGGCTGTTGCGGTGATTTCACCGAAGAGTACGCGCCATCGACCTGGTAGTACTTGCCGTCATAGTCGAAGGGCTTTTCGCTGGTCCATTCCTGACGCAAAACATCGAGGTATTCATCGGTGCGGGCATAGCGCTCGTCCTTGCCGATGTAGCTGCCGTCGGCGCGCAGTTCGCGGTCATCGCCGCCGGTGATGATGTGCACGGCGGTGCGTCCGCCATTGAATACATCGAGGGTGGTGAACTGGCGTGCCGCCAACGTTGGCGCGGCGAAACCCGGTCGATGGGCAATCAGGAACTTCAGCTTTTTCGTCACGCTGGCAGCATGGGAGGCAATCAGCGTGCTGTCTGGACTGTTGGAGTGGAAGGCCACCAGGGCACGGTCAAAACCGGCTTCCTCATGGGCGCGGGCGACGGTTTCCACATAGTCAGGCTGCAACACCGGACCGCTGCGAGGCTGGATTTCGGAAGATTGGTGGCCGCCGATGTAACCGATAAATTCGATGCTCATGCTGAGTTCCTTGTCGTTGGATAGGCGTGATTCAAGCCTCCACCTGGCAGGGGGTCGGTCCGTGGTGTCGAAAATAGGCGCAGCGGGGCAGGGCTGTGAAATGCCGTTTTGTTCTAAGTTAATTATTAATTAAATGAATCATAATAAATTATAAATATCAGCAATGCGCATTTTGATCCACGCCAGGGATGCAGGCGGTGAATGGCACGGGCTGAGGGCTTTAATTATGCAAATAATTTATCTGGATTATTTTCTATCTGATTTTTAATCATATTAGGTTATTCCCAAAAAGAATTTCACTGAGGTTTTTTATGCGAATAGCATGAATCCGAAGCCATGTTCTTGATGAGGAAGGAAGCCTGATGACCGAAAAGACATTCGACACGCAGAGCGCCAGCAACTCGCTTTACGTCGATAAGGCTGTTGATAGCCAAGGCGCGTCACGGCTGATACCTGACTGGCTGAGGAACTGGCGAACCCCGGAAGTCTTTCTGCGCTTGCTCAGCCCGATCGCGCTGCTGCTGTTGTGGGAACTGGCTTCGCAGCTCGGCTGGATCCCGCAACGGATCATCGCCGCGCCCTCGCAAATCGGCGGCACGCTCTGGGCGATGATTGTGTCTGGCGAGTTGGGCAAGCATTTGCTGGTGTCACTCCAGCGGGCGCTGCTGGGCTTGAGCATCGGGGTCAGCATCGGCGTGGTGGCGGCGCTGATCACTGGCCTGTCGAAGCGCGGCGAGGTGATCCTCGATTCGCCGATGCAGATGCTGCGTACCATTCCTTCGCTGGCGCTGGTGCCACTGTTCATTCTCTGGTTCGGCATCGGCGAGTTCACCAAAATTGCATTGATTGTCACCGGCACCACCTTCCCGGTGTACCTGAACCTGTTCTCCGGCATTCGCAACATCGACCCCAAACTGATCGAGGCCGCCAACACCCTGGGCCTGAATCGTCGCGAGTTGATCTGGCACGTCATCCTGCCGGGCTCCTTGCCTTCGTTTTTTGTCGGCTTGCGCTATTCCTTGGGGATTTCCTGGCTGGCCCTGGTGTTTGTCGAACAGATCAACACCACCGCCGGCATCGGTTTTCTGGCCAGCGATGCGCGGGACTTCATGCGCACTGACGTGATCGTCATCTGCTTGCTGATTTACAGCGTCCTCGGTTTGGTGATCGACGGCTTGATCCGCACGCTGGAGCGATTTGCCCTGGCCTGGCGCCCATCTTTTGTGAGGAACTGACATGTCGACTATCGCGGCAAAAAACCTGCATTCAGACGCTCCGGTACAACTGCGCAACGTGGTGCGCCAGTTCGGTCAACAACGAGTCATCGATGGCCTGGACCTGGACATCGCACCCGGCGAGTTCGTCGCACTGCTCGGGGCCAGCGGTTCCGGCAAAACCACGTTGCTGCGCAGCCTCGCCGGGCTCGACAGTATCGACAGCGGCCAATTGCGAGTGCCCAAGGCCCGGGCGGCGGTATTTCAAGAGCCACGCCTGATGCCATGGAAACGCGCCTGGAAAAACGTGATCCTTGGCCTGCGCGTCCCGGACGCCAAGGCCCGTGCGGTGCAGGCCCTGACTGAAGTCGGGTTGGCTCATCGACTGGAAGCCTACCCGGCGACACTCTCCGGCGGTGAAGCGCAACGTGTCGCACTGGCCCGAGGCCTGGTGCGCGAGCCGAAGCTGTTGCTGCTCGACGAGCCGTTTGCCGCCCTCGATGCGCTGACCCGGATCAAGATGCATCGGCTGATCATCGAGTTATGGCGCAAACACACGCCGGCGGTGCTGCTGGTGACCCACGACGTCGACGAAGCAATCCTGCTGGCCGACCGGGTCATCGTGCTGGCCAACGGCAAGATTGCCGAGCAACTGACTATCGATTTGCCGCGCGCCCGAGACTCCGGACAGGAGGGTTTTCAAGCGATCCGCGCACGACTGCTGAGCCTGTTGGGTGTTGAAGTGGAAACCGCTGCGGTGGCTGAGCGTCAGGCTACCCACAGCACGGTTCGGCGGTTTGCCCATGGTTAATCGACGTGTTTTGATCTCGGCGATGGCGTTGCTGTCAGGTGCCGCGTTGTTGCTCAGCGGCTGCGGTGACGCCATCGAGCCAAAAGCCCAATCGGACCTGTCCAGCGTCACGCTGATCCTCGGCGATCAAGCCAAGGGCTTGCGCACGGTGGTCGAGGCCGCCAACGCGCTGGAGGGCATTCCCTACAAGGTTCAGTGGGCGAACTTCCAAGGCGCCGCGCCGTTGTTCGAAGCCTTGCGCGCCGGGGCTGTCGATCTGGGGCCGGCCGGCGATACCCCGGTACTTGCTGCGGCCACCGGCGGCACGCCGTTGCGGATTGTCGCGGTACGGCGCAGCCAATCGAGAGGCATCGCCATCCTGGTCCCGGCGGATTCACCGATTCACAGCGTCGCTGATTTGAAAGGTCGCAACGTGGTGGTGTCGTCGGCCCGCGGCAGTATTTCCCAGTACTTGCTGATTCGCGCGTTGGCCAATGCCGGGGTTGACGAGAAAGACGTCAACGTCGGATTCGTCCTGCCCACCGACGCGTTGGCGGCATTCAACGCCGGCAAGATCGAAGCCTGGGCCACGTTCGGGATCTATCAGGCATTTGCCGAGCAGCAGGGCGCGCGGGTGCTGATCAGCGGCGAAGGGATCAACACCGGGCTGACGTTCATTACGGCGTCCGATGAAGTGCTCACTGACCCACTCAAACGCAAGGCCCTCAGCGACGTGTTGCAGCGTTTCGCCAAGGCTTTTGAATGGGCACGGCAAAACCCTGAGGAGTACGCGCGGGTGTTCGCCAAGGCCAACGACGTTTCGCTTGAAGTCTCGCAGCGGCTGCGCAGTTGGGGCGATGAGTCGCTGTTGCCGGTCGAGCCGCGGGATGTCCAGGCCTTGCAGCAGGTCGATGATTTGTTCGTCGAGAAGAAGATCTTTCCCCATCGCGTCGACGTAGAGAAATTCACCGACGCCCAGGTGTTTTCCAACGAGTCGCTGGCCCTGAGTCGAACCACGTCTACCCAGTAAATTAACGCCGATTCACCTCGCCTGGCGGAACGCTCCTGTCTCTATGACAGGGGCGTTTTTGTGCTTCCAGAATGTGAAAACGCCACTCGAAGCGAACCTAAGCTAATGCGAAAAAGATATTTATTACTGGTTTTTAAGATCGTTTAGCTTGGATCCATTGCCAGATAAATATCGTTTCACCTGGGAGTGAACCATGCCGCAGCCCCTGGACATCACCACCTTACCGACCCTCGACCTGTCACTGCTCGACGGCACCCCGGCTCAGCGCCAGGGCTTTCTCGACGACTTGCGCCACGCCGCACGGGACGTGGGTTTTTTCTACCTGACCGGCCATGGCATCGACAGCGCTTTGTTGAGCCAGGTTCAGGACCACGCCCGCCAATTCTTTGCCCTGCCGGACAGCGAGAAAGCCGCCGTCGGCATGATCAACTCGCCCCACTTTCGTGGCTACAACCGTGCCGCTTCAGAGATCACTCGTGGCAAGCCGGACTTGCGCGAACAGTTCGATCTGGGCGCCGAACGCGAGGTGTTGCCGCAGGCTGAAAACAGCCCGTACTGGGCGCGTCTGCAAGGCCCCAATCAATGGCCGGCCGCGCTACCGGCGCTCAAGCCATTGCTGCTGGATTGGCAGCAAGCCATGACCCGCATGTCGCTGCGCCTGCTGCGCGCTTTCGCCCAGGCGTTGGCGCTGCCGCAAGACGCTTTCGACCGGTTGTACGGCGACAAGCCCAATGAGCACATCAAGTTGATGCGCTATCCGGGGCAGGCCGCAGACGCCAGCCATCAAGGTGTCGGGGCGCACAAGGATTCGGGTTTCCTGAGCTTCCTGCTGCAAGACCAGCAGGCCGGCCTGCAAGTCGAAATCGAGGAGGGGCGCTGGATCGATGCGCGGCCTCGGGACAACACCTTAGTGGTGAACATCGGCGAATTGCTGGAGTTGGCCACCAACGGTTACTTGCGTGCCACGGTGCATCGGGTGGTGTCGCCGGCCAAGGGCAACGAGCGTTTGTCGATTGCGTTCTTCCTCGGCGCGCAACTCGATGCCGTCGTGCCGCTTTACCCGTTGCCCACGGCGCTGCTGCGTGAAGCACGAGGTCCGGCCAGCGATCCGGACAATCCATTGTTTCGAGACGTCGGCTGGAACTACCTCAAGGGCCGGCTGCGTTCACATCCCGATGTTGCCCAGCGTTTTTACGCCGATGCACTGATCCCCAAAGCACTGACTGCCTAACCTCATCAAGGACTAAGAACATGTTCAAGAAAACAGGATTGACCCTGGCTGTGCTGGGCGCTCTGGTGACGTCTTTCAGTGCCCTGGCCCTTGAGCCGCTGCGAGTGGCAGCGGACCCGGTGCCCCACGCGCAGATTCTGGCGTACGTGCAAAAAATCGACCCGCAACTGAACCTCAAGATCATCGAGATCCCCAACGGCGTGAACTCCAATGAGTTGCTGGTGCATGGCGACGTCGATGCCAATTACTTCCAGCACTTGCCATACCTGAAGTCACAGGAGCAGGCCCTCGGCGAAAAACTCGCGGTGGCCGCGACGGTGCATATCGAGCCGCTGGGTATTTACTCCCACAAACACAAAAATTTCGCTCAAGTCCCGCAAAACGGCACGGTGGCGGTTCCCAACAACGTCACCAACCTGAGTCGCGCGCTGTACCTGTTGCAGGACAACGGCTTGATCAAACTCAAGGCCGGCTTCAACGACCCGGCCACCGATCAGGCCACACCGAAGGACATCGCCGAGAACCCGAAACAGCTGAAGATCCTCGAAATCGAATCGCCGCAAATTCCCCGCGCCCTTGATGATGTGGACCTCGCGGTGATCAATGGCAACTACGCATTGGAAGCTGGTTTGGTCCCGGCCAAGGATGCGCTCGGGTTGGAAAAAGCCGAGCACAACCCCTACGCCAATATCCTGGTGACCACGCCAAAATTGCAGGACGACCCACGGATCAAGCAACTGGCCAAAGACCTGACGTCGCCTGAAGTGGCCAAGTTCATCACCGACAACTTCTCCGGTTCAGTGATTCCGGTGAGCCCTGTGACCGTAGCGGCCACTAAGCCATGATCGTCGTCGAGCAGTTGAGCAAAACCTATGCGCCAGGGCAGGCGCCTGCCCTGGATCAGGTATCCCTGAGCATTCCCGATGGTGCGATCTACGGGATTCTGGGGCGCAGCGGTGCGGGTAAATCGACGCTGCTGCGGTGCCTCAATCTGCTCGAACGGCCCAGTGCCGGGCGCATTCTGCTGGACGGCGAGGACCTGACAGCCTTGTCCGACATCGAACTGCGCCGGCAACGCCAGCGTATCGGCATGATCTTTCAGGGCTTCAACCTGCTGCACTCGCGCAACGTCTTCGACAACATCGCCGTGCCGCTGGAAATCGCCCGCGTAAGCAAAACACAGCGTCATGCGCGGGTCAGAGAACTGCTGGATCTGGTGGGCTTGAGTGATAAGGCTCAGGCGTTTCCTTCACAACTGTCCGGTGGGCAAAAACAACGGGTAGGCATCGCCCGGGCGTTGGCGGCGCGACCGGCGTATCTGCTGTCGGACGAAGCCACCAGCGCCCTCGACCCGCAAACCACTGCCTCGATTCTTGAACTGCTGCGCGACATCAACCGCCAGTTGGGGCTGACTATCGTGCTGATCACCCATGAGCTGGAGGTGGTCAAGTCGATTTGTGATCACGCCGCTTCACTGGCTCACGGCCGATTGGTCGAGGCCGGGTCGATTGCACAACTGTTGGCTAACCCGGATTCCAGTCTCGGTCGCTCACTGCTGCCGGGATACAGCACACCGTTGGGCAACGATGCCCTGGACTTGAGCTTTTTCGACAACCTTTTGGCCACTCCTGTGCTCAATGAATTAAAGCAACAGGGCGTGGAACTGAACCTGCTCGCCAGTGGCATCGAGTCTGTCGGCGGGCGCCAGGTCGGGCGTTTGCGCGTGGCATTCCGGCAGCCTGGCGATGAACTGAAACTGAACCAGGTCGTGGCGTTTCTCAAACAACGTGGCGTCAGGGTGGAGCGCTCATGAATCGCGTGATCGACTGGAACGAGATCTTCCAACTGGTGCTCACGGCCACCGGTGAAACCCTGTACATGGTCCTGCTGGCGGGGTTGTTTACCTTGCTGATCGGCTTGCCGCTGGGTGTGTTGCTATTCATCAGTCGTAGCGATGGTCTGTTCCCAATGCCCCGGCTCAGCAAAGGCCTGGGAGGGCTGGTCAACCTTGGTCGCTCGCTGCCGTTTGTGGTGATGCTGATCGCCTTGATCCCGCTGACGCGATTGGTGGTCGGTACGACCCTGGGCAGCACCGCAGCGGTGGTGCCGATCACCATCGGCGCCTTTCCGTTCTTCGCCCGAATTGTCGAGAACGCCCTGGACGAAGTCGACAAGGGCCGCATCGAAGCGATCCTCGCCATGGGCGGTGATGTCTGGCATGTGATTTTCAAAGTGCTGTTGCCCGAAGCGCTGCCCGCGTTGTTGGCAGGCATCACCTTGACCCTGGTGATGCTGATTGGTTTTTCCTCCATGGCCGGGGTCATCGGTGGCGGTGGTCTGGGAGATTTGGCGATTCGCTACGGCTACCAGCGCTTCAACAATCAGGTGATGGTCGCCACTGTGGTGGTGCTGGTGATTCTGGTACAGAGCGTGCAAAGCCTCGGTGATCGGCTGGTGCGCTCCTTGGCACACCGACGATGAGTGCGCCTGTTTCCGTGGCACCCGAGTCGCTGATTCGTGTGCGTGAGCTGAGCAAAACCTTTGGCGCCAGCCGTGCGCTGGATCGGGTCAGCCTGGAGATTTACCCCGCCGAAGTGGTGGCGCTGCTGGGGGCCAACGGTGCGGGAAAATCGACCTTGGTAAAGATCCTCGCCGGCAGTCAATCCTCCGATGCCGGTGAGCTTTGGGTCGACGGCCAGCCACGGCATTTCACCTCGCCACTGTCGGCGCGCCGGGTCGGGATCGTCGCGGTGCACCAGCAAGTCAACGACGGCATCGCACCCGGATTGAGCGTGGCGGAAAACCTCTTGCTCGATGAACTCTGCCAGCCCGGCGCGGACTTTTGGCTGAATCGCAAGCGCCTGTTCGAACGTGCCGCGAGCATCGCTGCCGGCCTCGGCCTGGAGCTGCCGCTGGAGCAACCGATCGAACGCCTCGGCCAGGCCGAACGGCAACTGGTGGTGCTGGCACGCGCGTTCGCCCTGCAGCCGCGTCTGCTGATTCTCGACGAGCCCACGGCCGCCTTGTCGGACGTCGAAGCCCAGCGCCTGTTCGGCTTGATCGACACGCTGCGCAGTCGTGGGGTGGCGATTTTGTACATTTCCCATCGTTTGTCCGACCTGCAGCGGGTGGCGGATCGCGCCATCGTCCTGCGCGATGGCCAACTGGCCGGCGAGTTCGGCGCCCGCCAGTTGCCCGAAGCGGTCGAGGCCATGCTCGGTCAGGCGCTTGATACTCACGTTTACGAACCGCGCACGGCTGGGCGGGAAGTCCTGACCCTGCGCGCCGCGAAAATCACACCGCATAAAAAGGCGTTCGATCTGAC
>Ga0066791_10000199_pt1 | contig 24898 bp, 25 predicted proteins | sample OrgsoiDNA2013051_FD_70944 | JGI IMG/M metagenome (GOLD analysis project Ga0066791, IMG submission 70944) | Permafrost soil microbial communities from the Arctic, to analyse light accelerated degradation of dissolved organic matter (DOM) -... | ecosystem: Environmental > Terrestrial > Soil >...
TGAATTGCAGGAACGCATGAGCGGCAATATCTGCCGCTGTGGTGCGTACTCCAACATCATCGAGGCCATCACCGACGTTGCGCAGGCTAGCGCATGAGACCCTTTACCTATTCTCGCGCCAAGTCCCCGACCGAAGCCGCGGCATTGGCGGCGCAGATCAACGGCTCGCGGTTCATTGCCGGCGGGACCAATCTGCTGGACCTGATGAAGCTGGACATCGAGACGCCGACGCACCTGATCGACGTCAACGGCCTTGCCCTGGACCGGATTGAAGCCACGCCTGAGGGTGGTTTGCGAGTCGGAGCACTGGTACGAAACACCGACCTGGCTGCCGACCCGCGGATCAGAAAGGACTATGCGGTGCTCTCCCGCGCCCTGCTCGCCGGCGCTTCCGGCCAGTTGCGCAATGTCGCCACCACCGCCGGCAACCTGCTGCAACGCACCCGTTGCCCGTACTTCTATGACACGAATCAGGCCTGCAACAAGCGCCAGCCCGGCAGTGGTTGTTCGGCCATCGGCGGATTCAGTCGCCCGCTCGGGATCATCGGCGTCAGCGAAGCCTGCATCGCCACCCATCCCAGCGACATGGCGGTAGCAATGCGGCTGCTCGACGCACAGGTCGAGACAGTCCGCCCGGACGGCAGCACCCGAAGCATTCCGATTGCAGACTTGCATCGCCTACCGGGCAATACACCGAACATCGAAACCACCCTCGGCGCGCACGAGTTAATCACCGCCGTCACGCTGCCCGCACCACTCGGCGGCACGCACATTTACCAAAAGGTTCGCGACCGCGCCTCTTACGCCTTCGCCCTGATCTCGGTGGCTGCGGTCATTCAGAACGATGGCTCAGGCCGTATCGCGCTCGGCGGCGTCGCGCACAAACCCTGGCGCAACGAGAGCGCCGAAGCTGCGATGTCCCAAGGCGCAAAAGCGGTCACGGCGCAGTTGCTCGCCGGGGCCACACCCACCGATCAAAACGCCTTCAAGCTGACGCTGGTCGAGCGCACGCTCGCTTCGGTGATGGCGCAAGCGAGGACTCACGCATGAAGTTCGAGACCCCGGCCGGCACCAACCCCATCGACCAGATGAAGGTAGTCGGCAAGCCAACGACACGTATTGAAGGGCACTTGAAGACCACAGGACGCGCGCCTTACGCCTACGAACACCACGACGTCGCCTCGAACCCGGCTTATGGCTTCGTGGTCGGCTCGGCCATCGCCAAGGGCCGCATCACATCGATGAACCTTGAAGAGGCGAAGTCCGCGCCGGGGGTGATTGCGATTGTCACCGCCGCGAATGCGGGAAAACTCGGCAAGGGCAAATACAACACCGCAAAACTGCTCGCCGGACCCGACATCGAGCATTATCACCAGGCCGTCGCATTAGTCGTGGCTGAAACCTTCGAACAAGCGCGGGCCGCCGCGCAGTTGCTCGACATCACCTACGCCAGTACCGACGGCGCCTTCGATCTCGCCAGCATTCGCGACTCCGGTTTGGAACCCAAGGATATGCCAGATGTTGTCCACGGCGATTTCGAGGGCGCATTTGCCGCCGCGCCGGTGCAACTGGATGCGACCTACACCACCCCCGACCAGGCCCACGCGATGATGGAGCCCTTCGCCTCAATGGCGGTCTGGAACGGCGATCAACTGACGGTATGGACCTCCAATCAAATGATCGACTGGGCCGCTACCGACATCGCGACCACATTGGGCATGCCCAGGAAAAACCTGCGGTTGATCTCGCCCTACATCGGCGGCGGTTTCGGCGGAAAACTGTTTCTCAGGGCTGATGCGGTGCTCGCCGCCCTCGGCGCGCGTATGGCCGGCAGGCCGGTGAAAGTGGCGCTGACCCGGCCACTGATGTTTAACAACTCGACGCACCGTCCCGCCACCATTCAGCGAATCCGTATCGGCACCACGCGCGACGGCAAAATCACCGCCATCGCCCACGAAGGCTGGTCGGGCGACTTGCCCGGCGGCAAAGTCGAGCGGGCTGCACAGCCAAGCAAATTGCTGTACGCCGGGGCCAACCGCGTGGTTTCCATGCGCCTCACCACCCTCGACCTGCCTGAGGGCAACGCCATGCGCGCACCGGGTGAAACCCCAGGGTTGATGGCACTGGAAATCGCCATGGACGAAATGGCCGAAAAACTGAACCTCGACCCCATCGAGTTCCGCATCCTCAATGACACCCAGGTCGACCCGACCAATCCAGAACGGCGTTACTCGCAGCGGCAACTGATCGAATGCCTGCGCACCGGCGCCGAACAGTTCGACTGGAGCCAGCGTCACCCACAACCTGGCACACAACGTGACGGTCGCTGGCTGATAGGCATGGGTGTCGGCGTGGCTTTTCGCAATAACAATCTGGTGAAGTCCGGGGCACGGGTTCGGCTTGATGGCCAGGGCACGGTGACCGTGGAAACCGACATGACCGATATCGGCACCGGCAGCTACACGATCATTGCTCAGACGGCAGCGGAAATGATGGGCGTGCCGCTGGATAACGTGGTCGTGCGCCTGGGCGATTCGAGCTTTCCGGTGTCGTCCGGTTCTGGCGGCCAGTTCGGCGCAAACTGCTCGACGGCGGGCGTCTATGCCGCTTGCGTCAAGCTGCGCGAAGCGGTCGCGCAACGGCTGGGCATGAACGCAGAGGATGCGCTGTTCACCGATGGCCAGGTGCATGCCAGCGATAAAAGCGTGCCGTTGCGCGATGCCGCGCAGGCCGGAGAAATAGTCGCCGAAGACTCGATCGAGTTTGGTGATCTGGCCAAACAGTTCCAGCAATCGACCTTTGGCGCACACTTTGTCGAAGTCGCAGTCGACAGCGCCACCGGGGAAATCCGCGTACGCCGCATGTTGGCCGTGTGCGCCGCCGGGCGAATCCTCAACCCGACCTCGGCGCGCAGCCAGGTGATCGGCGCGATGACCATGGGCGTGGGCGCGGCGTTGATGGAAGAGCTGGCCGTGGACAAGCGCCAGGGCTTTTTCGTCAATCACGACCTGGCTGGCTACGAGGTGCCGGTGCATGCGGACATCCCGCATCAAGAAGTGATTTTCCTCGATGAAACCGACCCTTATTCGTCGCCGATGAAGGCAAAAGGTGTCGGCGAACTGGGGTTGTGCGGCGTCAGTGCGGCCATCGCCAACGCGGTCTACAACGCCACCGGCGCCCGGGTTCGGGAATACCCGATCACGCTGGACAAGATCCTGGATAAATTGCCCGCGATGATCTGAAGGGGTTATTGCGCGGCAGGGTATTGCGTGTCGCTGACCTGCTCCATCCAGTCCGCCACTTTGCCGTCCTGCACTTCGGCAATCGCGATGTGGGTCATGGCGGTGGTAGCGGTGGCGCCATGCCAATGTTTCACATGGGGTGGAATCCATACGGTGTCGCCCGGCCGGATTTGTTGAACGGATTTGTTCAATTCCTGCACCCAACCCAAGCCTGCGGTGACGATCAACGTCTGCCCTAGCGGATGAGCGTGCCAAGCCGTCCGGGCACCGGGTTCGAAGGTGACTGTGGCGCCGCTGACCTGAGCCGGTTCGGTGCCTTTGAACGGCGCATCGACACGCACGGTCCCGGTGAAATAGTCGGCGGGGCCTTTGGCCGAAGGTTGAGAGCCATTGGGGGTAACGGTCAGCATCGGGGTCTCCTGAGACTATGAAAGTGCGTTCAATCTATCAGCCGCGTATTCTCCTGATTAGCCGCTACAATTCGAAAAGACTTATGAGGGGGACTCATGGATGTTGCGGGAAAACGCCAATGATCTGCTCGCCTTCCTGGCGGTTGCGCGGGAGCGGAGTTTCACCAAGGCCGCCGCCAAACTGGGGGTTTCACAATCGGCGCTGAGCCATACGATTCGTGGCCTGGAAGCGCGACTGGGATTGCGTCTGCTGACCCGCACCACCCGCAGCGTGTCGCCGACCGAAGCCGGGCAACGGCTGATGGAAACCATCGGCCCGCACTTCGAAGAAATCGAAATTGAGCTGGCGGCCCTCAGCGACCTGCGCGACACACCGGCCGGCAATATTCGCCTCAACGCGATGGACCACGCGCTGGAGTTCATCCTGTGGCCGGTGTTGAAACCGTTCCTGGCGAAATACCCGGACATCTCGGTCGAAGTCTGTTGCGACTACAGCTTTGTCGACATCGCCGCGCAAGGTTTCGATGCCGGTGTGCGCCTGGGCGAAGACGTCGCCCAAGGCATGATCGCCACCCGTATCGGCCCAGACATGCGCATGGCCGTGGTGGGTTCGCCGGCCTACTTTACCGACCGCTCGAGTCCCCAGACACCTCGCGACCTGACTGAGCATCAATGCAACAACCTGCGGCTGCCCACCAACGGTGGCTTGTACGCCTGGGAGTTTAAAAAGGCCGGGGAAAGCCTGAATGTTCGGGTGTCTGGCCAGGTGACGTTCAACGGTGTTTATCAACTCCTGAACGCGGCGCTGGATGGATTCGGCTTGAGTTACATCCCTGAAGACCTGGTGGCGCCGCACCTGGCGGATGGCCGATTGGTGCGAGTGCTTGAAGATTGGTGCCCACAGTTTGCCGGTTTCCACCTCTACTACCCGAGCCGCCGGCAGGCGTCACCGGCGTTTGCGCTGTTGCTGGATGCGTTGCGTTATAAGGGCTGAAGCGCCCCACACCTGAGCATTCACCAAAACCTGTGGTGAGGGGGCTCGCCCCCGTTCGACTGCGAAGCAGTCGCAATAGCTGCTTGCACGGTAAGACTGGAAGAATGCCGGGGCCGCTTCGCGACCCAACGGGGGCAAGCCCCCTCGCCACAGGGTTTGCCTGGCTAGAGTTCTCACAGGTGGCTCGATTCATGAGCCACCCTAATAGGGTAAATGCCTTTTAGCTGACTAATCTCTGAACCGCCGGGCCTCTAAAATGGCGCACCACGCTGCCATTTCGAGAAGTCCGCCCCTGCCCGACACCCACGACGCCCACCTCACGCCCCTAGCCGACTATCCGAACCGGCCCTTCCCCGCTACTGTAAGCAACCCGCCGGTCTCTGAAAAAAGGCTCCTCTCTTGAGTGACGTACTCGAACAGGCTCAACCAAAACCTCAGGCAATTCCCCTGCGCGAAGCCTTCCTCTTCTGGCTCAAACTCGGTTTCATCAGTTTCGGCGGCCCGGCCGGGCAGATTTCGATCATGCACCAGGAACTGGTCGAGCGCCGACGCTGGATCTCGGAGCGGCGCTTTCTGCATGCACTCAACTACTGCATGCTGCTGCCGGGCCCGGAGGCGCAGCAGTTGGCGACCTACATCGGCTGGCTGATGCACCGGACCTGGGGCGGCGTGATTGCCGGTGTGCTGTTTGTGCTGCCGTCGCTGTTCATCCTGATCGGGTTGTCGTGGATGTACATCGCCTTCGGCGACGTGCCGGTGGTGGCCGGGCTGTTTTATGGAATCAAACCCGCGGTGACTGCGATTGTGCTGCAAGCGGCCCATCGAATCGGCGGACGGGCGCTGAAGAACAACTGGTTGTGGGGCATCGCGGCGGCATCGTTCGCGGCGATTTTCGCCTTCAATGTGCCGTTTCCGTTGATTGTGCTGGGGGCTGCGGTTATCGGTTATCTCGGCGGACGTCTGGCGCCGGAAACGTTCAAGACTGGCGGCCACGGTGCAGCGCAAAAATCCTACGGCACGGCATTGATTGATGACGACACCCCGACACCTGAACATGCGCGTTTCAGCTCGATAAAACTGTTGCGACTGTCCGTCGTCGGCGCCGTTTTGTGGCTGGTGCCAATGGGCATTCTCACCGCGCTGTTCGGTTGGGATGGCACCTTTACCCAGATGGGCTGGTTCTTCACCAAAGCCGCATTGCTGACGTTTGGCGGCGCCTACGCCGTGCTGCCGTATGTGTATCAGGGCGCGGTCGGCCATTACGGCTGGCTCACGCCGACGCAGATGATCGATGGCCTGGCACTGGGCGAAACCACCCCCGGACCGCTGATTATGGTGGTGGCGTTCGTCGGTTTCATCGGCGGCTATGTGCAACAGGTGTTCGGTGCCGACCACGTGTTCCTGGCCGGCGCCCTCGCCGCCACGCTGGTGACCTGGTTCACGTTCCTGCCTTCATTCCTGTTCATCCTCGCCGGAGGACCGCTGGTGGAGTCGACGCATAACGAACTGAAATTCACCGCACCGCTGACCGCGATTACCGCCGCCGTGGTCGGGGTGATCCTCAACCTGGCGTGCTTCTTCGGCTACCACGTGCTCTGGCCGAATGGCTTCAGCGGTCACCTCGACTGGCCTTCGTTGCTGATTGCCATTGCGGCAGCGATTGCGTTGTTTCGCTTCAAGCGCGGGGTGATCGAGGTCTTGATCGGCTGTGCGCTGATCGGTCTGGCCGTGCACCTGTTGCGCTAGCGGATCGCAAAAAGCGTCCACCCTCGAAGGGTATGGACGCTGGGTTCACGATCACTTCGACGAGTGTTGCGCCTGCGCTTCCGGCATTGCCGAAGAGTGGTGATTGAGAATCTTCCACTGACCATCGACCTGTTCGTAAACGAAGGTGTAGCGCGCCTGCACATGCTTGGTCTTGCCGGTTGGCTCGGTCAGGGTGAAGGTGTAGACGCCGCTGTCCATGGCCACGTTGCTGCCCAGTTGGCGGATCTCGCGGTAGTTGATCTGGCCCACCGGTTTCAACGGCAGGAAGTGATCAAAGTAGTCCTTGATCTCTGCGGGCGTGGTGCGCACCTGATTGGACACCGTCGGTTGCAGCACAGCATTCGGTGCGTACAGGGCGGTCACACTCTGCGCATCGCCGGTTTTCAAGGCGCTGTTCCAGCGGTCAAACAGCCCGGCGATTTCCCGGTCTTTGGCATTAACCGGCTGTTTGGCGACCGACCGGTAAACGTGCGGGGCCGGCTCTGCTGCGTGTGCAAACGGGGCGCTGAGGGCAAAAAACAGGGCGATGGCCGGGATCTTCAATTTCATTACGATGCTCCAGGGGTGGTCGATGAGCACACTTTGCCGACTCGCCAAGCGTGCGACATCGGCCAACCGGAGTCATTTGCCTATGCCATTCGGCAGATAGCGCCCGCCCCCGTTAACAAGGTTTAATGACTTTCCCGTGCGCCCGCGGGCCTGTCTAAATCCGGAGCCGAACCATGCAAAGCCCACCGCACGACCCCGGTAGCGCCCTGTCCTTTCGCACTGAGTATCGACAATCCCAAAGTCGCGCGGCGCGCCTGCGATTGTTGGTGGACACCGGGCAAGCGTTGACCCAACTGGCCCCGGACGCCATGCGCCAATGCGTGTTGGCCCGGGCTTGCGCGTTCCTTGCGATGGACCACGGGCTGCTGCTCGAATGGGACGCCGGCGGCCGCGTCAGTATCACCGCCCGACATGGCAGCCTCGATCAAGTGAACAGCCTGGAAGCGGTTGCCGACAGCACAATGCGCACGCCGTGCTGGCAGGATCGTCCGGGGGATGCCTTGCCCAACGTGCTGCGGGTGCCGTTGCGCGGCGGCGACGGCAATGCCTTTGGCGCATTGGTGCTGGCCAACAGCGTCAGCCTGCGGGCGCCCGACAACGAAGACATCGAATCCCTGCACTTGCTCGCCACCCTGCTGGCCGCGCACCTTGAAAACGATCGACTGCTGACGACGCTCAAGACGCGGGATCGCACGCTGTCGGACCTGGTCAACCGGTTGTTTCGCGCCCAGGAAGACGAACGCAAACGCGTGGCCTACGACCTGCATGACGGCTTGGCCCAAACCCTCGCCGGGCTGCACCAGCGCCTGCAAGGTTTTGCCGGACGCTGCCCGACACTGCCGGACACCTTGGGTGCAGACCTGCAGGCCATTTTGGCGCTGGCCCAGCATTGCGTGGTGGAAGGCCGGCAACTGATCGGCGGCTTGCGTCCGACAGTGCTCGACGATTTCGGTGTGCTCAAAGCCGTCGACAAAGAAGCCGATCGCCTGCGCGATGCCGGGATCAGCGTGCAATGGGTCACCCGCTGCGAGGCGCGGTTGCCCAGCCAGGTGGAAATCGCCTTGTTCAGGATCGCCCAGGAAGCGATCAACAACATCCTCAAACACGCGCACGCCAGCCACGCACAACTGGCACTGGAACTGCACGAAGGCCAGGCCTTGCTGCGGGTGGACGACAACGGCAAAGGGTTTGCCGTCGAACAACGCCTCGACACGGCCGGCGCCCGGCACTTGGGGCTGGCGGCCATGCAGGAGCGCGCGAGCCTGCTGGGCGGGCAACTCACCTGTGTCAGCAGTGCCGAATGCGGAACGCACCTGCGCGTCAGCGTACCTTTTGACCTGAATGGAACACCGCAATGACCCAAGCCTTACGCCTGGTGCTGGCCGACGATCACGAAGTCACACGCACCGGTTTCGTCGCGCTGCTGGCCGGTCATCCGCAATTCGAAGTGGTTGGTCAGGCCCGTGATGGCCAGGAAGCGGTCGAACTGTGCGAACAGCTGCTGCCCGACATCGTCATCCTCGACATTCGCATGCCGGTGCTCAACGGCCTCGGCGCCGCACGCCTGCTTCAACAACGCCTGCCGGCATTGAAAGTGGTGATTTTCACCATGGACGACAGCCCCGATCACCTCGAAGCGGCGATGAATGCCGGCGCCGTGGGCTACCTGCTCAAAGACGCCAGCCGTGATGAAGTGATCGACGCCTTGCAGCGGGTCGCCGCTGGCGAAGAAGCCCTGAATAGCGCAGTCAGCGCCCGTCTGCTACGGCGCATGACCGAGCGCAATGCCAGTGGCGGCACACCGTCCGAAAACCTGACCGCACGGGAACGCCAGGTACTCGCGCTGGTGGCCAACGGTATGAGTAATCGTCAAATTGGCGAGCAACTGGGGATTACCACCGGCACCGCCAAAGCCCACGTCGAACGGGTCATTGGCAAACTCGGGGCGGCAGATCGGACCCAGGCTGCCGTGCGCGGAATTGCGTTGGGCCTGGTGACTCAACCATGAAGGTGTTTTACGCCCGGCGCTGGGCCGATCTGCCACTGCGGGGCAAAGCCCTGGTGGTGATTTCCCTGCCGTTGGTGGTGCTGTTGTTGTCGCTGGTGTTGATCTACATCACCGAGCGCCAGACCGCCCGCGCCGAAGAGGACGTGCGTCGGGTGTTGCTGGTTCAAGGCGACATCCAGACTGTGCACACCCTGCTCGCCGAAGCGGCCGCCAGCGTGCGCGGCTACCTGCTGACCCATCGCGAAGATTTCCTGCCGGGTTACCTGAAAGCCAAGCCGCTGATCGAATCAGCCCTGCGTCGGCTCGACAGCAACGTGCGCGATGAACGGGTGCGCGCGCAGCTCACCGCGATCACGCCGCTGATCAACAACAAAGTCGAAGGACTGGAGGAAATGCTCCGTGATCGCGACGCCAGACCCGAAGCGATCACCAGCATCCTGATCAGCAACAAACACATCCTCGACGAATTGCGCGAACACATCAGCACCATGCTCACCCTTGAGGACACGTTGCTGGCCGAGCGCACTGCTGCCGCGTCTGCGACCCGTCAACGGCTGTTGTTCTCGACGTTACTGGCGGCCCTTTGCGGACTGTTTGGCGCCATTGTCGCGGTGCTGTTTTTGTCCAAGGGCATCGTTGCCCGAGTGCAGAAAGTCCAGGGTAATGCCCAACGCCTGGCCCTCGGTCAGCCGTTGCTGCCGCAACCGCCGGAGAACGATGAGATTGGTCAGTTGGGCACCCGCCTGGTGGAGGCCGGCCTGCTACTGGCCGAACGCGAGCGCGCATTGCGTGACAACGAAGAACGCTTGCGACTGATCATCGACGGCGTGAAGGACTACGGGATTTTCGCTCTCGACACCCGAGGCTATGTCACCAGTTGGAACGCCGGTGCCGAGCGGATCAAGGGCTACACGGAACAGGAAATCATCGGCCAGCATTTCTCGGTGTTCTACCTCGCGCAAGAGTGCCCGCAGCATCCCGACATGGCCCTGCGTGAGGCCACGCGCAACGGTCACTACATGGAAGAAGCCTGGCGCATTCGCAAGAATGGCAGCCGCTTCTGGGCCAGCGTGGTGATTACTGCGCAATACGACAGCAGCGGAGCGTTGCGTGGGTTCTCGAAGATCACCCGGGACATTACCGACCGCCGCGCCGCCGAAATTGCGCTGCGCACCGCCCGCGAAGAAGCCGAGCGCGCCAGCCGGGCCAAAAGCGAATTCCTCTCGCGCATGAGCCACGAACTGCGCACGCCGCTGAACTCGATCCTGGGTTTTGCGCAGTTGCTGGACATGGATTCGCCGCCCGGGCAAAAGGCCCAGATCGGTCACATCCTGCGCGCCGGCCAGCACCTGCTGACGCTGATCAACGAAGTGCTCGACATTGCCAAGATCGAAGCCGGACGCCTGCCGCTGAACATCGAGTCGGTGCCCTTGGCGATTGCGCTGCAAGAAGCCCTGAATCTGGTCTCACCGATGGCCGCCGATGCTGGCATCCATCTGGTTCAATTGCCGACGATCGCCGCTGACCAAGCAATCGTCGCGGATCGGCAACGCCTGACTCAGGTGTTGCTGAACTTGCTGTCCAATGCCATCAAGTACAACCGGCCTCAGGGTCAGGTGAGTATCGAGGTCGCGATCGATCAACAACGGATTGCCGTGTCTGTGAGCGATACCGGCAAGGGCATTGCGGCTGATCGTTTGGGTCAGCTATTCAAGCCCTTCGAGCGCCTCGAGACCGACCCGAACGTGGAGGGCAGCGGCCTCGGCCTGGCGCTGAGCAAGAGCTTGCTGGAGATGATGAATGGCAGCCTGAACGTGCAAAGCCAACCCGGCGCCGGCTCCCGATTTACCTTGGAATTGCCCTTTTTGCGCCTGCAGCAAACCGCCGCTGCTGCGCCCGTCCAGCAGCCACCACTGATCCCCGCCCTCGCCGGCCCTGACATTCAGGGCAAGGTGTTGTGCATCGAAGACAACCTCTCCAGCCTGGCGCTGATCGAAACCTTGCTGCAACGCCGGCCGGGGATAAAGTTGCTGTCAAGCATGCAGGGCCAACTGGGGCTGGACCTGGCCGCGCAGCACGCACCGCGACTGATTTTGCTCGACGTCTCGCTACCGGACATCGACGGATTGAACGTGCTGCAGCGCTTGCGCCAGTCGGTGATCACCCGGACCACGCCGGTGCTGATGATCACCGCCGACGCCAGCGACCTCACTCATTTGGCCTTGTGCGAAGCGGGCGCGACGGCGGTGCTGACCAAACCGATTCACGTCCCCTCGTTCCTCGCCCATCTCGACCAGTACTTTCCGGAGCCCGTGTGAACACCGACCTGCGCATTCTGATCATCGACGACCAACGGCCCAATCTCGATCTGGTGGAACAACTATTGGTGCGCGAGGGACTGACCAACGTGCTGAGCAGCACCCAGCCGCTGCGAACCCTGGACCTGTTCAACAGCTTCGAGCCGGACCTGGTCATTCTCGACCTGCACATGCCGGAGTTCGATGGCTTTGCGGTACTCGAACAACTCAACCGACGCATCCCGCACGGCGAATACCTGCCGATCCTCGTGCTCACCGCCGACGCCACCCGCGACACTCGCCTGCGCGCCCTGGCGTTGGGCGCCAAGGACTTCATCAGTAAACCGCTGGATGCCCTGGAAACCATGCTGCGGGTATGGAACCTGCTGGAAACTCGTGCCCTCTACAAAACCTTGAGGACGCTGATCCCGGCAGAGCAGATCGAGTTGCTGCGACATAACCGCTAAACCTGTGGCGAGGGAGCTTGCTCGCGCTTGAGTGCGCAGCACTCACAAAAATCGGCAGCGGTTTATAGACTTTGGGGCCGCTGCGCAGCCCAACGGGAGCAAGCTCCCTCGCCACAGGTTATTCAGCGTTCGCTCTGTTTGTTAACTGGCTGACTCACACAACCTGACTTAACGGCTCAGAGGTTGAATGCTCGAGGCGCTTCATGCGTCCATCTGCACCACTTCGATCCCCAGCCGTCGATAAGCCTCGATATCGCCCGAGGCCACATGACGCTCGGTGATCAGCGTATGGATGCGCCCGCAAGGCGCGACAACAAAGGGTTCTACCGCACCCAGCTTGTCCGCCGTGGTGACGGCTACCACATGGGCAGCGCTGTCGAGCATCGCCTGCTTCACCGGCACCTCATCGAAATGCAGCGAGCTGATGCCGACGTCGGGGTGAATCGCGCACACACCGGTGAACACCAGATCAGCCTTGATGCCCTGAAGCAATCGCAGGGTTTCATGCCCACTCGCCGACATCGTGGCCGGGTTGAGCTGACCGCCGGCCAGAATCACTTTGATGCCTTTGTATTCGGCCAGGGTGATCGCGATCATCGGTGAAGCCGTGACCGCAGTGATGGTGATGTTTGCTGGCAGCGACCGGGCGATCTGCAGCGTCGTGGAGCCGGAATCGAACATCACAATCTGGCCATCCTGCACGCGCCGGGCAGCAAATTGCGCGAGGTTCGTTTTCACCTCATCGGTTTCGCCGACCCGGGTGAAGAAGTCCTTGCCGGTGTCCTTGGGTCGCGGCAGCGCCCCGCCATGCACCCGCTGCACCAGGCCGGCGTTGTCCAGTTCTGCCAGATCGCGGCGGATGGTGTCTTCGGACACAGCGAAATGCTGACTGAGCTCGGACGCCATGACCTTGCCGTCACGCTCCAGGATCAACAGGATTTTCTGCCGACGCAACGAAGGAAGCTCGGCGATGGAATGCTGACCTTGCATGGTAATGCCTGCTTTTGCGGGTTTATGCGAGATTAGCCAAAGCGCCAGGCAAACACAATCCAGCTGCACCACCCGATTAATTTCCCGCGCCTCAGTCTCAGCTAAGTTTCGGCCCGTAGCCTCTCCCTCACGCACTTAAAGCACTTGCTCAGGAGAGACAATCCAGATGAATCCGACCCTAGCCGGCTGGCTCAACAAAGTCCCCGAGGTCACCCTGTCGTTCTGGGTGATCAAGATCATGTCCACCACCGTGGGCGAAACCGGCGCCGATTTCCTGGCCGTCGATGCCGGCTTCGGTGCGGGCTGGACCAGTATCGGCATGGCGGTCCTGTTGGCGATCGCGCTGTTCTGCCAACTGCGGACCAAGGCCTATACACCCTGGATTTACTGGTTGACCGTGGTGCTGGTGAGCATCGTCGGCACGCAGATCACTGACATCCTGACCGACAAGCTCGACGTCAGCCTGTACACCAGCACGGCGATTTTTTCGGTGCTGCTGGCGGTCAACTTTTGGGTCTGGTACCGGGTGGAACACAGCCTGTCGATCCGCGAAATCGTCACGCCACGGCGCGAGCTGTTCTATTGGGCAACCGTACTTTGCACCTTTGCCCTCGGCACCGCGGCAGGTGACCTGGCCACCGAAGCACTGGGATTGGGTTTCACCCTCGGCGCGGTAATTTTCGGCGCGCTGATCGCCGCCACCCTGTTGGCCTGGCGCTTGGGCGGCAATGTGGTGCTGACCTTCTGGATCGCCTACATCCTGACCCGCCCATTCGGTGCGTCCCTGGGCGACTTGCTGACCCAGGCCAAAACCTATGGCGGCCTCGGCATGGGTGCCATGTGGACCAGCGCGCTGTTCCTCTGCGTCATCGTCATTCTGGTCGCCGTAGCGCAAATGAGCGTCGGCAATCGTAAAGCAATCACTCAATAACTCATTCAAAAGCCATTAAGGAATCACCATGCGCCACGTTCAAAACCTCATTCGTCACGTGTGCATTGTCTCGGCCATTTTCATGCTGAGCATCGCCACCGGTTGCTCGAAACCGGCCGAGAAACCCAAGGCCGATACGACTTCGGCGGTCGAGATGACCCAGGGTTCGGCCTCTAAACTCGGCGATTTGTCCGAGTTCCGCAACATCGCCGCCGACGTTGCCGGCCTGGTCGACAAAAACGATCTGCCCGCCGCAAAGGCCCGCATCAAGGACCTGGAAACCTCCTGGGACTCGGCAGAAGCCGGCATCAAGCCCCGCGCCGCGAGCGACTGGCACGTGGTAGACAAAGCCATCGACCGCGCCCTCGATGCCGTGCGTGCCAGCAGCCCGAAGCAGAGCGACTGCAAAGCTGCGATGGATGACTTGCTGAAGGCTTTCGACTCGATGAAAGGGAAGCAGTAACCGGGCACAGATGCTTCAATACAGGCGCGCGGGTCATGACCCTCGCGCCTTTTTTTTGCCGGAGCGGGACATGCGGATACTGCTGGTCGAAGACGACCCGATGATTGGCGATGCAATCCACGGTGCACTGAACGATGCGAGTTATGCCGCCGACTGGGTGAAGAACGGCCTCACCGCCCTGGCGGCGCTGGAGACTCAACACTACGACCTGGTGCTGCTCGACCTCGGTTTGCCCGGCAAGGACGGCCTCGACGTGTTGACCCGCATTCGCGCCAACAACAATCCCGTGCCGTTACTGATCATCACCGCCCGAGACAGCCTCGACGACCGGCTGCGCGGCCTCGATGGCGGTGCAGACGACTACCTGCTCAAACCCTTCGACATGGCCGAGTTGCTGGCGCGCATGCGCGCGGTTTTAAGGCGCAAGGGCGGCAGCGCCCTGTCCGTGCTCGACAACGGCGTGGTGTCGCTGGACTTGGTCAGCAAAGAAGCCTCGACCGCAGAGAGTCCCGGCGTGCAGCTTTCGGCCCGCGAGTTCGCCCTGCTGCAGGCGTTGTTGATCCGGCCGGGCGCGATCCTTTCGCGCAGCGAACTCGAAGACCGCCTCTATGGCTGGGGCAATGAAGTGGAAAGCAACGCCGTGGAGTTTTTGATCCATGCACTGCGGCGCAAGTTGGGTAGCCAAGTCATCAAGAACGTTAGGGGTGTGGGATGGATGGTTTCAAAAAACGCTTGAGCGAATCGGTACAACTCAGGCTGTCCGTCACCCTGTCGCTGGCGATCCTGATCGTCGCGATTGTGGCCGGCGTCTTTGCGTTCATTTCCGCGTTCGACGAAGCCCACGAAATGCAGGATGACACCTTGCGCCAGGTGGCCGTGCTGTTTGATCGGCAACACATGACGCTGAAATATCCCGAAGGCAAAGGCATTGCCGGCGACGATGAAGAATCCCGACTGATCATTCAGCACCTGGCCGATGGCAACAAAGCCTCCGGTAACGATGACGACACCGCACCGCTGCCCTTCCCGACGACGCTGGCCGATGGCTTGTCCACGGTGAATGTCGGCGGCGAAGCGTTTCGCGTGCTGGTCAGGACCACCGCCCGTGGCGAACGCATTGCCGTTGGCCAGGAAACCGGCGCCCGTGACAAGGACGCCCGCGAAAGTGCCTGGCGCAGTCTGCTGCCGTTTTTGATTTTATTTCCGGTGCTGTTGCTGGTGGTCGGCGACCTGGTGCGCAAGCTGTTTCGACCCATCGCGACACTCTCTTCTGAAATCGATCAGCGCGCCGAGCAGGAACTGCATCCAATCAACGAAAGCCATTTGCCGACCGAGATCCGGCCCTTTGTGGTGGCGATCAATCGCTTGCTCGAACGTGTGGCGAATGCGATGGAAACCCAGCGCCGCTTCGTCGCCGACGCAGCCCACGAACTTCGATCACCGCTGACCGCCCTCTCCTTGCAGGCCGAACGCCTGTCTGGCGCCGATATGTCGGCCGTGGCCCATGAGCGTCTGGTGCCATTGCGCCGGGGCATTGAGCGCGGCAGAAACCTGATTGATCAACTGCTGACCCTGGCCAAGGTGCAAGCCGAAACCAGCGCGCCGACGTCGCCGGTTTCGGTGCATGAGGTCTATCGTCGAGTGCTGGAAGATCTGTTGCCGCTGGCCGATATAAAACACCTCGACATTGGCGTCGAGGGTGAGCAGGACGTGCGGGTACTGATCAACGAAATGGACCTGATGACACTGGTCAAGAACCTGGTGGACAACGCGATCCGCTATACACCGGAGGGTGGCCGGATTGACCTTTCTGTGGTCATGGATAACGGCACGGCGCTGCTGCAGATCAAGGACTCGGGGCCAGGGATCGCGGTGGAAGAGCGAGCGCGGGTGTTTGATCCGTTTTATCGCAGCCTGGGGACCGATGAGGCTGGGTCCGGGCTGGGGTTGTCCATTGTTCAGGCGATTGCGCAGCGTACCGGGGCACGGGTTAGCCTGGGCTTCGCCGATGAGGTACAAAACCGCGGTTTGCGTGTGTCGGTGTGGTTAAACGTAGCCAACGGATGACCGCAGGCTAATCGGCTGGACGAGTTGCAGGAACGCTCGGCCGAACATAGTAATGGTCGAATTCAGCGCTTTCCACGAATTGGAAGCCATGGCGGATGTAGAAGCGGTTGGAAGCGCTTTCCTTGAGCGCGCCCACCCTGACAGGCAGCGCGGCTGCATCCGCCTCTTGGAAAACATGAGCAAGAACAGCGGCGCCAATCCCTGATCCCTGCGCCCCCGGTTTCACATACAAGTGATCAAGCAGCAGTTCATTGAGGTGATGCTTGACCACCACAAAACCAACCCGCTCACCGGCCACTTCGATGTGACGTGTGCTAGTGGGGTCAAAGCCGCTGGCAAAACGTTCACGCGCACGCACCGGATCAAATCGCCCGACGCGCTCGAGGCTTTCGCGCATGGCCTCAATTCGAATGGCGACAAGTGGGTCCAGGTCGTTTTGTTGAGCAGGGACCAGAACAAGCGACGGATTTTGATCAGGTGATACGGGCATCATTTGCGCTCTGACTATCATGATGGGCAGCCAGTATCGTGCAAAACTCCTGAGCGCAACAGCCAGATAACCGCATCCTCAGTTGTTCGCCACCTGAGCCACATTGCCCGAGGTCACCAACGCTTTGAGCGACGCATCGAACTGCTTCAAGGCGTTCACTTGCAATGCGGTTTGCTGGTCGATCTGCGCAGCAATCTCCGACGCTGCTTTGCCGTGAACCCATACCGAAGGCATTTTCTGTTCACGGGAGCCTTCGGCCTGGCCGATGTATTGCAGGTTCGAATCGTAGAACTTGGCGAGGAACCGTGCTTCGACCTGATCATTGCGTTTGCTGACCAGACGGCTGTAGGTGTCAAGCATCACCACCACGTCCGGGTGCGCTTGCACCAGTGCGTCGAGGTTGTCGTAGACGGTCACCGAGGCGAATTCTTTTTGCAGCGAACTCATCAGCCAGTTGATCGCCAGTTTCGGATCAGAGCTGCTGACGAACGCGTTGCTGATGCGCGAATCGAGTGCAGGGTTCTTGCTGCCGTTCACCGCAACAGAATGGTAACGCTCAAGGTATTCGATAGTGTTGACGGTGTTTTCGCTGTAGAGCACACCCACCGACTGGGAATGCTTCAGGTTGGCGCTGCTGTCGCCCATCGGCAGGAAATGGCAGGCTTGTGGGTCGCCAGCGTAGGCCGGGGCGGTGGCGGCAAAACCGCTGGTCAGTACGGCGATAAGGGCCAAAACAGTTGAGATTCTCATCGCGCAGGTTCCTTCAGAAGCGAGATCGGTATAGCGCTATCCTCCTCCGTTGCTGGAAAAACGAAACTCGCTTTTTTTGATGATGACTATCGATTGGACGAATGGTTGGCGAAGGGGCGAGTACTGGGTGGGGCGATGGCAGTCATGTCTGCCTCGTGCGAAACTCCACCGACTTATAAATCACGGATGGTGTTGAAATGGTGCATTTGCTTGCGGTCTCAGGAAGTCTGCGCCAGGCCTCTTCCAACTCGATTTTGCTACGTGCAACCGAGCTTTTGCGCCCCAAAGGGGTCTTGATCACGCATTACGAAGGGATCGGTGAGCTACCGCACTTCAACCCGGACTTGATTGAACATCCTCCTGAGAAAATCCTGGAATTACACTCGATTATCGCCCAGGCCGATGGGCTTCTGATTTCATGCCCGGAATACGCTCGAGGGATTCCGGGCTCGTTCAAAAATATGCTCGATTGGCTCGTCAGCAGTGAAGCCTTCCCGGGCAAATCGGTCGCACTTTTCAACGCCTCGCCCAGAGCCAGCCATGCGCAGGCCGCACTGCGGCTGGTTTTAGATACGATGTCAGCTCGCCTCATTGAGGAAGCGTCAATTACGGTTAACCTCCTGTCCACCCAGTTGAGTGCCGAAAGCATTGCCGATGATCCTGTGATAGGCCCACAGATCAGTACGGCGCTTAAGGCTTTCCAAAGACACCTCGAAAATCAAGATCTTTGATGCCGAAGGGCTTGGGGTAAGCGGGGATATCTGGAAGGTTTCGAATAGCAGCGGTAGCTTTTTCAATGTGCTGATTCAAACCCGGTCATTTGTCGTTGCGTACATTTCACTCCAGCGAGAGGAGTCCTGCCTCAACTCAAACAAAAAAGCGTCTTGCGCAATACATATGGATATCCGTATATTCGGATTTCCACACATTACAGGCAGCCCCATGCTCAGCCCTCCAGCCATCTACAAATGCCTGTCCGACGAGACCCGCGCCCGCGCCACCCTTCTGATCACCCGTGAAGGCGAGTTATGCGTCTGCGAGCTGGTCTGTGCCCTGGACGACAGTCAGCCGAAGATCTCTCGTCACCTGGCACAACTGCGGGCGTGCGGCTTGCTGCTTGATCGACGCCAGGGGCAATGGGTGTATTACCGACTCAATCCCGAACTGCCTGCCTGGGTACGCGCTGTCCTTGAGACCACGCTGCAAGCCAACGCCGACTGGCTTGAAGAAAACAGCGCCCGGCTCAGACAGATGGGCGACCGGCCTCTCAATACTGCAGCGTGCTGCTGACTCTCTTACTCATCGAGCGTTCTCATGTTGGCTGCGGTTTCGATTTTTCTATTCACCATTGTCTTGGTCATCTGGCAACCCAAGGGCTTGGGCGTTGGCTGGAGTGCATCGTTGGGTGCCATTCTGGCGCTGGCCACAGGCGTGGTGACGCTGGACGACATTCCACTGGTGTGGGGCATTGTCTGGAACGCGACCGCCACGTTTATCGCGGTCATCATCATTAGTTTGTTGCTGGATGAAGCGGGCTTCTTTCAGTGGGCTGCTTTGCATGTGGCGCGTTGGGCCAAAGGCGATGGTCGTCGCCTGTTCGCTTTTACGGTACTGCTTGGCGCCGCCGTATCAGCCCTGTTTGCCAATGACGGCGCAGCACTGATTCTGACCCCGATTGTTATCTCGATGCTGATCGCGATGCGCTTTTCGCCGGCGTCTACGTTGGCGTTTGTCATGGCCGCTGGCTTTATCGCCGATACGGCCAGCCTGCCGCTGGTGGTGTCGAATCTGGTCAACATTGTTTCGGCCGACTACTTCGGCCTGGGCTTCAGCGAGTACGCCTCGGTGATGGTGCCGGTCAACCTCGTGGCAGTGGCTGCCACGCTGGGCGCGCTGTACGTGTTTTTCCGGCGCGATATACCGCGCAGCTACAACGTCCAAGAGCTTCAAGATCCGCGTCTCGCGGTGCGAGACCCGCTGACGTTTCGAGTCGGCTGGTGTGTGTTGGTCGTGTTACTGGTCGGCCTGTTTGCACTGGAGCCGCTGGGCATTCCCATCAGTGCGATTGCCGCCGTCTGTGCTGCCGCGCTGTTCGCCGTGGCTGCACGCGGCCATGTGATTTCGACGCGGCGGGTGTTGCGCGAGGCGCCGTGGCAAGTGGTGATCTTTTCGCTGGGCATGTACCTGGTTGTTTATGGACTGAAAAACGCAGGCCTGACCCTCTACCTGACCACAGCCCTGAACTACCTGGCCAACTACGGCGTGTGGGGCGCCGCGCTGGGAACCGGCTTTCTGACGGCAGCGCTGTCCTCGGGCATGAACAACATGCCCACGGTACTGGTGGGCGCGCTGTCCATTCAGGCGAGCGACGCCACTGGCGTGGTGCGCGACGCCATGATCTACGCCAACGTCATCGGCTGTGACCTGGGACCAAAAATCACCCCGATCGGTAGCCTGGCGACGCTCCTCTGGCTGCACGTTCTAGAACGCAAAGGCCTGCGTATTACCTGGGGCTACTACTTCAAGGTCGGTGTCGTGCTGACCGTGCCAATCCTGTTCATCACCTTATCCGCCCTGGCCCTGCGCCTCGGCTTGTCCGCCTGACAAAAGGAGTCTCCATGCGCATTCTGTTCATGTGTACCGCCAATAGCTGCCGCAGCATCCTGTCCGAAGCGATGTTCAATCACCTGGCGCCAGAAGGTTTCGAGGCGGTCAGCGCCGGCAGCTTTCCCAAGGGCCAGGTCTTGCCGCGCAGCCTGACCACACTGCAAGAAGCCGGCATCGCCATTGATGGCTTGAGCAGCAAAGGCAATGACGCCTTCGAGGGCAACCCACCGGACATCGTCATCACCGTCTGCGACAAGGCCGCCGGTGAGGCCTGCCCCGTGTATTTCGGGCCGGCGTTGAAAGCCCACTGGGGACTGGAAGATCCGTCGGAGGTCACGGGTGACGAAGCGGCCGTATCCGCCGCCTTTCACTCGACCCTGGCGCGAATCGAAACCCGTTGCCGGGCGTTTCTGGCACTGCCCTTCGCCCAACTTGATCGCGATGCGCTGAAGCGTGAACTCGACCGCATCGGCACGCTGTAACTGGAGCGCCTCATGACTCACCCGCTGCCCAACCTCGACCCATCACTGACTCAACCCATCGCCACCGATCAAAACGGCCAGCACAAACCCCGGATTTTGCTGTTGTACGGTTCAACCCGCCCCCGCTCTTTCAGTCGATTGCTGGTCGAGGAAGCGGCGCGTTTGCTCGAACACTTCGGCGCCGAGACGCGGATTTTCAATCCATCCGGTTTGCCGCTCCCGGACGACGCACCGAACGACCACCCGAAAGTCCAGGAACTGCTGGAACTGATGCAGTGGTCGCAAGGCCAGGTCTGGTGCTCACCGGAGCGCCACGGCTCCATGTCTGCGGTGTTCAAGGCTCAAATAGACTGGGTGCCGCTGGCCATTGGCGCGATTCGCCCGACCCAGGGCAAGACCCTGGCGGTGATGCAGGTGTGTGGCGGTTCGCAATCCTTCAACGTCGTTAATCAACTTCGCGTGCTGGGGCGCTGGATGCGGATGTTCACCATCCCCAATCAATCCTCGGTCCCGAAGGCCTATCTGGAATTTGACGAAGGCAACCGCATGAAACCCTCAGCGCTCTATGACCGGGTTGTGGACGTGATGGAGGAGCTGGTGAAGTTCACGCTGCTGCTTCGGGATCGTCCGGATCTGGTTGACCGCTATTCGGAGCGCAAGGAGTCAGCTGAAGAACTGACCCGGCGCGTGAATCAGCGGTCGATTTGATGAGGAAATCGGGATTGGAGCAGCGCTTTCAGGACACAACTTGGCGAGTCTACGCCTTTGCAGCGTGCGACAAAGGTATGGGGAGAGTTGAAACAGGTCCTGTGGTGCAATGAAAACCTGTGGCGAGGGAGCTTGCTCCCGCCGGGCTGCGTAGCGGCCCTTGAAGGCGGTTGCTGCGCAACCGAACGGGAGCAAGCTCCCTCGCCACAAGGTTTGGCGTAGCGCTTAAGAGCGTAGAACTCCGATCGCCCGCCGATACTTCTCGATCCGTTCCAGATCTTCCCAGGACGGTTGCGCAATCCGGGACAGGTCGCTGTTCTCTTCCAGATCCGCGAGTTTGACCACCCGGCCAATCGGGTTCAACGCCGCACGCTCGACGAATGCCTCATAGGATTCCCCCGGCACCTTGGTGACCGAGGCAATGGCCGTCAGCACCGTTTCGCTGAAGCCTTCTTGCCGCAAGTCTTCGAGGCTGATGCGGGTGTCTTCAACCACGTCATGCAGCACCGCGACGATCCGCTCTTCCAGGGTGTTGACCCGCAGCATGACTTTCAGCGGATGCAGGATGTAAGGCGCCCCGCCCTTGTCGACCTGTCCCGCATGGGCGGCAGCAGCGATGGCAATGGCTCGTTCCAGGGTCTGGGTCATCTTGGTGCTCCTCGGGTTAAACGTCGTAGCGGCCTAAAGCTTGTAGGTCAGATACCGACCGCGCCCGGTTTTCTTGGCCTGGTACATCACTCGATCAGCGGCCAGCAACAGTTTATCGGCAGAACTCTGCCCGTCTCCCAGCGCGATACCAATCGAAACGCCGACGATGCACACCGAGCCGGAGATAAAAAACGGCGCGGCCAAGGCATCGATGCATTGCGTCGCCACGCGGGTCAATGTCTCTTCGGCATTGTCGCCGAGGTCATTGAGCAGCACCACAAACTCGTCTCCGCCGATGCGGGCCAGGGTATCGCTCACTCGCACGACAGCTGAAAAACGCCGCGCTACCTGCCGCAGAACCTCATCGCCAGCCTCGTGCCCGAGGGAATCGTTGATGTGCTTGAACCCATCAAGGTCCATAAACAACAAGCCCACCTGCGTCTGGTTGCGTTGTGCCTGGGCCAACACCAGCCTAAGCCGGCCGGAAAGATAATGCCGGTTGGTTAACCCTGTCAGGGTGTCGTGATGCGCGATCTTTTTCAGTTCGTCCTGCTTGTCATTCAACTTGACCAGCAAACGATTGAACGCCGAGATCAAGTGCCCGACTTCATCATCCCGAACAACCGCCAACGGCGCGTGCGGCAATTCATCTCGGGTCATGCGGTCCGCCTGGGCGGCAGCACTAAACAGATGACGAAAGACAAAGTACAAACCGATGGAGGCGAACGTGGCAAAAAACAGAATCGATAAAAACGCACCCTTGATCAAAAAGTGCTGGGTTCGATCCACGGTGGCAAACGCTTCGCTGGTCGGCAAACGGGCAACTATGAACCAACCGGCGCTTGGGACAGAAGCCATCGCCGCCACCTCCTCGACACCCTTGGCGTTGAGCGTTATCCCGGCGCCGCGAAACCCGGCCATGGCTCGATCGTGCAGCGCATTGATGCCGGGAGACGACGTTGGCTTGAGCTGCACATTCAGTGTCGAGGTGTCGACAAACAACTTGCTGTCCGGGAACACCAACAGGAAATCACTGGCGGCGTCACCCACGCGGCTTTGAAGCAACGAATCAAGCAGGCCGGAAGCACCCAGCGCGGTCACGCCAACCAGCACAGCCTGGACCTCACCGCCGGCATCCTTGATGGGCGCCGACATCGGCAGGATCGGTGCTTTAGTGGCGCGCCCCATCCTCGGCTGTCCGATAAACGGACGCCCCGCCAACCCCGCCTGAATGTAATCACCGTCAGGGTAATCGGTATCCAGGACGGGATAGTTCGCAAGTAAACGCCTTTTTGTGTTCACGATGAACAAGTCTGCGGTGAACAGCGTTTGGTCGTCGTAATGCTCTTTCAGCCACGCTTTCAGCCGTTCGGGCTGCGTCAGGAGATCAGCCGGGACGGTGGCGGCAAGATGCTCCAACAACTGCTGGCGCTGAACAATTTTGTTATCGATATCGCGGGCGACGTAAGTGGCCAGCGTTAACTGCTGGCCCTCCACCACTGCGCTCAAATCTTCGCGCAAGAAGTTGGTCAACACGTAATAGCGCACCACGGCACCGAAAATGACGATGCACAACGCCAATATCAGCAGTCGCGTGACGATGCTGTTACCGATGCGGGCGAGATTCAGGGGCGCGTGATGATGTTTTGGCATCACCGGAGTGTATCCGAGAGTGCCGCGCTTTGGAGGGGTTTTCCGGTAGCGTTGCAGCCCCCGTTCAGGTCAGCGCTCACTTCGCAATTGCTCTTCAAGCCACCCGATCAGCGCGCGCACCTCAAGCCGACCTTCCCCACCCTGGTGCCTGAAAACCGATATCGCCTCCGGTAACGGGCTGGAAACGTTATTTTTCAATGCGTGCCCGTTTCGTCAACCTTCAGCCTGCACAGGTCGCAGCGGCCCTGTTGGTCGAGCCGCAAGGCGTATTTGAGTGGTGGGCCGCGTCGATGCACCATCGTGATCTCGATGACAACACCTCGGAGTTGATCTACACCTTTAGCGTACATTTACGGTCGCGTTAGCTGGAATGGTTGCCCGACTCGCTGGCCAACCGTCTTTTCGAACATGAAACCCGCCAGCGCTTTGTCGCGATGGCTGAGTATTTACGGGCCAACGCGCACCGTTTGACGCTTGCAGAACAACAATAAAACAGGAGTTGAAAATGTCTGAACTGAACTTGCACCCCAACGCCGCGGAGTCCCTGAAGCAGTGGCACCACATGATCAGCACCGGGAACTTGAAAGCCCTGCCCGAATTACTGGACCCGCAAGCGGTGTTCCGCTCGCCCATGGCGCACACGCCTTACCCGGGCGCGAACGTGGTTGCGATGATTCTCGCAACAGTGCTCGACGTCTTCGAGAATTTTGAATACCACCGCGAATTGGCGACGGCGGACGGGTTGAATGTCGTGCTGGAATTCAGCGCGACGGTTGGCGGCAAAGAGCTGAAAGGGATAGACATGATCCGGTTCAACGAAGAAGGAAAAATCGTTGAATTTGAAGTCATAGTCCGTCCGCTGAGCGGCTTGCAGGCGTTGGGCGCAGAAATGGGCCAGCGTCTTGGCGCCTACCTGGCCGCCAGTAAAGCCTGACCGATTTCTATCATCCCTGTGGGAGCGGGCTTGCTCACGAAGGCAGTGTGTCAGTCATCATCAATGCTAAAGACACACCGCCTTCGCGAGCAAGCCCGCTCCCACAGGGGGTCGTGGGTACTTCAAAAAGTGTATCTGCCCCTTTTGCTCTAAGCCTGGCTTTGACTCAGGCCACTATTGCGGTCCAGCCCCCGCTGCACACACCAGGCCAATGGCAGTGTCAGCAACAGAATCGCCGCCAGCGTCATCACCGCTACCGGGATCCCGGTAGCATCCCCCAAGCGACCAAACAACACCGGTGCCAGCGCCCCGCCACCGATAGTGCCGGTGTAGAACAGTGCGAAGGCGTGTTCACGTTTGTCTGCATTCGATAACTCCGGCACCACGCCGTAGAGCACCGACGATGTGCCGTTCAACGCCAGCCCTAGCAGCGGCAACATC
>Ga0066791_10000200_pt1 | contig 24862 bp, 20 predicted proteins | sample OrgsoiDNA2013051_FD_70944 | JGI IMG/M metagenome (GOLD analysis project Ga0066791, IMG submission 70944) | Permafrost soil microbial communities from the Arctic, to analyse light accelerated degradation of dissolved organic matter (DOM) -... | ecosystem: Environmental > Terrestrial > Soil >...
GCTTCTCAGCCTGTTTTGCACGTTTTTTGGCGGAAGGTGTGTTGGCCACCGTCGAGCTCCTCGAAAGACTTTTTAGGAAATAGCAAACAAAATAGGCCGCGAATCATGCCGATGAGTTGATGTCTTGTCAAGGGCGGTTGAGACGTTCCGCTAAGTGGTAGGTATAAAGAGGCGGGATATTTATTTCCGGCGCTTGACCTGTAAACTCGCGAGCTTTGGCTCTGTGCTGCTGCGGCGCGGAGTATCGCATAAGTAGGCGCTTTGTTCGCCTGCTGTTTATCGACAGGCACAAACTCTTTCAATGAATCTGCTCAAATCGTTAGCCGCCGTCAGCTCTATCACAATGCTTTCCCGGGTTCTGGGGTTCGTTCGTGACACGCTCATCGCACGTACATTTGGTGCGGGGATGGCGACCGACGCCTTCTTTATCGCCTTTAAACTGCCCAATCTGTTACGGCGGATCTTCGCCGAAGGGGCGTTTTCCCAGGCATTCGTGCCGATTCTTGCCGAATACAAGAGCCAGAAAGGCGAAGAGGCGACGCGAACCTTTATTGCCTACGTCTCGGGCCTGCTGACGTTGGTGCTGGCGCTGGTGACGGCGCTGGGCATGATCGCCGCACCCTGGGTTATCTGGGCCACGGCGCCGGGTTTCACCGATACACCGGAAAAATTCGAACTGACGTCCAGCCTGTTGCGGGTGACTTTTCCCTACATCTTATTGATCTCCCTGTCCTCATTGGCCGGGGCGATCCTCAATACCTATAACCGTTTCTCGGTGCCGGCCTTCGTGCCGACGCTGCTGAACGTCAGCATGATCATCTTTTCGGTGTTCCTGACGCCGTACTTCAACCCGCCGGTCATGGCCCTGGGCTGGGCGGTGCTGGTCGGTGGCCTGGCGCAACTGCTCTATCAACTGCCGCATCTGAAAAAGATCGGCATGCTGGTGTTGCCGCGGCTGAATCTGCGCGACACCGGCGTCTGGCGGGTAATGAAGCAAATGTTGCCGGCGATTCTTGGGGTTTCCGTCAGTCAGATTTCCCTGATCATCAACACCATCTTCGCCTCGTTCCTGGTAGCCGGCTCTGTATCGTGGATGTATTACGCCGACCGCTTGATGGAGTTGCCGTCCGGCGTGCTGGGCGTGGCGTTGGGCACGATTCTGCTGCCGACCCTGGCCAAGACTTACGCCAGCAAGGATCGCCACGAGTATTCGCGAATCCTCGATTGGGGCCTGCGCCTGTGCTTCGTGCTGGTGTTGCCGTGCTCCCTGGCACTGGGGATTCTGGCGGAGCCGCTGACCGTTTCGTTGTTCCAGTACGGCCAGTTCAGCGCGTTTGATGCATCGATGACTCAGCGGGCGTTGATCGCTTATTCGGTCGGTTTGCTCGGGATTATCGTGATCAAAGTGCTGGCGCCGGGCTTTTATGCGCAACAAAACATCCGCACACCGGTGAAAATCGCGATTTTCACCCTTATTGTTACCCAGCTGTTCAACCTGGTGTTGATCGGTCCACTGGCCCATGCCGGCCTGGCACTGGCTATCAGTGTTGGTGCCTGCATTAACGCCAGTTTGTTGTTCTATCAACTGCGCAAACAACAGATGTACCAACCGCAACCGGGCTGGGGGAAGTTCGGCCTTAAGCTGGTGATTGCTGTGCTAGTGATGTCCGCGGTATTGCTGGCCGGAATGCATTTCATGCCGGCCTGGGATCAGGGGCATATGCTTGAGCGTTTCCTGCGTCTGGGCGCCTTGGTGGTGGCGGGCATGGTGTCCTATTTCGGCATGTTGCTGTTGATGGGCTTCCGTTTGCGCGACTTCAATCGCAAGGCGTTGAGCTGAGGTCTTTACCTCGATAAACACGGGCGGGCCGGCAGTTTTGTCGGCTCGATCACTTTGGGTTACGGTGTTGCCTGTCGTCGGCCGCCGGGTGTGGTTATAATCGACCACTTTATGAGCAAGAAGCGCGTTATGCAGCTGGTTCGAGGCCTCCACAATCTGCGCCCCCAGCATCGGGGCTGTGTCGCCACTATTGGCAACTTTGACGGTGTTCACCGTGGTCACCAGGCTATCCTGGCCCGGCTGCGTGAACGCGCGCTCGAGTTGAACGTACCCAGCTGCGTGGTGATTTTTGAGCCGCAGCCGCGGGAATTCTTCGCCCCAGACACGGCCCCGGCCCGTCTGGCCCGGTTGCGGGACAAACTGCAGCTGTTGGCCGACGAAGGGGTCGACCGGGTCTTGTGCCTGGCGTTCAACCAGCGCCTGAGCAAACTCAGCGCCAGCGAATTCGTCGATACGATTCTGGTAGACGGTCTGGGCGTGCAGCATTTGGAGGTCGGTGACGACTTCCGTTTTGGCTGTGATCGGGTAGGGGATTTCGATTTCCTGCAACAGGCCGGCGTCCTGCAAGGGTTTACCGTCGAGGCTGCGCAAACCGTCGAGCTGGACGGTATTCGCGTCAGCAGCACCCAGGTGCGTAATGCCCTGGCCGCTGCCGATTTTGCCTTGGCCGAACGCTTGCTCGGTCGTCCGTTCCGGATTGCCGGGCGCGTCCTGCATGGCCAGAAGCTGGCGCGCCAACTCGGTACGCCAACTGCCAACATACAACTCAAGCGCCGTCGCGTGCCGCTGACCGGGGTTTACCTGGTCAACGTCGACATCGACGGCAAGACCTGGCCAGGCGTCGCCAACATCGGCGTGCGGCCAACGGTCCAAGGTGATGGCAAAGCCCACCTCGAAGTGCATCTTTTAGATTTTGCCGGCGATCTGTATGACCGGCGTTTGACGGTGGTTTTCCACCACAAGCTGCGTGAAGAGCAGCGTTTCGCCTCTCTGGAGGCGCTTAAGACGGCGATCAATGCGGATGTCGCCGCCGCCCGTGCCCTGTCGCACCTAGCGCCAATCGCTAATGAAGAGCCTTAAATGACCGACTATAAAGCCACGCTAAACCTTCCGGACACCGCCTTCCCAATGAAGGCCGGCCTGCCCCAGCGCGAACCGCAGATTCTGCAGCGCTGGGACAGCATTGGCCTGTACGGTAAGTTGCGCGAAATTGGCAAGGATCGTCCGAAGTTCGTGCTTCACGACGGTCCTCCGTACGCCAACGGCACGATTCACATCGGTCATGCGCTGAACAAGATTCTCAAGGACATGATCATCCGCTCGAAGACCCTTTCGGGTTTCGACGCGCCTTATGTTCCGGGCTGGGACTGCCACGGCCTGCCGATCGAGCACAAAGTCGAAGTGACCCACGGCAAAAACCTGGGCGCGGACAAAACCCGCGAACTGTGCCGTGCCTACGCCACCGAGCAGATCGAAGGCCAGAAGTCCGAATTCATCCGTCTGGGCGTGTTGGGCGATTTCGCCAACCCGTACAAGACCATGGACTTCAAAAACGAGGCTGGTGAAATCCGCGCACTCGCCGAAATCGTCAAGGGCGGTTTCGTGTTCAAGGGCCTCAAGCCTGTGAACTGGTGCTTTGACTGCGGTTCGGCCCTGGCTGAAGCGGAAGTCGAGTACGAGAACAAAAAGTCTTCGACCATCGACGTAGCCTTCCCGATTGCCGACGAAGCCAAACTGGCTGCCGCTTTCGGTCTGCCGTCGCTGGCCAAGCCTGCTTCGATCGTGATCTGGACCACCACCCCGTGGACTATCCCGGCCAACCAGGCGCTGAACGTCCACCCGGAATTCAACTACGCCCTGGTCGATGTCGGCGACAAACTGCTGGTACTGGCTGAAGAGCTGGTCGAGTCGTGCCTGGCCCGTTACAGCCTGGAAGGTTCGGTCATCGCGACCACCACCGGTAAAGAGCTGGAGCTGATCAACTTCCGTCACCCGTTCTACGATCGCTTGTCGCCGGTTTACCTGGCCGAGTACGTTGAGCTGGGCGCTGGCACCGGCGTGGTTCACTCCGCACCGGCCTACGGCGTGGACGACTTCGTGACCTGCAAAGCGTATGGCATGGTCAACGACGACATCCTCAACCCGGTACAAAGCAACGGCGTGTACGCGACGTCGCTGGAGTTCTTTGGCGGCCAGTTCATCTGGAAAGCCAACCCGGCCATCGTCGACAAGCTGACCGAAGTCGGTGCGCTGCTGCACACCACCATCATCGAACACAGCTACATGCACTGCTGGCGTCACAAGACCCCGCTGATCTACCGCGCCACCGCGCAGTGGTTCATCGGCATGGACAAAGAGCCGACTTCCGGCGAAACCCTGCGCAAGCGGGCGATCAAAGCCATCGAAGAAACCAAGTTCGTTCCGGCCTGGGGCCAGGCGCGCCTGCACTCGATGATCGCCAACCGTCCGGACTGGTGCATCTCCCGTCAGCGCAACTGGGGCGTACCGATCCCGTTCTTCCTGAATAAGGAAAGCGGCGAACTGCACCCACGTACCGCCGAGCTGATGGAAGAAGTCGCCAAGCGAGTTGAAGTCGAAGGCATCGAAGCCTGGTTCAAGATGGACGCTGCCGAGCTGCTCGGTGACGAAGCGCCGCTGTACGACAAAATCAGCGACACCCTGGACGTCTGGTTCGATTCGGGCACCACGCATTGGCACGTCCTGCGCGGTTCGCACCCGATGGGCCACGAGACCGGCCCGCGTGCCGACCTGTACCTGGAAGGCTCGGATCAACACCGCGGCTGGTTCCACTCGTCGCTGCTGACCGGTTGCGCCATCGACAACCACGCGCCGTACCGCGAGCTGCTGACCCACGGTTTCACCGTGGATGAGTCGGGCCGCAAGATGTCCAAGTCCTTGGGCAACGTGATCGCGCCGCAAAAGGTCAACGACACTCTGGGCGCCGACATCATGCGTCTGTGGGTCGCTTCCACCGATTACTCGGGTGAAATGGCGGTTTCCGACCAGATCCTGCAACGCAGTGCGGACGCCTACCGGCGTATCCGTAACACTGCGCGCTTCCTGCTCTCGAACCTGACCGGTTTCAACCCGGCCACCGACATCCTGCCGGCCGAAGAAATGCTGGCGCTGGACCGTTGGGCCGTGGACCGCACCTTGCTGCTGCAACGTGAGTTGCAAGAGCACTACGGTGAATACCGCTTCTGGAACGTCTACTCCAAGATCCACAACTTCTGCGTGCAGGAGTTGGGCGGGTTCTACCTCGACATCATCAAGGACCGTCAGTACACCACTGGCGCCAACAGCAAGGCCCGCCGTTCGGCGCAAACCGCGCTGTACCACATCAGCGAAGCGCTGGTGCGCTGGATCGCGCCGATCCTGGCGTTCACCGCCGACGAACTGTGGGAATACCTGCCGGGCGAGCGTAACGAATCGGTGATGCTCAACACCTGGTACGAAGGCCTGACCGAGCTGCCGGACAACGTTGAACTGGGCCGCGCCTACTGGGAGCGGATCATGGCGGTGAAGGTCGCGGTCAACAAGGAAATGGAAATCCAGCGTGCAGCGAAAGCTGTCGGTGGCAACCTGCAAGCCGAAGTGACGCTGTTCGCCGAGGAGGCGCTGAGCGCCGACCTGGCCAAGCTGAGCAACGAACTGCGCTTTGTACTGATCACGTCGACCGCCAGCGTTGCGCCTTTTGTTCAGGCGCCAGAAGACGCGGTAGTCACCGAAGTCAGCGGCTTGAAGCTGAAAATCGTCAAGTCGGCCTTCGCCAAGTGCGCCCGTTGCTGGCACTGCCGTGAAGACGTCGGCGTGAACCCGGAACATCCGGAAATCTGCGGTCGTTGCGTCGACAACATCAGCGGCGCTGGCGAGGTTCGTCATTATGCCTAACGCGGCTGGCCGTTTCGGACGGCTGAGCTGGCTCTGGTTGAGCCTGCTGGTCCTGGTCATTGACCAGGCCAGCAAGTTCTACTTTGAAGGCAAGCTCGAGATGTATCAGCAAATCGTGGTGATCCCCGATTTGTTCAGCTGGACCCTGGCCTACAACACCGGCGCGGCGTTCAGCTTCCTGGCCGACAGCTCTGGCTGGCAGCGCTGGTTGTTTGCGCTGATCGCCGTCGTGGTCAGTGCGGTGCTGGTGGTCTGGCTTAAACGCCTGGGCCGCAACGAAACCTGGCTGGCTGTCGCCTTGGCGCTGGTGCTGGGTGGCGCGTTGGGCAACCTGTATGACCGCATTGCCCTGGGCCATGTGATCGACTTCATTCTGGTGCATTGGCAGAACCGCTGGTATTTCCCGGCGTTCAACTTTGCTGATAGCGCCATCAGCGTCGGGGCAGTGATGCTCGCGCTGGACATGTTCAAAAGTAAGAAGACCGGAGAAACCGTTCATGACTGAACAGGTATTGGCTGAGCAACGCATCCGCCAGAACACGGAAGTCACCTTGCACTTTGCACTGCGCCTGGAGAACGGCGACACCGTCGACAGCACCTTCGACAAAGCCCCGGCGACCTTCAAGGTCGGCGACGGTAACCTGCTGCCAGGTTTCGAAGCGGCCCTGTTCGGCTTCAAGGCTGGCGATAAGCGGACGCTGACGATTGCGCCGGAAAACGCCTTTGGTCAGCCTAACCCGCAAAACGTACAGATCATCCCGCGTTCGCAGTTCAAGGACATGGAGCTGTCGCCGGGTTTGCTGGTGATCTTCAACGATGCGGCCAATACTGAGCTGCCCGGTGTGGTGAAAACCTTCGATGACGAGCAAGTGACCATCGACTTCAACCACCCGCTGGCTGGCAAGACATTGACCTTTGAAGTCGAGATCTTCGACGTCAAATCGCTGTAACTGACCGAACACGGTCTAGTGTGGGAGCGGGTTTGTGTGGCGAGGGGGCTTGCCCCCGTTGGGGTGCGAAGCGCCCCTGAAACCAGCCGACGCGATTCTGAATGAGTCCGTAGTGGCTGGTTTACGATTGCTGCGCAATCGGACGGGGGCAAGCCCCCTCGCCACAACAAGCTCGCTCCCACATCAAGTTTTTCACTGTTTTCGCTATTTCTTGCGCGCAAGACACGAGGCACAGCATGCAAATCAAACTCGCCAACCCCCGTGGCTTCTGCGCCGGCGTGGACCGGGCGATCGAAATCGTCAACCGCGCCCTGGAAGTCTTCGGGCCGCCAATCTATGTGCGCCACGAAGTGGTCCACAATAAATTCGTCGTCGAAGACCTGCGTAACCGCGGGGCAATCTTTGTCGAAGAACTGGATCAGGTGCCGGACGACGTCATCGTGATCTTCAGTGCCCACGGCGTTTCCCAGGCTGTGCGTACCGAAGCCTCCGGCCGTGGCCTGAAAGTGTTCGATGCCACCTGCCCGCTGGTGACCAAGGTGCACATTGAAGTCGCACGCTACAGCCGTGACGGTCGTGAATGCATCCTGATCGGCCATGCCGGTCACCCGGAAGTCGAAGGCACCATGGGCCAGTACGACGGCAGCAATGGCGGCGCGATCTACCTGGTTGAAGACGAGAAAGACGTCGCTGCGTTGCAAGTACACAATCCCGAGAAACTGGCGTTTGTGACCCAGACCACGTTGTCCATGGACGACACCAGTCGCGTCATTGATGCCCTGCGCTTGCGTTTCCCGGCCATCGGTGGTCCACGCAAGGACGACATCTGTTACGCCACGCAAAACCGTCAGGACGCGGTCAAACAACTGGCCGACGAGTGCGACGTGGTATTGGTGGTCGGTAGCCCGAACAGCTCCAACTCCAATCGCTTGCGTGAACTGGCCGAGCGCATGTCTACACCGGCCTACCTGATCGACGGTGCCGAAGACCTGCAAAAGAGCTGGTTCGACGGCGTCGAGCGCATCGGCATCACCGCTGGTGCCTCCGCACCTGAAGTGTTGGTGCGTGGCGTGATCCAGCAGTTGCAGGCCTGGGGCGCTACCGGTGCCGATGAACTGGCCGGCCGCGAGGAGAACATCACCTTCTCCATGCCTAAAGAGTTGCGCGTGCGCTCTTTGCTTTAAGGCTTTTGCCCCCGGGACATAACGCCTGTTCAGCCTTGTGGCTGCTCAGGCGGACGCGACCAGTCGCGGCCATCACCACCTGTAGGTGACTGATGGGTTCGCGGGCTGCGCAGAGGTGCAATGTCCCTGCTTGAAAGGCCCTGCCCGGCATCAACGGTTGGCCTAGAGGGCTGAAGCGTACAAACTTTTCAACATGCCAGTTGCCGACAATCGGCACCCGAGCGTCACTCGCACGCTCGACCAGCAGCGGATTGCTGCTGTCCTCAGGCCCCTTGCCACTGATGTCCAGAATGATCCGCCAACCCTGACTCCAATCGCCGTTGATACCGTAAATCACCACGTTCTGGTTGTGTGTGAGGGCTGCGGTCCGGGCGTTGCGTATGCCGCTGATAAGTGATTGCGCGGCCTGCTCACGATGATTCGATTCGGTAAGCGCCGCAAACGCCGGACTGACCAGCAATAGAACAATCCCGGCAATTGCCAGTCCCATAAGCAGTTCGATCAGGCTGAAACCTTGCTGATGCATGTATTTCCCTCCGTGGAATGCTGCGTTCGCGCAATCCTTGCGCGAGTAATGGCAAAACAACCGTACATCTGCCGGTCGAATGTTCTAGCGTGTAAGGGCAGGTATAGCCGACGGCAACGGAGGGCACCGATGGATCATCGTACAAAAGGTTTCACGCTGGTCGAGGTGCTGATCACCCTCGCGGTTTTTCTGATCCTGATCACGATGGCCGTGCCGATGTTTACCCGTTCGGTGCAAGGCACCCGGGCCGATACCGAGATCGGCGACTTGCAGCGAGGGCTCAATTACGCACGGCTGGAGGCCATCGACCGGGGCATTACCACGCGGCTGCGCCCAACGGCGGGTGGCAGCGTCTGGACCGGGGAACTGACGGTCTACGACAGTACTGGCACACCGGCCAATGTATTGCGGGTTGTTCCAGCGATGAGCAGCGGTGCGACTCTGACGCTAACCTCAGGAGTGACCACCATCGATTTCAACAATCTGGGCGGTTTGTCGGCACCGTCCTCGGCGGTGGTGATCAGTTATGTGTTGGGGGCGCAGAGCAGGACGCTGAATGTGTGCTTGAACGGACGGATTCTACTGGGTGGAAGTTGCGGATGAGGGAACGGAGCAAGGGTGCTCAGGAGGGCATGACGCTGATCGAGGTACTGGTCGCGTTGCTGATTCTGACGGTGGGGTTGTTGGGGGCGGCGGCGGTTCAGTTGAACGCGCTCAAGTACACCGACAGCTCGCGAATGACCAGCCAGGCGAGTTTTATCGCCTACGACATGATGGACCGCATCCGCGCCAACTCCGGCGCCGACTATACCGTCACGCCTCCGACGTCGGGCAACCTGAGCGTTGCCCGGGATCAGGATCTCTACGATTTCACCACCAACATCGTCAACTTCGGCGGTGCGAGTGCCACTGGCAGCGTTACGCTGAATCTGCGGGTGTACACCATCACCATCACCTGGGATGACTCGCGAGCCGCTAATGTCGCCAACACGCGTCGCAGTTTCGTTCTGACCAGTCGCGCCACCGCCGACCCGGTGACGACACCATGAAACATTACAGCCGAGGCTTTGGCCTGATCGAATTGATGATTGCGCTGATACTGAGCCTGATCGTGGTGCTGGGTGTGGCGCAGATTTTCATCTCGGCCAAAAACACCTACGTCAGCCAGAACACCGCGGCCGGCATGCAGGAAGATGCGCGGTTTGTATTGAGCAAGATGATTCAGGAAATCCGCGGGGTCGGTATGTTCGGTTGCCTGACGACTGTCACTGACGCCAGTTCGGCGGGTGATTTCAATGCCAGTCAGTTAGCGCCGATCAGTTGGGACAACACCAATCTCAAGCTCACGCTGGTCACGGCAGATGTGGGTGGTAACGGCGGGACGCCGACCTGGACGGTAGTTTCCGACTGTCGAAACAGTGCGTCGGCCTACACGGGCGTGCGGGCACCGGCCTACGGGCAAATGGCTTTCCCGATTCGCCGGTTGATTTACAGCTTCAGCAACAACCAACTGTTGATGGGCGTCGGCAGCGGCACGCCGACCCAGGCGGTGCTGGTCAACAACGTCAGCGCATTCAACGTGTCGTTCGGTGTCGCCACCAGCACCACTGACGTGGGGGCCTCCAGTTACAGCAGCAACCCGGCCAACCCCGCGCTGATCCGCAGTGTTCGCCTGACCTTGACCCTGACCGATCCCAACAACCGCGTGCGCAATCAAACTTTCAACGTGGTTGCCGCTTTGCGCAACCGGCTTCAGTAGGTGAGTGCCGGATGAGAACCCTGACAAAAATGCAAAAAGACCAACAGGGAATGGCCTTGTTGATCAGCCTGGTGTTTCTGTTGCTGCTGACGTTGATCGGTATTTCATCGATGCAGAACGCGACCCTCCAGGAAAAAATGGCCGGCAGCGTGACCCTGCGCAATCAATCCTTTCAACTGGCCGAGATGAACTTGCGCATCGGCGAAAGCGCGGTGCAACTGGCGACCTATACGCTGGCAGTGTGTGGCTCCACGACGCAATGTGCGCCGCCGGCTGAATCCTCAGCGGTGACCGGTGCCGGGCTCAACTCCACGTCGGGGGTCAATTGGATCGCCGCCGGTGGCGGTTTTTATGGGGTGCAGAACATCGGCACCACGCTGACAGCCATCAATGTGCCGAGCAACACCTCGGCGACGCTGTATCGGGTCACGGCGGTGGGCATCGTGGGTAACAACATTCGCAGTGTGGTGGAGAGCGTCTATGCCAAGTATTGATGCTCGAGGTCGCTGGAGCCGACGATGGGCGCAAGTGGTTTGCGGCGCCTTATTGGCCTTGTACCTGGCGGCGCCGGCCTATGCCTTCACGCCATCGGATTCACCACTGTTGAGCGCCGCCGCCGTGCCGCCGAATGTCATGCTGCTCATCGACGATTCGGGGAGCATGAACACTATCATCTATGCGGCGGGATTTGATCCGACAGTGACGGGCCGAACGCCGGCCAGGCAGTGTAATTTGTTCCTGGGGTTATGTTTTAGCGGAAGCGATATCGTCGGTGATTCGATCTTTCTTTCAAGCCTTCCCCAGTCCGGTTGCTCCAGCAATGCCTACGCCTTTTACAACAACAGCCTGACCCCTCAATGCATCAAGCTTCCGGACCCTGTCGGTAATGGCAACACCCGATATACCGGCGACTACCTTTCTTATCTGGTGGGCCTGGCGAACGGCAGCAACCGTGACTTCACTAACGGTTCGATTCCCAACGACTATCGAGTCAACGTTGCGCGCAACGTTTCCACGGCATTGGTGACCAGTAACCGGGGCTTGCGTATCGGTTTGTCGACCTTCAATCCGCCTACCGGCAACAGCCCTGCAAACGGCGGATATATCGCACGTTCCATCAGCGATCTGGCGGTCGTCACCGGCAGCGTCACCCAGTCTCAAGCTGACAACAATTACAACAACTTGATCTCAGCCATCAACAACTTGAGCGCCATCGCCAACACGCCATTGGCCGAAACCTACTACGAAATCACCCGTTACTTTCGTGGCATGACGCCGTACTACAACTCGACGCCGACAACCTACACCAGCCCGATCCAGTACCGCTGCCAAAAGAATTACGGCGTGGTGATCACCGATGGCTTGCCGACTTACGACCGCACGTTCCCGACCAACGACCCTCTGGGCAGCAGCCGTTTGCCGAACTGGGACGGGATCAACAATGACGGCAACAACCTCAATGGCGACAACGAGGGCGATACGCTGTATCTGGACGATATCGCCAAGTTCGCCTTCGACATCGACATGCGTTCGACCGGTACGGATCTGGCGGGCAAGGCCTGGAATTCCGCGGATTTCCCAAAGCAGAACATGAACACCTATACCGTCGGATTCACCTCGTCCAACCAGATGTTGTCGGATGCAGCGGCTTACGGCCAAGGCTTGTATTACCAGGCTAACGACGCTGCCGGCCTCAACGCGGCGTTGTCTTCTGCCCTGAGTAACATCACCTCCAAGGCTGGATCCGGCGGGAGTGGTGTCACCAGCAGCAGCACGCTGGCCAGCGGTTCGAGTTACTACCAGACCACGTACGACCCCAAGGACTGGCGCGGGACGATCAAGTCCTATGGTTTCACCACTAGCGGTTCGGTGAACACCGCAGCGGTGTTATGGACCACCGACACGGTCATCGTGCCTGGTGCCACGGCTCCGATCTACCAGTCCTGGAACTCCCTGACCAACGCCGTGGTTACCCTGGCTTACAGCAACTTTTCCCCGGCCCAGCAAACGTCACTCGGCCTGAGCCTGCCGACCGGCATCGTCGGCAATGATCTGGTGGAATGGAGCAAGGGCACCAACAAGACCGGGCTGAAAGTACGCACGGTGCTACTGGGAGACATCATCAACTCGCCGCTGGCACTGGCTTCGCCCACAGACCAAACCGCTTCGGACCTGGTGGGCGACTCCACTTACACCGCCTACCTGGCAACCAAAGCGGCCAACATGAGCGCCAGCCTGGTGGTCAATGCCAACAACGGCTTCCTCAACGTTATCAACGCGGCCAACGGCGCCCGACGTTTTGCCTATATGCCTTCGAGTGTGTTGCCATCGTTGCACTACATCGCCGATCCCGCCTACATCAACGGGGTGAGCCACAAGTTTCTGGTCGATGGTCAGGTCGGCGTGTTCGATATGCAACTCAACAGCGCCTGGAAAACCCTGGCCCTTGGCGGTGTAGGGGCCGGTGGCAAGACGTTCTACGCCGTGCAGTTGTTCGATGCCTCGGCGGGCAATGTATTCAATGCGTTGTGGGAAATCAGTGCGCCGACCACTGCGAACACGGCAAACGTTTTCAATGACCTGGGTTATGCCTATGCCCGCCCCGAAGTGGCACGCTTGGCCGATGGGCGCTGGGCGGCATTCATCTCCAATGGTTATGGGAGCAATTCCGGTGTCGCGGCGTTGTATGTGGTGGATGTTCGTGACGGTTCGCTGATCAAGAAAATCGTCATCGACAGTACCGAAACCACCAACGGCTTGTCGTCGGTGAAGCTCAAGGTCAACTCGCAGAACGTGGTGCAGGCCGCTTATGGCGGCGACTTGAAAGGGCGCATGTGGAAGTTCGACCTGAGCGGCGCGACGACCGACACCTGGGGCGTGGCCTTTTCCGGCAAGCCGTTGTTCACGACTCCCGGTGGCACCACTCAGCCGATTACCGCGCAACCGCTGCTGGCGGACAACTCCCTGGGCGGCAAGGAAGTGTTTTTCGGCACCGGCAAATTCAACGAGACCACCGACAAGACCAGTAAGGATCTCCAGGCCTTTTACGCAGTCTGGGATGCCAATGGCGGCGCTGGTCAACTGACCGTGTCGAGTTTGCAGGCACAGGCGGTGACCGGAGTGACCACCAGCAGCACCGGCGGGCAGTTCATCACCACGACTCAGAATGAAACGACTTACCCGGCGGAGCAGGGCTGGTACCTGCCGCTGGTTTACAACAACGTGCTGACGGGTGAGCGGGTGATCAATCAGGCCAGTCTGGTGGCTGGTCGGATCGTGTTCACCACGGCCAGCGTGGATACCACCGACCCTTGCGCCAGTTTCGGCACCGGCAAACTGGTCGAACTGGATGCATTCAGCGGTAAGATGCTCAACTACGCAGTGCTCGACACCAATGGTGACGGGGTGGTCGACAGCAACGATGCGATTTCCAGCGGGGTGATTTTCACCGGTGGTATTCCAACGCTGAACGCGGTCGTCAACAATGCGTCCCGCAAGATCGTGAACGACTCCAGCGGCGGCATCACCTCCCTTGTGGAGAAACCCGGCGGTGGCGGCAGCCGTCGCATCATGTGGCGACAAATACAGTAAGTGAGAGTTGAGGCAATGCGCAGATCCAACCGAGGTTTTACCCTGATCGAAATCATGATCGTGATTGCGATCATCGGGATAATCGCCACCATTGGCTATCCGAGCTTCACCGAATACGTGAAAAAGGGCCGTCGCGCCGACGTGGTCGGGCTGCTTTCCGATCAAGCGCAGATTCTTGAGCGGTTCTATTCAAAAAATAACGTTTACACCAACGTCACAGGCCTGAGCGCGGGTAACGACTACTACACCATTACACCGACCATCACCGATCAGACCTTCCTCGTGACGGCTGTGCGCAAGGTCGGCGCGGCCATGGCTACTGACAAGTGCGGCGATTTCACCATCACCAGTACCGGCGTCAGAGGCATGGTCAACGCCCAGGCCGGGCTGGTCACCAAGGATTGCTGGGGTCGCTGAGTTTCTTTTTCGGGTGCCTCTTGCGCCCTCTGTCTATTGAACGGTTGGATCAGAACATGAGCAGGCAACAGCAAGTGGTGATTGTCGGCGGCGGGGTGATCGGCCTGCTGACCGCATTCAATCTCGCGTCCGAAGTACAGAGCGTTGTGCTGCTGGATCGCTCGAACGTCGGCCAGGAGTCATCGTGGGCCGGGGGTGGCATCGTTTCGCCGCTCTATCCGTGGCGCTACAGCCCGGCGGTTACTGCGTTGGCTCACTGGTCCCAGGATTTCTATCCACAGCTGGGTGAAAGGCTTTTTGCCGCCACCGGTGTCGACCCCGAAGTGCACACAACCGGGCTGTACTGGCTGGACCTGGACGACGAGGCCGAAGCGCTGGCCTGGGCCAAACGGGAAAATCGTCCGCTACGGGCTGTGGATATCTCGGCGGCTCATGACGCTGTGCCTGTCTTGGGTAGCGGTTTTTCCCGGGCGATCTACATGGCCGATGTGGCCAATGTGCGCAACCCACGGCTGGTGAAGTCCTTGAAAGCGGCGCTGGTGGCGCTGCCGAACGTGACGATCCATGAGCAGTGCGAAGTCAGCGGGTTTATCCGTGAAGGCGATGCGGTGGTCGGGGTGCAGACATCAACGGGCGCGATTTATGGTGATCAGGTGGTGCTGACGGCCGGAGCCTGGAGCGGCGACTTGCTCAAAAGCCTTGGCCTGGAGCTCCCGGTCGAGCCGGTCAAAGGCCAGATGATTCTCTACAAATGCGCGGCGGACTTCCTGCCGAGCATGGTGCTGGCCAAGGGGCGATATGCGATTCCGCGACGCGATGGGCATATCCTGATCGGCAGTACGCTGGAGCACGAAGGATACGACAAGACCCCGACCGAATCGGCGCTGGAAAGCCTGAAAGCCTCGGCCGTGGAGTTGATTCCGGCGCTGGCGGATGCCGAGGTGGTGGGCCACTGGGCCGGGTTGCGGCCGGGTTCGCCAGAAGGCATTCCCTACATTGGCCGGGTGCCAGGGTTTGACGGGCTCTGGCTCAATTGCGGGCATTATCGCAATGGGCTGGTGCTGGCACCGGCGTCGTGTCAGTTGTTTGCGGATGTGATGCTGGGCAGGGCGCCGATCATTGATCCGGCACCGTATGCGCCGGTTGGGCGGATCTAGTCGCAGGATCTTTGTCGACTGTCAGATCGCATTCGCGAGCAAGCCCGCTCCCACATTGGAACTTCGGTGAACATATTATTTGTGAACACTGGAGATCAAAGTGGGAGCGGGCTTGCTCGCGAAGGGGCCCTCAATCCAAACCGAGTTTCTTCAGCCTGTAGCGCATCGACCGAAACGACAGATTCAGCCGCTGCGCCGCCGCCGTGCGGTTCCAGCGGGTTTCTTCCAGCGCCTGGAGGATGAGTTTGCGTTCGACGTTTTCCAGATAATCTTCCAGATTGTCGATCCGGGTCAGGTCCGGCACGCCGGCTTCGGCAGCGCAGTTACCGTCGGCCAGGCGCAAGTCGCTGGCTTCGATCTGTTTGTTCTCGCACAAGGTGTGGGCGCGTTCGAGCATGTTCTCCAGTTCCCGCACGTTGCCTGGGAAGCGGTAGCTTTTCAGCGCATCAAGGGCTAGCGGGTGGAGTTTTGTCGCGGGTTGGCCGGTGCCGGCCGCCAGGCGCTTGAGTACATGGCTGGCGAGTGTCTCGATATCGTCCCGGCGTTCACGCAGGGGCGGCACCCGCAACTCGATCACGTTGAGCCGATAATACAAATCCTGACGAAAACGTTCGGCACTGACTTCGGCGTCGAGGTCTTTATGGGTGGCGCAAAGGATGCGTACATCGACCACGGTTTCCTGCTGGCCGCCGACGCTGCGCACGGCTTTCTCCTGAATCGCCCGCAGCAGTTTGACCTGCATCGCCAGCGGTAAATCAGCCACTTCATCGAGGAACAGAGTGCCGCCATGGGCTGCCTGGAACAGGCCTGGTTTGTCTTCGATGGCGCCGCTGAAACTGCCTTTGCGATGGCCGAAAAATTCGCTTTCCATCAATTCCGACGGTATCGCCCCGCAGTTGACCGGGACGAAGGGACGATTGGCGCGCGGGCCTTGTTCGTGAATCAGACGAGCGACCAGTTCCTTGCCGCTGCCGGATTCACCGCTGATGTACACCGGTGCCTGGCTGCGGGCCAGCTTGTCGATTTGTTTACGCAGGCTGCGCATGGGCAACGAATCGCCGAGCAATCGGCGATCGATGGCGGTACTGGCGCCACCGGGTGCGGGCAGGCGCAGGGCACTGGTGACCAGTTCCCGGAGCCGGGTCAGGTCCACCGGTTTGGTCAGAAAGTCGAAGGCACCAGCCTTGAGGGCGTTGATGGCGGTTTCCAGGCTGCCGTAGGCGGTGATCATCGCCACCGGCACTTGGGCGTAACGTTGCTGGATGTGCTGCACCAGTTCCAGACCAGTGCCGTCCGGCAGGCGCATGTCGGTCAGGCACAGGTCGAATGACTCCCGGGCCAGCAGGGCTTGGGCTTCGCCAAGGTTGCGGGCACTGAAAGTGTCGAGTTTCATCCGTCCCAGGGTGATTTCCAGGAGTTCGCGGATATCCGGTTCGTCGTCGACGATCAGGACTTTTTGCCGTGGGCTCATGTTCAACTTTGTTTCCGTCCGTGTGCAAAGGTGATGCGAAAGCAGCCGCCGCCTTGGCGTGGTTTGAAGTCTAGGCGCGCCTGGTTGCTTTCGCACAGCTCACGGGACAGATAAAGCCCCAGGCCAGTGCCCTGGCTGCTGGTGGTGAAGAAGGGTTCGAACAAGTGCGCCTGCTGGTCCGGCGCCACGCCGGGGCCATTGTCCTGCACCTCGAGGACCGGCAACTGGCTGTCGGGGTCGACAAACAACTCAAGCCAGACCTCTGCCTGTTTATGAATCAGGGCGCTGTGACGCCAGCCATTGCGCAACAAATTGTCGAGTATCTGGGACAGTTGATTCGTGTCCATCAGCGTTGTGACATGGCCGGCGCCGATGCGCAGGTGAATGGTCTGGCGTTCGGTCGCGGTCTCGCGGGCTTCGGCGACGAACCGCGCAAGCCACGGCTTTAGATCGAGCCGTTGCGGCGTGGTTTGCTGACGGCGGGACAGTTGCAGGACGTTTTCGATAACCCGATTCATTCGCTGAGAGTGGTCTTGAATAATCTGGGTCAGACGTCTATCCGCGCCGTTCAGTTCCTCGGATTCCTGCAGCAACTGTGCGGCATGACTGATGGCGCCCAGCGGATTACGGATCTCGTGGGCGATACCGGCGGTCAGGCGACCCAGGGCGGCGAGTTTCAGTTGCTGGGCCTGCTGGGAGATCTGGGCGAGGTCTTCGAGAAAGACCAGGGTCTGATGATGGGGGCTTTGGTCCAGGGCAATGAAGCTTGGTTGCAGCTCGAGGCCGGAACTGGCGATTTTCAGACTTTGGGGTCGCAAGGTCGGGTTGTTGAACCACAGTTGCAGGCGTTCGACCAAGGTCGGTGAATAATCATCGATCAACTCGCCGTCGAGGTGGTCCTGGCCCAGTTGGGACCGGGCGCTGTGGTTGGCCAGTTGCACCCGCCGCTGGTCATCGAGCACCAGGATGCCGGTGCGCATACGTTGCAAAATCAGCGCGTTCAGGGCTTCAAGGCCGACCACTTCGCTGGCCCGCTGCTCGGCCAGGTGTTCGCTGACCTCCAGACGCCGAATCAGGCCTTGCACCAGCAATGCCGCGGCAAAGCACAGGGCGCCGAGCGTGCCGGCTTGCAGGTAGTCGTTGGGGCTGGTGGGGCGGCTGAAACTCAGCAGGAAGCTCAAACCGACAATGCCAATGGCCGCGACTGCGGCGATCAGCAAGCCAATACGCCCGCGCAATAGGGTGTTGCCGATGGCCACGGACACGATCAGCAAATTGCCAATGGCGCTGGCCGCACCGCCGGCAGCGTAGAACAGGCCGCACAGCAGCAATACATCGGCCAGGGCCAGGCTGAACAACTGCCCGGGACGGCGGGTATTCTCCAGGAACACCACCAGCAGAATATTCAGTACCAGGTACAACCAGCTGCCACTGCGCAGCAGGTCGTTATTGGCGAGCGTCAGCAACTGGTTGTCCATGTTGCTGGAGATCAACAGCACCAAGGTGATGCCGATACTTAAACGGTAGAGATGATAGAGGCGCAGCAGTCGCTGGGCTTGTTTGCTGCCGGGGCTGGAAGCCTCAGCGATCACTGGAGCCCGGGCCTTGCTCGAGGTGAGCCTGGCTGCAATACCACTGTTGTTGAAGACTCAGCGCACGGTCGCGAGGCAGGTGCACGCCGCAGTGGGCGCAGCGAACCATCGGTGCAGCTTCCAGTTCGGCATTGGGCCGTGCGGCAGACGCCGGGCTTTTGAACTTGCGCCAGAACCATACCGCAGCGGCAATCAGGGCGATCCAGAACAGTAAACGAAGCATGGCGGGCTGCTTTATGAATGATGATCAGGCAGTTTAGCCAAGGACATGGCGGGCGCACAGCGTAATAAGCGCTTCACAAAAAAAAGGGCCATAAAAAAGGGAGACTCGAAAGTCTCCCTTTTTGCGTAACCGCAGGTGTCAGTCAAACACACCGAAGGTCATGTAGCTGAACCACGAACGGTCGCTGTTGTTGCCTTCCGCTTCGTGTTGTTCTTCCTGGATCACTTCGCCGTTGCCATCTTTAGGCTTGAGCTCGCTAGGAATCGAATCTTTCGCGTCCTGGAACTGCTTCTGCACGTCCTGGTTAGCGCGGGTTTCGCCCGGTGGCAGCGGCGGACGGGATTCGATCAGGCCCAGGGTCGCCTTGCTCAGCCACGAACGGTTGTCCGCTTCGGCTACCGATGGCTTGAACTGACCGTCCACCAGGCTTGGGTGGTTCGGGTAGTTGAGCTTCAGGGTTTCGAGGCTGGTGTTGGCCAGTTCGTCCAGGTGCAGACGCTGGTAGGACTCGACCATCACCGCCAGGCCGTCACCGACCGAAGGGGTTTCCTGGAAGTTCTCCACGACATAACGACCACGGTTCGCGGCGGCGACGTAGGCCTGACGAGTCAGGTAGTAGTCGGCAACGTGAATCTCGTAGGAGGCCAGCAGGTTGCGCAGATAAATCATGCGCTGCTTGGCATCCGGCGAGTAGCGGCTGTTCGGGTAGCGGCTGGTCAGCTGGGCGAACTCGTTGTACGAGTCGCGGGCAGCGCCCGGGTCACGCTTGGTCATGTCCAGCGGCAGGAAGCGCGCCAGCAGGCCGACATCCTGGTCGAAGGAGGTCAGACCCTTGAGGTAATACGCGTAATCCACGTTCGGATGCTGTGGGTGCAAACGAATAAAACGCTCGGCGGCAGACTTGGCAGCCTCAGGTTCGGCGTTTTTGTAGTTGGCGTAGATGAGCTCGAGTTGAGCCTGATCAGCGTAGCGTCCGAACGGATAACGCGACTCCAGGGCCTTCAGCTTGGCTGTGGCACTGGTGTAGCTACTGTTATCCAGATCTTTCTGAGCCTGCTGGTACAGCTCGACTTCGCTAAGGTTTTCGTCTACGACTTCCTTCGATGAGCAAGCAGCGGTCAATGCGAGGATGGCGATCAGCAGCAGGTGTTTCACTTGCATGGCGGCTTGCGTCCCTATGACGGCCGCTGTCTTGGGCGGGGCCGTCCTGTTATGATGAGCGCCCCTTTGAATAGCATCGGGGCAAAAGACGCCGTATTTAACCACAAGCGCGCAGCCGAAACCAAAGGCTGTGCCGACGCCTAGTCTGAGCATGTCCGATAAAATTGAACTTCGCGCAGAGGTGCCGTCCGAATTGGGCGGCCAACGCCTCGATCAAGTCGCCGCACAATTATTCGCTGAGCACTCGCGCTCGCGCCTTTCCGCCTGGATCAAAGACGGCCGCCTGACTGTGGATGGGGCGGTTATCCGCCCGCGAGACATCGTTCATGGTGGCGCCATTCTTGAGCTAACCGCCGAGCAGGAAGCTCAGGGCGAATGGATCGCTCAGGACATTGAGCTGGACATCGTCTATGAAGATGACGACATCCTGGTGATCAACAAACCTGCGGGTCTGGTGGTGCATCCGGCTGCCGGTCACGCTGACGGCACCTTGCTCAACGCCTTGCTGCACCACGTGCCGGACATTATCAATGTGCCCCGCGCCGGTATCGTGCATCGCCTGGACAAGGACACCACTGGTCTGATGGTGGTGGCCAAGACCATTCAAGCGCAGACGCAGCTGGTAACACAGTTGCAGAGTCGCAGCGTCAGCCGGATCTACGAGTGCATCGTGATCGGCGTGGTTACCGCCGGCGGCAAAATCAACGCGCCGATCGGTCGTCACGGCCAGCAACGCCAGCGCATGGCGGTGATGGAAGGTGGCAAGCAAGCCGTCAGCCACTACCGCGTGCTCGAGCGTTTCCGCTCCCACACTCACGTGCGGGTGAAGCTGGAAACCGGTCGTACGCACCAGATTCGTGTGCATATGTCTCACATCAACTTCCCGTTGGTCGGAGATCCTGCCTACGGCGGTCGTTTCCGTATCCCGCCGGCAGCCAGTGTGACCATGGTCGAATCGTTGAAGGCGTTTCCACGTCAGGCACTGCATGCGCGGTTCCTGGAGCTGGATCATCCGACGACCGGTAAACGCATGAGCTGGGAATCGCCACTTCCGGACGATTTCGTCTGGTTGCTGACCCTGCTCAAGCAAGACCGTGAGGCGTTCATCGGATGAGCGACTGGCTGATTCCCGACTGGCCTGCGCCTGCCGGGGTGAAAGCCTGTGTGACCACCCGTGCGGGCGGCGTCAGTCTGGCGCCGTTCGACAGCCTCAACCTCGGCGATCACGTCGACGACAGCCCAGACGCTGTGGCCGAAAATCGCCGTCGCCTCACCGATCATTTCTCTATTCAACCGGCCTGGTTACAGCAGGTTCACGGCATTGCTGTGTCCCATGCTGACCCAGGTCTGGTAGCCACTGCCGACGCCAGTTGGACGGCGACGCCCGGTATCGCCTGCACGGCGATGACGGCGGATTGCCTGCCCGCACTGTTTTGCGACCGTGCCGGCACTCGCGTCGCGGCGGCCCATGCCGGCTGGCGCGGGCTGGCGGCGGGTGTGCTGGAGGCGACCCTCGACAGTCTGGCCGTGGCACCGCATGAGGTGCTGGTCTGGCTCGGCCCGGCCATAGGCCCGCAAGCCTTTGAAGTCGGCCCCGAAGTACGGGAAGTCTTCATCCAGCAACTGCCTGAGGCTGCTAAAGCCTTCGTTCCGAGTCAGAACGCCGGCAAGTTCATGGCCGACATCTATCAGCTCGCGCGTTTGCGTCTGGCCGCTCGTGGCGTCACCGCTGTTTATGGTGGTGGTTTCTGCACCGTGACCGATCCACGCTTCTTTTCTTACCGCCGCAGTCCACACACTGGTCGGTTTGCCTCTTTGATCTGGCTCGAAGACTAAGCTTCCCTGATCTACATCAACCGTATGACGCTTGAAACTCCCAGAATCGACCGCATCTAGTGAGGTATCTGGCAGGTTTCTTCACTCAGGATGGTTTTTTAGGTCCGGCCTGCTCAAAAGGAAGGTGACCCATGCGTATAGACCGTTTAACCAGCAAATTGCAGTTAGCTCTATCCGACGCCCAATCCCTGGCCGTCGGCCTCGATCATCCAGGCATTGAACCGGCGCACTTGATGCAAGCGATGCTTGAACAACAGGGTGGTTCGATCAAACCCCTGTTGATGCAAGTCGGCTTTGACGTCAACAGCCTGCGCAAAGAGCTGACCAAAGAGCTCGACCAACTGCCGAAAATCCAGAATCCGACTGGCGACGTGAACATGTCGCAGGACTTGGCGCGTCTGCTCAACCAGGCCGATCGCCTGGCCCAGCAGAAGGGTGATCAGTTCATCTCCAGCGAACTGGTGTTGCTCGCCGCCATGGACGACAACAACAAGCTCGGCAAACTGCTGCTCGGCCAAGGCGTGAGCAAGAAAGCCCTGGAAAACGCGATCAACAACCTGCGTGGCGGCGAAGCGGTTAACGACGCCAACCACGAAGAGTCGCGTCAGGCGCTGGATAAGTACACCGTCGACCTGACCAAGCGCGCCGAAGAAGGCAAGCTCGATCCGGTGATCGGCCGTGACGACGAAATTCGCCGGACCATTCAGGTTCTGCAGCGCCGTACCAAGAACAACCCGGTGCTGATCGGTGAGCCTGGCGTGGGTAAAACCGCCATCGCCGAAGGCCTGGCCCAACGGATCATCAACGGCGAAGTGCCGGATGGTCTCAAAGGCAAACGTCTGTTGTCCCTGGACATGGGCGCGCTGATTGCTGGTGCCAAGTATCGCGGCGAGTTCGAAGAACGCCTCAAATCCCTGCTCAATGAGCTGTCGAAGCAGGAAGGGCAGATCATTCTGTTCATCGACGAACTGCACACCATGGTCGGCGCCGGTAAAGGCGAAGGCTCGATGGATGCCGGCAACATGCTCAAACCGGCATTGGCTCGCGGCGAACTGCACTGCGTCGGCGCGACCACGCTCAACGAGTACCGCCAATATATAGAGAAGGACGCGGCCCTCGAGCGGCGCTTCCAGAAAGTATTGGTGGAAGAGCCGAGTGAAGAAGACACCATTGCTATCTTGCGGGGCTTGAAAGAGCGGTATGAGGTTCACCACAAGGTAGCGATCACCGACGGCGCGATCATCGCGGCGGCCAAGCTCAGCCATCGCTACATCACTGACCGTCAGTTGCCGGACAAGGCCATCGACCTGATCGACGAGGCTGCCAGCCGTATCCGCATGGAGATCGATTCCAAGCCGGAAGTGCTCGACCGTCTGGAGCGTCGTCTGATTCAACTGAAGGTGGAATCCCAGGCGCTGAAGAAAGAAAGCGACGAAGCGGCGATTAAACGCCTGGAAAAACTCCAGGTAGAAATCGTTCGCCTGGAACGTGAGTATTCGGACCTCGAAGAAATCTGGAACGCGGAAAAAGCCGAAGTCCAAGGCTCGGCGCAGATCCAGCAGAAAATCGAACAGTCCCGTCAGGAGCTGGAAGCTGCCCGCCGCAAAGGCGACTTGAACCGCATGGCCGAGCTGCAATACGGGGTTATCCCGGACCTGGAGCGCAGCCTGCAAATGGTCGACCAGCACGGCAAAAGCGAAAACCAGTTGCTGCGCAGCAAGGTGACCGAAGAAGAGATCGCTGAAGTCGTGTCGAAGTGGACCGGCATTCCGGTGTCGAAAATGCTCGAAGGCGAGCGCGACAAGCTGATGAAGATGGAAAGCCTGTTGCACCAACGTGTGATCGGCCAGGACGAAGCGGTGATCGCGGTCTCCAATGCGGTGCGGCGTTCCCGTGCCGGGTTGTCCGACCCGAATCGCCCGAGTGGTTCGTTCATGTTCCTCGGCCCGACCGGGGTCGGTAAGACCGAGCTGTGTAAGGCGCTGGCCGAATTCCTCTTTGATACTGAAGAGGCGATGATTCGCATCGATATGTCCGAGTTCATGGAGAAACATTCCGTGGCTCGACTGATTGGTGCGCCACCAGGCTACGTAGGCTATGAAGAGGGCGGTTACCTGACTGAGGCGGTGCGTCGCAAGCCTTACTCGGTAATCCTCCTGGACGAGGTCGAGAAGGCCCACCCGGACGTCTTCAACATCTTGCTGCAAGTGCTGGAAGACGGCCGACTGACGGATAGCCATGGCCGCACGGTGGATTTCAAAAACACCGTGATCGTCATGACCTCAAACCTGGGCTCGGTACAGATCCAGGAGTTGGTCGGTGATCGTGAAGCCCAGCGCGCGGCAGTGATGGATGCGATTTCCACGCACTTCCGGCCGGAGTTCATCAACCGAGTCGACGAAGTGGTGATCTTTGAACCGTTGGCGCGGGATCAGATTGCGGGCATCACCGAGATCCAGTTGGGTCGTCTGCGCAGTCGCCTGACCGAGCGTGAGCTGAAACTGGAGCTCAGCCCTGAGGCGATGGATAAGTTGATCGCAGTGGGTTACGACCCGGTCTATGGCGCACGGCCGCTCAAACGAGCGATCCAGCGCTGGATCGAGAACCCGTTGGCGCAGTTGATTCTGTCCGGTCGTTTCCTGCCGGGCGAGACGGCTGTCGGCATTGTAGAAAACGACGAAATCGTTTTCTCCTGAGCCGTAATGCCAGTGAAATAAAGAAGGCCTCGCATTGCGAGGCCTTTTTTTCGCCAGGCTGTTGAACTCTAAGGAAAAGGCTTGTAAAGTGCGCCCCGCAGTAAGTCACCCGGAAGGGTTTCTGCTCCCCAAGCAGAAATCTGAAATAAGTTGCAAATCATTAACTTGAATGCAATTTAGGGGGTTGACAGAGGTGCTTAAGATTGTAGAATAGCGCGCCTCAGACACACGAACGCAGCGATGCGAACGGGTCGAAGAGATGCAGCAAGCTTCACCGTTGTAAATTGAAATATGTAGTTCCGTGATAGCTCAGTCGGTAGAGCAAATGACTGTTAATCATTGGGTCCCAGGTTCGAGTCCTGGTCACGGAGCCAATTTCAAACCGGGGTATAGCGCAGTCCGGTAGCGCGCCTGCTTTGGGAGCAGGATGTCAGGAGTTCGAATCCCCTTACCCCGACCATTTTTGGGTCGTTAGCTCAGTTGGTAGAGCAGTTGGCTTTTAACCAATTGGTCGTAGGTTCGAATCCCACACGACCCACCATTTTTG
>Ga0066791_10000206_pt1 | contig 24583 bp, 16 predicted proteins | sample OrgsoiDNA2013051_FD_70944 | JGI IMG/M metagenome (GOLD analysis project Ga0066791, IMG submission 70944) | Permafrost soil microbial communities from the Arctic, to analyse light accelerated degradation of dissolved organic matter (DOM) -... | ecosystem: Environmental > Terrestrial > Soil >...
TGTGGGAGCGGGCTTGCTCGCGAAAGCGGTGTGACAGTCAGCGATGATGTTGAATGTGATGGACCCTTCGCGGGCAAGCCTCGCTCCGACAGGATTCGCGGCGATTGTCTATGCTTGCTTCACACACATCCGTGCGAGGGATTTATGGACGATCCAGTCGACAACAAGCCACCGACGTTCCTACAGATGCTGCACAGCGTGATAGCCGCGGCGTTCGGGGTGCAAAGCGGGAAGAATCGCGCCCGGGACTTTACCCATGGCAAGCCGAGTCATTTCGTGATTATGGGGATTGTGTTCACAGCGATATTCGCGCTGACGCTGTTTGGCATCGTGAAACTGGTGCTGCACCTGGCCGGGGTGTGACGCGGTTTCAGTGCATCAACGTTAGCAGGCTGAACGGGTAGCGATAGGAGGTCGGTCGCCCCTTGGCCGACAGGAGCTTGAAGTTCACCCCGAAATCCGGCGAGTCGCCCATGGCCAGCAGCCGTTTGGCTTGGGCCTTGTCGATCAGTTGCAATAACGGAATCTGCCGGTCACGACCGCCGTATTGGTTCACATCTACGCCTTGATCGTAATCATGCAATTCCACCAGCGCCCAGCCACCCAGCGTGAAGTGCCCACCCAATAACACGCTCAAACGCCCGTCGACCAAGGCGTTCAAGGCTGCGGGCGCGGTATTGAAAGCACCGAACAAGGCACCCTTGCCCGGCGTGCCTCCTGCCTCCGAATACGCCTGCATGGCACCGAATGCCATCTCGTCATTGGCGGACCACACCAGCGATACCTTGGGGTAGCGCCGCAACAGCAATTTCGCCTGTTCATAGGCGCGCTCACGGGTCCAGCCGCTGTAGACCAGTTGGCGCAAACGCACTTCAGGGTGTTCGGCCAAGGCGCGCAGCATGCCTTTTTCGCGCAGTTGCGCCGAAGGGGTGATCTTCAGGCCGGAAAACGCCAGTAACTCGATGGATTGTCCGGGCGCCGCCGGTGGATGCTGGCGGATCAATTCCTTGAGCATCAGGTAGCCGCCCTCTTCGTCGTTGGGCACCAGGCTACCCAATCGATCCGGGCGCTCACCCAGCAGGCTCAGTTGATTGTCGGTCAGGGACGCGTTGACTATAAACAGCTTCACCCCACTGCCTTGGGCCAGACGAAAGATTTGCGGCGCGACGTACTGCTCGTTGGCAAACACCAGATAATCCGGACGATCAGGCCCCTGCAATGCCTCTCGGGCCTGGGCAATCGTGACCTCAGGCATGCGCTCGGCATAAAGAATCTTCAAGTCCATGCCAAGATCCTTGGCCGCCGCCTGCATGAATTGCGAGTAGCTGACCCAGAATCTTTCATGGGTAGAGCCCGGGTTCAGGAACAACACCGATTCCGCGTGCACGCCGGGTCCGTAGACCGCGCCGAATATCAGCAGGAAGGTGTAGAAAAACTTGAACATTGGATCATCCGAGCCCCGGAAAAATGGCCGCGCATTATAGCCCCCGAACTGCCGGCAAACTGCGCTAATTCCCGTTTTTGTCCGACAATCGTCGGAACCAGGCCCGGACGGGGTCGTTTATTGATGCGCGACCCAAAATACTGCCGTGCCCACGACCAGGATGATCAGGAACAAAATCGCCCAGGCATCGACCGTGCTATCGCTTTTCCTTGCTTTGGTTGGGTTGCTCATTGCATCGCCTCTTGTCGGTTTTATCGGTGATTGCAGAAAGACTCGAGCAGAGTAAAGACGACGATTGCCCGCACCACAAATAAGGGTTTAGCGATAACGGTTCTCGTTAGTCGTTTTGGTTCTTTACATATACTCAAACATCACTTTTGCGCATAACTGCAAACTGGTATCTTGCCCCGGCTCCGTAGGGAGTGCGCGGCCGTGCGCGCAGAATTGCCGAGGCAGCATCGGAAACTTCAGCAAGCGAAAAACGCAACTGGAACCGACCGGCCCAAGCCTGAGAACAGGACTTATATGTACGTATACGACGAGTACGATCAGCGGATCATCGAGGACCGCGTCAAGCAGTTCCGTGATCAGACCCGACGCTATCTGGCAGGCGAGCTGAGCGAAGAAGAATTCCGCCCCCTGCGCCTGCAAAATGGCCTTTACATCCAGCGTTTCGCGCCGATGTTGCGGGTCGCGGTGCCTTACGGCCAACTGACTTCGCGCCAGACGCGAATGATGGCCAAGATTGCCCGTGACTATGACAAGGGCTATGCCCACATCAGCACCCGGCAGAACGTGCAGTTCAACTGGCCGGCGCTGGAAGACATTCCGGACATCCTGGCTGAGCTGGCTACCGTGCAGATGCACGCGATCCAGACCAGCGGCAACTGCCTGCGCAACGTCACCACCGACCAGTTCGCCGGTGTCGCTGCCGACGAGTTGATCGACCCGCGCCCGTGGTGCGAAATCGTCCGTCAGTGGACCACGTTCCACCCGGAATTCGCTTACCTGCCGCGCAAGTTCAAGATTGCCATCAACGGTTCGACGTCCGACCGTGCGGCCATCGAAGTCCATGACATCGGCCTTGAGCCGGTGCACAACGCTGCGGGCGAACTGGGTTTCCGTGTGTTGGTCGGTGGCGGCCTGGGCCGTACACCGGTGGTGGGCGCGTTCATCAATGAGTTCCTGCCGTGGCAGGACCTGTTGAGCTACCTCGACGCCATCCTGCGGGTTTATAACCGCTACGGCCGCCGCGACAACAAGTACAAGGCGCGGATCAAGATCCTCGTTAAAGCCTTGACCCCTGAAGTCTTCGCGCAAAAAGTCGACGCGGAAATGGAACACCTTCGCGGTGGCCAGACCACGCTGACCGACGCCGAAGTGCATCGCGTCGCCAAACACTTCGTCGACCCGGACTACAAGGCCCTGGACAACCAGTCCCAGGCACTGGCCGACCTCGATAAAGAACACGCAGGCTTCGCTCGCTGGCGCACCCGCAACACCCTGGCGCACAAGAAGCCGGGCTATGTGGCCGTCACCCTGTCCCTGAAGCCGACCGGTGTTGCACCGGGCGACATCACCGACAAGCAGCTCGACGCGGTGGCCGACCTGGCCGAGCGTTACAGCTTCGGTCAACTGCGCACTTCCCACGAGCAGAACATCATCCTGGCCGACGTCGAGCAGGCTCAGTTGTTCACCCTGTGGGGCGAGTTGCGCGAGCAAGGTTTTGCTACGCCGAACATCGGCTTGCTGACCGACATCATCTGCTGCCCTGGCGGTGATTTCTGCTCGCTGGCCAACGCCAAGTCGATCCCGATTGCCGAATCAATCCAGCGTCGTTTCGACAACCTGGACTACCTGTTCGACATCGGCGAACTGGACCTGAACATCTCCGGTTGCATGAACGCCTGTGGTCACCACCACGTCGGCCACATCGGCATCCTCGGGGTGGACAAGAAAGGCGAAGAGTTCTACCAGGTGTCCCTCGGCGGCAGCGCCAGCCGTGACGCCAGCCTGGGCAAGATCCTCGGCCCGTCCTTCGCCCAGGAAGCCATGCCTGATGTGATCGAAAAGCTGATCAACGTGTACATCGAACAACGTACCGAAGACGAGCGCTTCATCGACACCTATCAGCGTATCGGCATCGACCTCTTCAAGGAGCGCGTCTATGCAGCGAATAATTAAGAACAACGAAGTCGTCGACGAAACCTGGCACTTGCTGCCCAAGGACTTCAACATCGACGAGATCAGCAACTGCGACGACCTGATCGTGCCGCTGGCGCTGTGGCGCGAACACAGCCGTATGCTCAAGGCCCGCGATGGCGGCCTGGGTGTGTGGCTGGACGCCGATGAAGAAGCCGAGGAAATCGGTGACGACGTGGATCAGTTCAAGGTGATTGCCCTGAATTTCCCGGCCTTCACCGATGGCCGTAACTACTCCAACGCCCGCCTGCTGCGTGACCGTTATGGTTTCAAAGGCGAACTGCGGGCGATTGGCGATATTCTGCGCGACCAGTTGTTCTACCTGCGCCGCTGCGGTTTCGACGCCTTTGCGTTGCGCGCCGATAAAGACCCGTACGAAGCCCTTGAAAGCCTCAAGGACTTCTCGGTGACATACCAGGCCGCTACTGACGAACCGCTGCCGCTGTTCCGTCGCCGCTGACGGTCAAAAAACCTTGAGTCCTGGCCAGTGCGCCGAGGCTCAAGGTTTTTTTTCGCCTGGCGAAAGTCATTACGGCAGACGTTGTCCCGCAGCAGCGCTCCCGTGCTCAGCGATTGCACCTTCCAGCCCCACGAAACCGGCAAACGGATCATCGCCATCAATCGCCGGCCATTGCACCTCCTCGAACAGGTAGCGGCACAGCCCTGGTGACGCTTCCAGCTCGTCAACCATGTGCCACACCCGTTGTTGCAATGCGGTGTAGTCCACCCGGAAATCGGCCGTGCGCCCGATTATCTCCAGCGCTCCAAAAAACCGTCCGCTTCCCGTCAGGTTGAGCACCCGTTGCCAGCGCCCGGCCCGCAAGGCAGCCTGCTGCGCGGGCACGCCCTCCAGCCAGGCGCCGGGCTGAGCGGCATTGTCCATCGGCGACCCGATCCACACGTTGATCCCGGTCTGCTGCCGATGACGGCTGACCCAGCGCAAACTGTCCTCATCGGTCAGCGGGTTGCCACTGAGCAGCACATTGTTCTTGCCCACGGACTGTATTCGTACCGCTTCGGGCACACGGGCAATGCCGTTGTTGCGTAGATCCAGAGATTGCAAATAAGGATGATCGAGGATACCGATCGGACAACGGGTGATACCGGTACTGCGCAGGTTCAAGTGTTGCAACTGCGTCAGTTTCAGCACCAGAGGTGGCACCCCCAAAGGGTTGTTGCTCAGATCAAGCACCTGGAGCCGAGTCAGCTCACCTAACTGCCCTGCCGTTTGTTCGGTCAGCGTCAACAACGTGTTCTTGAGGTTGAGTGTGGTTAATCTGGACAGCTTGCCAATCGCCGCAGGCAAACTGCCGGTCCATTGCCCATCAAGCCCCTGAATGCGCAAATCAGTGCCTTCCAGGTTCAGTGTTTGAAGGTTGGGCAAGCACTCCAGAAAGCCTGACAGACTTTCACCTTGCGTCAGGGTGAAATCCGCCACGGACAGCAGCGCGACATCCGGTAGCTTGACGTTCAGCTCGGGTAGGCAATGCAACTGTTCAAAGTCCAGTTCCAGACGAAAACCCACGCATTCCCCATCGACATAGACACGGCTGGCCGTATCGCCACGCAGTTGCCACAACACTTCAAGCTCCTTGGCCAGTTCAATCCGGGACTGGCGCTCGTACTCCATGACATTGAACAGGCGCGAATCGTTTTCCTCTTCGATTTCGGCCGGGCTCAGCCCTTGCGCCTCTTCGTCAGCAGGGTCCAGAAACTCGATTTGCATGTCATCGACATCCGCCTCAACCTTTTCGATCCACGTCACCAGGTCAATGCGCAATTGAGTCAACTGCTGAGTGAGGCTGACCAGTTGCCTCTGCGCGCCCTCCCCCCAACCGTGTATGAGTGTCTCGAGTTCATCCTCCGTCATGGCGGGATAAAACTCTTTGACCTGCAACTTCATAATGTCGTTTGACAATGCTTCAGCCTGAGCCGTGGGCGGAAAGCCTCCGCCGCGCAGACCGCTGCTCTCGAATGCCATCCCCGAATCCATTCGACGCAGACCCAACTCCAGCTCGGTGCGTGGCAATGCTGCCTCGCGGATGCTGGCTTGCAAGTCTTCAAGCTCATGCCCGGCCCGCAAGCCCAATACCGAACGTTGCTCCTGTGCCAAGGCATTGAGCAGTGCCGGGGCAAAACTCACGGTTTCAGCCGCCGAGGCCGGGGGTGCCCGATAACGGGAGCCGCACCGGATCAACTGCCGGTAAGCACGCGTACCTGGCCGGCCGATGCTGTCGATCACCCTGGAACCATCGACGACCTCGATGCGGATTTCAGACGACCACCCCGGCAGCCGTTGCAGTGAATGCAAGGCCAGGACATCACTGTCGAGGTTCGCCACCGACGGCAAGTAAAGGCCTTCGTAAGCCCGAGTCAGTCGTACATGGCGCTCATATTGCTCTGCCTTGACGCTCAACTGGCTCAATACCCGTTTGGCATCGGCCAAGGTGTGTGGTGCGTCAATCGCCACCCCGGACCGGTCGAGTATTTGCTCGACGGCGTTTTTTGGCAGCCCCGGATAGTGCTGTTGAAACAGCTTCACCCACTCATGCCCGGAGTGCTGCAACGCCTGATAGCGCTGTGTGAATTGTTCGGCGCGCGCCACCGCCGAATCTGCGACATGCCGTAGATCCTGGTCGATGCGAAAGCGGCTGAGGGTATCCGCCAGTATGGGCGTTGGCGGTCGTCGTCCCGCCTGCATCAACGCCAGGAGGTCATTGTCGACATCGATGACACGGCCAATCTGCCCCAATACTTCATCGCTGAACCCTTCGGCCTCAGCGCCGATACCCCGCAGCAAGCGGACGCGCTCGACGATTGCGCCGGACACGACGGGCGTCCCTTCGACGGGCAGCGATACGTCGATCACGGTCGGCTCGGGGTCCGGCATATGGGTTGCCGTCTGGGTCACGCGCTCTTCAGCCTTGATCGCTTTACCGGCAATAGCCACCGGCAACGCGTTAAGCAACCCGAAAACCGTCCGGGCGACCCCGGCGGATCGCTCATCAAGCGTCTTGCTGTCTACCGCCTGCGCCAGGCCATAACCGGCATCAATCAGCCCGGCGAGCGCCAGCAGGCCTTCCCCACCAGGAACGAACAACGCCAACGGACCGAACTTGTTGATCCACTGCACGACAGTGCTCGACCACGGCGCTCAAGTCAGCCCGATTGACCTGGGCATCGTCGCGGATGGTATCGATGCTCGCGTGAGCGGCTTGTTTCATGACCAATACCCACTGGGCGAAGGGATCGGTGGCAGACGCAGGCACATTGACACCAACGTACTCAGCGGGAGGCCAATAACCGTCATTGTTGAAAAAGCCGTGACCCTTTTTCAGCCGAAATTGCCGTGGATACGTAGCCATGCCTTCCAGCGCCGTCAGCACACCGGCGTGAAACGTACCGTCCTGCCGATCTTCGTCGGAAAAATGCTCAGCCAAGGCCTGTTTTCGGTCGGCGTCACGTCCCGTTTCAGCCACCCATTCTGCCAAAGCCTGGTGATCGACAAACTCCTGAAAGGGCGAAGAGTTGCCCGGAATGTAGAGCACGACTCGCCCAGTGGTTTTATCCCGAAAACACCAGATATCGGTCGAGGTGTAACGATAAACCACCAGCCGCGCCGCCTCGACGGACGCCGGGATTACTGCCTGCTTCTGCATCTGCGCCAGCGTCAGGCTCTTCCACGCTTGCTGTTCGGATAACCCGGCGGCTCGTAACGCCAGGCCGAGTCCGTCGCCTGTCAGGCTGTTTTCCTGGTGCTGCAGATGGGCCGCCATGACAAACGCCGCCCTGACGGAAGTCCGCAACGGATAGGCTGCGGCCCCAAGAATCTGCTCATCCTCGGGCCAGGTGTCGTGCACATAGGCGCCATATTGCTCCTTGAACTCCAGCGTCCAGACCCACTGTTTGAACTCGGCCGGTTGCAACGCCAGTTGGGTACTCGGGCCGTAGACTTGCGGGACGGTCTGCCGGTAGATGCCCTCATAGTCGCGAAAACCGCCGCCAGGGTTGATGGATTCGTCGATCTCGACGATACGCACGGTCGGCCCCACGGCAGGCGGCGTGTACAGACCGAACGCGGTTTCGCCGAAGCGCCCGGCGCCGACCGTCTGGTAGTTGCTCATCAAGGACTGCACCAGACTTTGCGCGGTACGGACCTTGCCCAGATGAACGTTACCCTCGGCCGGGTAACCATAGAAATCGTAATTGAGATCCACCAACCGCGCCGTCAACGGCTCGGCGCCCCATCGCTCTTCGATCACCCGCGCAGCCAATTGCGCCGGGGTCATCGGCAGGATCGTATCCAGATCCAGGTTGGCAAAAACGTGTGGGATGGAGGCCACCTGCCGACCACGAGCGTCACGGTGTTGTTGCGTCAGTTCCTTCATGTGCACTCCTTGCATTCATGGGGCCGCTCAGCCACGGGCATTCGGCAGCATCAGCCCTGGATGTCGTTGAAGGGCCTCGATGGTCAGCCTCTTGAACAGCGCTGTACGGTCATTTCGGTAGTTGTCCACGATGGCATTCATGCTTTCAGTGAACTGCTCCCGGGTGTAATTGAGCCGGCCATCCAACTGCTGGAAAGCCAGCGCCGCGCTCAGGGCCAATTCGTCGAACGCGTCACGGTGGGTATTTTCCAGATAATCAACCCAGAACTCCTGAGCATTCATCCAGTCCGGCAATGCCGTTGTCTGTTCCGTTTTAGCGATCTCGGCGTACACCCACTCGAGGGTTTGCTGGAGGACGTCGACACTCAGCCGAGTGTTGATTTCTCTCGGCTGGGCCAGCAGGTTCAGGTGTTCAGCCAACCCCACCCGAAACGCCAGACTGATCTCCATCGCTTGCTGGCTCGTCAACGGCCCCGTGCGTGAGCGGGAAAGGATGTTTCTCAAGGCGTACTTCTCGACCTCTTGTAGCCGGAACAGGCTTCGCAATAGTACAAGTACCTGCCCTTCCAGCATGTCGACTCCGCCCCTGGCGGCATTGATCGCCCGGTAACACAGCATCCGGACGTACAAATCACTGAACAACAATGAGTCCCCATCAGCGCTGATCTTCTGCGTATCAGCCATCAGGAACAGTGCCCGCCTCAACGCATCATCTGCCGAGGCGGCTTGCACCACTTCCCACACGCGCTGGCGCAATGACGAATAAATCACGCGAAAATCGGCCGTGTAACGCAGACGCATCAGCAAGGTGAAAAACGGTCGCGAATCCGGGTAGGCAAACAGCGAACCCCACAGCGCGCGTTTTTGCATCTCGTCTTCAACTGCCACACCGGTCAGCCAGGTCGAAATCATCGAGACATCCAATATGACCTCAGCCGCTTCGCGCAGATGGCCCGACGCAATGAGGCCAAGGCTGATCTGCGAGAGTTGCTGAAAGTCCGCGACGCGCCTAAGGGTCTCGTGGTCCAGTGGATTGCCGCTGACATTGGTGCCAGCGTTCAATGTCAGCGGTGCGGCATACACATCTTCGGGGATTTGACTGATGCCGTTGTCACGCAGGTCCAACAACTTCAGCTTGGCCAAGCCAGTAGCGCCCTGCGGCCACTGGCTGATGCCGGTGCCGCGCAGTTTCAGACTTTCCAGTTGCGGCATGTGCGCCACATTGGGGGTCAGGCTCAGGGTCGGGTTGGCGCTCAGGTCCAAATGTTTCAGGCGGGTCAACCCTGACAACTCGTTCACCGACGCAGTCGTCAGTTGAATCCGGTTCTCACTCGAGCTCAAACTCTCAAGCCGCGTCATGCTGCCCACCGCTTGCGGCATGCGGCTCAATTCGTTGCCGATCAGCGACAGGGTTCTAAGGCGACTGAAGTTATGCAGGAAGCTGTTCAATCCAGCGCTGGCACCGATACGGTCGAGGATCAGCGTGCCGACATGACTGAAATCCCCGACAACCCTCGGCAAATCGCCCAAGTGCAGCGGCGGTAGCGAGAGTTCATAAAGCATGCCGTCGAGGGACAACGTAGCGGGTGTTTCCTTGCGCCAGCAGCGGATGATTTCCCGGGACGCCCGGGTCTTGGCCAGCGTCGATACTTTGAGCCTCGGCCCATCGGACGTCTGGTACCTGGTGTCGCGGTTGATCCAGCTTTGCAGTACCTCGCGCAGGGTCAGGAACTCCATTCTCATGCTTTCGAGTTTTCTGAGGACCAACACATCGCTTGAACCCAGACTGCTCAGAAATGCATCGATCTGTTCGAGCGAATGTGTTGGATAAAGCTCCTGGGCACGCCGAACGTGGGCAGCTGGTTTACCGACAGGAATTGCGGCTTGCGCCGATGCACTGCTTGAAGAGGTTTGCGACTGTGGATCGGCCAGACGCATGGGCGAGGTGTAACCCTCACGCATCGTCCGAATCTCAAGCACCTGCGCGAACTGCGCTCGACGCTCCAGCGCAAGGGCGGTGAGCTTTTCCCTCAGCGCCACCCCCTGATCATTTGCCTGTACGCCCAACGCTGAGCGGCGCACCGGCGACAGGCCGTCCCACAGGGACTGGAAATAATGCTCGCGCGTGCGCCCAGGGAGATAGCTGCGCAGGTCGTACTGTTCATTGGAGGCTTCATATCGATCGGGATGTGCACTCATAAACAATTTCTGTGTCGCGTCGTCAGGCCCGATGCTGGCGAACTCCTCGGTGTAGAACGACCACTCCAGCAGGCGAATGTAAATGTCGCCTCTCCATCCCGGCAGATGCTCAAGGGTATTGAACACCAGTCGATCCGTGTCGATCCCTCCAGCGGCGTCAAGATAAAGCCCTTCATAAGCACGGTTAATGCGCACCACCTGCTGGAATCGACGGGCCTCTTCGGCAAGGCGCAGGGGCACTTTTCCATTATCGAGTTCTGCCATTTCGCTGGCATCGGCGTAGTGCACCAACTCATCGATCACGCTGATCGGAAGGTCAGGGAAATGGCTGCGCAAAGGCGTCGCTTGTGCTTCACGCACAGGCACACCCCGTTGATAAAGCCAGTCGAACAGGTCCAGTCGTTTGCGGCCTGCCTGTCTGGCCAGTACCTGCACCAGCGCAGCAGCCTGTTCTTCGGAGATTTTGGTAGTCGATTGCACAATACTTTCGCGCTCGGCTTGCTCCAGACCCGCCAACAGCGGCGCATAAAACTGCCCCTTTCGAAGTGACTCCATGGTCAGCGTCAGGGCCTTTGTTTGCCCATCGGTGGTATCGGCAGGCATGAGTGTGCTGACAGTTCGCCCCTCGGCATCTACCACTTCGATGCGAGTCTCAACGGGCCATCGCTTGAGCGTCATCAGTAGCCGTAACTGCAACTCGGCATCCGCCAGGGGGGCGGTCTGTGCCCCTCCCAGTTGCTCGATAAACTGCAACACCGCCTGGTCGGCGGCAAAACGCCGAACGGTATCGATCAACAAGGCGGGTGGATTGGTCCGATCAATCAGGGTGCGACGCAACAGGCTGATGTCGATGTCGATGACGGACAGAATTTGCAGCGCCCGGACATCAGAAATGTCCTGCGCCGAGTATCCCAGGCGCCGAAACACCGTCAGGCGATCCCACTCCTGAGGCAGCTCTGAGTCATGGCGCCAGGCCCCGCGGTCATTGGTCTCCAGGCGAGGCGTGTAACTATCGCCATTTGAAAGCTGCTGGACCTCCCACAAACCGGTATCGGGTTCGGGGCGAACGGCGTACAGGTCTTTATCCAGCGAGACATAAGCCTGTTTGTTGATCCAGTGAAGCCCTCTCTCGTCGGCCTTCAAACCGTGTGGTAACGCCAGGTGCTGGCGATAAGGCAACAGGTCGGGCTTCCACAATCGCTCCTGGTCACCCGACAACCGGACCTGTCGTAACGTGTCGACAAAGCTCGAACTTCTGACCTTTTTGTAGGCGGCCTTGACGGCCACCGCGCCGACAGAAAACGCCAACGCCACGATAATGTTCTCGACGGTATCGAAAAAGTAGTCCGCCGCCTGTTCCTGCTCGCCGGCAGACCAGCTCTCGACGCCGTGATAAACCTCGAGCAACATTTGAGCCGCCGCCACAGCGGTCAGCAGTTCCCCCACCACCGGTATGAACGAGGCGGCAAAGAACACTATGTCGAAACCGATCTCCTTGTACTTTTCCAACCGGGCGGCGCGGGACTTTTCGTCTTCATCATCCGTCGGCACCACCAGTAGTCGCGCATTCGCCATGACGTGGTCAACGCGCTGACGATACAACTGCGCGAACAAACCGGTGTGCACATCCTTGGTCGTCACCGGAATAAAACCGCTGCTTGACGGTTGAAACAAGCCCGTTGGTGGCTTGAGTAGCTGGAGTTTGAGCATGTCGTCAAATCCGCCACGGTTTTTCAGTGAAATGAATCTCAGGATGACTTTCGTGAACGCTGCGCTTCTAAGCCGGGCGCTTAACGCAACTTCCATTTTCCTGAAGCTCGGGTACTCCTTCAGTGGCTGATCCGGATCACCCGGCAGATACAACACGCACGGATTGTCGTCATACGCCCCATCACTGACCGCTACGATCAACATCGCACCTTCAAGTGCATATCCAGACAGTTCCAGTCGCTTGTAGGCGATGGAGTGTGTGTCGAATTTTATGGACTGCTTATTTGCCAATACGTCGCCCAGCATCAGGAAGACTTTCTCGCTGACATGTTTTTTCATCAAGGCAATTTGCATGTCTACTTCAAAGCAACGCTGCGAATGAGCGATGCAGTGTTTGCGTACCTCACCGGTGTCTATATAAGGTTCAAAAATACTATTGAGATGTGTCTGGTATTGCTTGCCCAAGTCTAGAGTCCGACATAACTGCGCGAACTCATGGGGCTCGATCGGCAGCACCTTGTTACTCCGCCCATTGATTTTCTCCGGTTGATAGATCAATGACTTTTCGTGATCGCTATCGGCGAGGGTTTCGCTGTCTTCAAAGTTCTCACAGGCTGCTTCCAGCAAATCCCTGTCAATCGGCAAGATCAGTTTGCTTCGAAGACCGAGCAGGCTGGAGGTGGAACGTACATGTTGAAAGACAACGCCCTTGATATTCAGGGGCTCCCCGACTTTGTCGGATATGGCCTTCGTCAATAATGGCGCACAGAAGCTATGCGGGGGTTTCAATAACGCCATTGCGTTAATGGCGTTCGCCCTTGAAACCTGACTGGCAACAATGCATCGATGCAATGACTCACGCTTTGTACTGCTGGCTTGAATCAACCAGGAGGGAATTTCTTTTTGTTTAAAAAAATCGAAAAAAACGCCTTGTTGTTCCGGCGTCATATCCGGCGCTTCATGACCCTCCTCACTTGAAGTTGAAGACATGTTCATTAACCTGCACGACTGATTGGACGACCAAGTCTATCGGCAGATCTCTTTATTAAAAAACTCAATAACCGATCATAATAGCCACCAACAAATCAACAATACGAACCCAAGATATATATAAATACCACCTCGCCACTTATTAATTATGCAACCGCTATAAATAGTGGGCTGCCGATATAAAATTGCGGACAATAAAAAACCCGATCACCGACAGTGACCGGGTTTTGAAGGAGAATTACCAGAAGCGTTGTTGGGTCAGTCGGCTCCACCAGGTCAACAGCACCCGATCAATCGAACCGCTGGCAGCCAGGCCGACACGCTCCTGCAAGCTCTTGCGTTCGGCGTAGTGCAAGTGAAACAGCTCGGCGCCCTTGGCGCGCTCGGCGAGGTATTCGTCACTGGTCTTGAGTTCGTCCACCAGTTGCTTGTCCAGCGCCGCGACACCGAGCCAGACTTCGCCGGTGGCCACTTCATTGATGTCCAATTGCGGACGGTAGCGAGAGACGAAGTTCTTGAATAATTGGTGGGTGATGTCCAGGTCTTCCTGGAACTTTTCCCGGCCCTTCTCGGTGTTTTCGCCAAACACCGTCAGCGTGCGCTTGTACTCGCCGGCAGTCAGGACTTCAAAGTCGATGTCGTGCTTTTTCAGCAAGCGGTTGATGTTGGGCAACTGCGCCACCACGCCGATGGAGCCGAGGATGGCGAACGGCGCGCTGATAATTTTCTCGCCGATGCACGCCATCATGTAGCCGCCACTGGCCGCGACCTTGTCGATGCACACGGTCAGCGGCACGCCCGCCTCACGGATGCGCGCCAGTTGCGACGACGCCAGGCCATAGCTGTGGACCATGCCGCCGCCACTTTCAAGACGCAGAACCACTTCGTCCTTTGGGGTCGCGAGGGTCAGTAGCGCGGTGATTTCGTGGCGCAGGCTTTCGGTGGCGGAAGCCTTGATGTCGCCATCGAAATCCAGCACAAACACCCGGCCCTTGGCTTCGGGTTTTTTCTTCTGTTTTTTCTCGGTTTTAGCCTGGGACTTGCGCAGGGCCTTGAGCTGGTCCTTGTCGAGCAAGGTTTGCTCCAGGCGTTCGCGCAGCCCTTTGTAGAAATCATTGAGTTTGCTGACCTGCAACTGACCGGCCGACTTGCGCCGACCTTTGCTGCGCAATGCCGCGAAACTGGCCAGCACCACCAGAATGGCGACTACCAGTGTCACGGTCTTGGCCAGAAAACTGGCGTACTCGGCAAAAAACTCCACACAGGACTCCTTTAATGCAATGCGCCGCATATACGCGCGCGGGATAACGTCAGCATACCCATGCCCCGCCTTTGGGGCCAGCCGTGAAACCTCTGGCAACAGGCCTGTAACGGGCATTTCAAACAAGCGTATGTTTTTTCATTGACAGCTCACTGCCATCCTCATAACCTCGCCAAACCTTCAACGTACCGGGATGACGCGGACGTGGGCAGCATCTATTTGATTCGACATGGCCAGGCCTCCTTTGGTGCAGACGACTACGACGTCCTGTCGCCGACCGGTATTCGCCAGGCAGAAATCATCGGCCAGCACCTCGCTGAGCTGGGTCTCAGCTTCGATCGCTGTCTTTCGGGGGACTTGCGCCGTCAGCAACATACCGCCAACAGCGCGCTGGAACAGTACGCCGCCGTGGGCCTGCCGGTGCCGACGCTGGAAATCGATTCCGCTTTCAACGAATTCGACGCCGACGCGGTGATCCGCGCCCTTTTGCCGGCCATGTTGGCGGATGAGCCCGAAGCGCTGGACTTCCTGCGCAACGCCGCGCAAAACCGCGCTGAGTTCCAGCGCATCTTTTCCCTGATCATCGAGCGCTGGCTGGCCGGCACTTACGACACACCGGGCCTGGAAAGCTGGCTGGGGTTTGTCGAGCGCGTGCAAGGCGGACTGAACCGCATCCTTGAACAAGCCGACAACACCCAGAAAATCGCCGTATTCACCTCCGGCGGCACCATCACTGCCCTGCTCCACCTCATTACACAAATGCCTGCCCGGCAGGCCTTTGAGCTCAACTGGCAAATCGTCAACACCTCGCTCCACCAACTGAAGTTTCGTGGTCGCGAGGTGGCCCTGGCTTCCTTCAACAGTCATGTACACCTGCAACTGCTGAAGGCCCCGGAACTCATCACGTTTCGCTGAGTCCGGACTATTGTGACCCTGGCTGTAATCACCCAGCTCTAATTACCCAAGAAAGGATCGAACCATGACCTCCGTAGCTGATGCCGTACAAGCAATGAAAGCCAAGTTCAACCCAGCCGCTGCTGCCGGTCTGGACCTGGTATTCGGTTTCCGCATCGACGACACCAAGAACTTCTCGCTGATCGTCAAAGACAGCACCTGCGAGCTCAAAGAAGGCGAAAACCCGGATGCCCAGGTCACTCTGGTGATGGACGGTGAAACCCTGGAAGGCATCGTCGACGGTTCGACCGACGGCATGCAAGCGTTCATGGGCGGCAAACTGCGCGCTGAAGGCGACATGATGCTGGCGATGAAACTGTCCGAGCTGTTCCCGTCGTAAGATGATGGCTCCCCGCCCTGGGGAGCCTCTCTTGCTGCACACGAATCCCGCCTATATGGCGGGATTCGTCGTTTCAGGGCTCAACGCGAACCGGCGTCATCCATTTCTTCGAACACTTTGGTGTGTTCTTCTTCCAACGCGTCGACGCTGTTGACCTCGGTCACATTATCGGCAAAACGGAGTTCACCCTCATCGCCTTCGAGCCTGAGGCTGATCCGTAGAGTCAGCCGTCATCATCACCGTGTCCGGGAGGTTGTTGCCCTGGCCGGCATACAGATAAGTCCCGACCAAACCGACGGCGATCAGCGCAGCGATCAAGATACCTTTCGGGTTACTGAGTTTAATCATCGTCTACATCCTTGTTTGGGCGGGCGCGGAATTTAACCGATCTGCCCAACAGTTAAAACAGGCCGCCCGCGGATTTGCGGTCTATATTCCTTCTGGCCGCATGCGTCAGACATCGGCTGTTCAGTCCGACTTTTTTTATGAAAAGTCATGCGGAGAACACAGCCATGAGTCCACCTGACGACCACGACGGATTCAATCACCGCCGTGTATTGCATGGCATTTCGGCAGGCGCCGTCGGCGCCTGGGTCAGCCCACTTTTCGCAGGGAGTAAAACCATGCCCGATGCCCCGGCCGATCTGATTCTGTACAACGGACGCCTGCACACCGTCGACCGCAAGAAACCCCAGGCCAGTGCCGTCGCGATCAAGGACGGACGCTTCGTGGTGGTCGGCAGCGATGCCCAGGCCATGGCCCTGCAAGGTCCCGGCACGCAAATCATCGACCTGCACGGTCGCACGGTGATCCCGGGCCTCAACGACTCGCACTTGCACCTGATTCGTGGCGGCCTCAATTACAACCTCGAACTGCGCTGGGAAGGCGTGCCTTCGTTGGTCGATGCCTTGCGCCTGCTCAAGGAGCAGGCTGATCGCACACCCACGCCGCAATGGGTGCGGGTGGTCGGTGGCTGGACCGAATTCCAGTTCGCCGAAAAGCGCCTGCCGACGATTGAAGAACTGAACAAAGCTGCACCCGACACTCCTGTGTTCGTCCTGCACCTGTACGATCGCGCCCTGCTCAACCGCGCGGCGCTGAAAGTGGTCGGCTACACCCGCGACACGCCAAACCCGCCGGGTGGCGAGATCGTGCGTGATTCCAACGGCGACCCGACCGGCATGCTGATCGCCCGGCCGAACGCGATGATTCTCTACTCGACCCTGGCCAAGGGGCCGAAGTTGCCGCTGGAATATCAGGTCAACTCGACCCGCCAATTCATGCGTGAACTCAATCGTCTCGGCCTCACCAGCGCCATCGACGCCGGCGGCGGTTACCAGAATTACCCGGACGACTACCAAGTCATCCAGCAATTGGCCAACGACAAGCAACTCACGGTGCGCATCGCCTACAACCTGTTCACCCAAAAACCCAAGGAAGAGCTGAGCGACTTCAAGAACTGGACCAGCACCTCCCAGTACGGTCAGGGCAACGACTTCCTGCGGCACAACGGTGCCGGGGAAATGCTGGTGTTCTCGGCCGCGGACTTCGAAGACTTCCTTGAGCCGCGCCCAGACTTGCCGCAAACCATGGAGCAGGAACTGGAACCGGTGGTGCGCCACTTGGTGGAACAGCGTTGGCCATTCCGCCTGCACGCCACTTACAACGAATCCATCGGCCGCATGCTCGACGTGTTCGAGAAGGTCAACCGCGACATTCCGTTCGATGGCTTGCCGTGGTTTTTTGACCATGCCGAAACCATCACCCCACAGAACATCGAGCGGGTCAAAGCCTTGGGCGGCGGCATTGCGATTCAGGATCGCATGGCGTTTCAGGGCGAGTACTTTGTTGACCGCTACGGCGCCAAGGCTGCCGAGCACACCCCGCCGATTGCCCGAATGCTGGCCGAAGGCATCCCGGTCGGCGCCGGCACCGACGCCACCCGCGTGTCGAGTTATAACCCCTGGACTTCGCTGTACTGGCTGGTCAGCGGCCGCACCGTCGGCGGCCTGGAGCTGTACCCGCAAGGCTTGAGCCGCGACACGGCGCTGGAGCTGTTCACCCACGGCAGCGCCTGGTTCTCGTCCGAGCAGGGCCAGAAAGGCCAGATCAAAGTCGGGCAACTCGCGGACTTGATTGCGCTGTCGGCGGACTATTTCCACATCGAGGACGAAGCGATCAAGTGGATCGAATCGGTGCTGACCATCGTCGATGGCAAGATCGTTTACGGCAGCGTCGAGTTCGACAAGCTGTCACCACCGCCGATTCCGGTGGTGCCGGAGTGGTCGCCGGTAGCCAAAGTGCCGGGGCACTGGAAACCGTTGGCGCCGCTGACGGCGCAGGTTCACCAGTGTGTCGGGGCGTGTGCAGTGCATGCCCACAGTCACCAACAGGCGCGGTTGTCATCGGCGCCAGTCAGTGATTTCCAAGGGTTTTGGGGGGCGTTTGGTTGCTCCTGTTTCGCGTTCTGATCACCGACTTCACAATCACCAACAGTCCCTTGTGGGAGCGGGCTTGCTCGCGAAGACGATTTAACATTCAACGTTGATGTTGACTGTTACTCAGCTTTCGCGAGCAAGCCCGCTCCCACATTGGGTCTGTGGTGTTCTGTAAAAGATGCCGCCAACAACTCCCGCGTATACGGATGCCTCGCCGAGTCGAACAGCTCGGCCGTGGCGCCGCGCTCCAGCACTTCACCCTCCTTCATCACGATCAAGTCATGGGCCAGCGCCCGTACTACCGCCAGATCGTGGCTGATGAACAGATAGGTCAAACCATGCTCCTCCTGAAGCCTGCGCAACAACGCGACGATTTGCTTCTGCACCGTGCGATCCAGCGCTGAAGTCGGTTCATCCAGCAAGATCAGATCAGGCTTGAGCACCAACGCCCGAGCAATCGCAATCCGCTGCCGCTGACCACCGGAAAACTCATGGGGATAGCGGTGTCGGGTCGCCGGATCGAGGCCGACTTCCCTCAACACATCAATCACCGCTTGCTCGCGCTGCCCGGCGTTCAGGTCGCTGTGAACCTGCAAGCCTTCAGCAATGATCTGCTCCACGCTCAGGCGCGGGCTCAGGCTGCCGAACGGGTCCTGAAACACCACCTGCAGGCGCTTGCGCAAGGGGCGCAGCGCTTTGCCGTTCAACGACTCCAGCGCCTGACCCTGAAAGCGAATGCTGCCCTGGGCATCGATCAACCGCAGAATCGCCTGGCCCAACGTCGACTTGCCGGAACCCGACTCACCGACAATGCCCAAGGTCTTGCCCCGTTGCAGGTTCAAATCGATACCGTTCACAGCCTTGAGATACGCCTTGGGCCGCAACCAGCCGCCACTCAGCGGGAACCAGACTTTCAGGTCACTGACCGCAAGCAACGTTTCAGCATCGTCGCGACACAACGCTGTGCCGCCGGGTTCGGCATTCAGCAATTCGACGCTGTATGGATGCTGAGGTGCGCTGAACAATTGCTCGCAAGACGCCTGCTCGACAATCTCCCCGCCACGCATCACCGCCACCCGCTGGGCAATGCTGCGCACCAGATTCAAGTCGTGGCTGATGATCAGTAGCGCCATGCCCAAACGCTGTTGCAGGTCTTTGAGCAGCAGCAAAATCTTGCGCTGCACCGTGACATCCAGCGCGGTGGTCGGCTCGTCGGCGATTAGCAGCTCGGGTTCGCAGGCCAGCGCCATGGCAATCATCACCCGTTGCCGCTGACCACCAGAGAGTTGGTGAGGATAAGCCTTCAGACGATTCGAAGCCTGCTGAATGCCCACCAGTTCCAGCAATTCCAGAATGCGCTTGCGCGCTACAGCACCGGCCAAACCTTTGTGCAACGCCAAGGTTTCACCCAATTGCCGTTCGATGGTGTGCAGCGGATTCAGCGAACTCATCGGCTCCTGAAAAATCATCGCGATACGGTTACCGCGCAGTTGCCGCAGACGCTTGGAAGAAGCGCCCAGCAATTCTTCGCCGCCGTAGCGAATGCTGCCTTCGATGCGGGTCGTCGAAGGCTCAAGCAATTGCAGAATGCTGTGAGCGGTCACCGATTTGCCGGAACCCGACTCGCCCACCAACGCCAGGCATTCACCGGGTCGAATATCCAGATCAATCCCGTGCACAACTTCACAGCCGTTAAACGCCACCCGCAGGTTGCGCAACTCCATCAGGTTATCGTTCATCTCAAGTCCTAGGATCAAACGCATCACGGCAGGCCTCGCCGATAAACACCAGCAACGACAGAATCAGTGCCAAGGCGAAAAACGCCGTCAAACCCAGCCACGGCGCTTGCAGATTGTTTTTGCCCTGGCCGATCAATTCACCGAGCGATGCACTGCCGGCCGGCATACCGAAACCGAGAAAATCCAGCGCTGACAAAGTCGCAATGGCGCCGGTCAGAATGAACGGCAGGTACGTCAGGGTCGCGCTCATGGCATTGGGTAAAATGTGCCGCCACATCACTTGAGCATCGCCGACGCCCAACGCCCGCGCGGCTTTCACATACTCCAGCCCGCGACTGCGCAGGAATTCGGCGCGCACCACGTCCACCAGGCTCAGCCAGGAAAACAGCGCCATGATCCCCAGCAGCCACCAGAAATTCGGCTCGACGAAACCCGACAAAATAATCAGCAGATACAACACCGGCAGCCCCGACCAAACCTCCAACAACCGCTGACCGAGCAAATCGATCCAGCCGCCGTAATAACCCTGCAACGCGCCGGCAGCGATACCGATCAGCGCACTGGCGGCGGTCAATGCAAGGGCGAACAACAGTGAGATCCGCGTGCCGAAAATCACCCGCGCCAATACGTCCCGAGCCTGATCGTCGGTGCCCAGCCAGTTCTCAAACGACGGCGGGCTCGGCGCCGGTTCGGTCAAGTCGTAATTGACCGTATCGAACCCGAACGGAATCGGCGCAAACAACAACCAGCCGCCCTGCCCCTCGATCAATTCCTTTGTTTGCAGGCTGCGATAGTCCGGCTGAAATGGCAGCTCGCCGCCAAAATCCTGCTCGGTGTAGCGCTTGAACGCCGGGAAGTACCACTCGCCCTGATACGAGACCAGCAGCGGCTTGTCATTGGCCACCAATTCACCGCCCAGGCTCAGACCGAACAGCGCCAGAAACAGCCACAACGACCACCAACCGCGCCGATGCGCCTTGAACCGTGCCCAGCGCCGCTGGCCTATGGGAGACAACGTCAGCATCAGGCAGCCCTCGCGGTGAAATCGATGCGCGGGTCGACCAGCGTGTAGCAGAGGTCGCCCAACAGTTTTATCAGCAGCCCAAACAGGGTGAAGATGAACAGCGAGCCGAACACCACCGGGTAGTCCCGGGCGACGGCGGCTTCGTAGCTCATGCGGCCAAGACCATCGAGGGAGAAGATCACTTCGATCAGCAACGAGCCGCCGAAGAACACTGTCACCAGTGCCTGGGGCAAACCGGCGACCACCAACAGCATCGCGTTACGAAACACATGACCGTACAGCACCTGGTTTTCGCTCAAGCCTTTGGCCCGCGCCGTCACCACGTACAGCCGGGAGATCTCGTTGAGAAAGCTGTTTTTGGTCAGGATCGTCAACGTCGCAAACCCGCCGATCACCAATGCGCTGACTGGCAGCACCAGGTGCCAGAAGTAGTCCGCGACCTTGCCCCAGGCCGAGAGCTCGGCGAAGTTTTCCGAGACCAAACCGCGCACCGGAAACCAGTCCAGCACCGTGCCGCCGCCGAACACCACGATCAGCAACAACGCGAACAGAAACCCCGGCATCGCGTAACCGATGATGATCGCTGCGCTGCTCCAGACATCGAACGCCGAGCCGTGGTGCACCGCTTTGCGAATCCCCAGCGGGATCGACACCAGATAGGTGATCAGCGTCGCCCACAAGCCGAGCGACAGGGTCACCGGGAGCTTTTGCAGGATCAGATCAATCACTGATGCGCCACGGAAAAAACTCGAGCCGAAATCCAACCGCGCGTAGCTTTTGAGCATCAGCCACAGGCGTTCACCGGCGGGTTTATCGAAGCCGTACTGACGCTCGATATCCGCCACCAGTTTCGGGTCCAGGCCTCGGGTGGCGCGGGACTCACCACCGACCGTATCGACATGCCCGCCGCCCACCCCACCGCCAACGCCGATGCCCTGCAAACGGGCGATGGCTTGCTCCACCGGCCCACCCGGCGCGGCCTGCACGATGACGAAGTTGACCAGCAGAATGCACAACAAGGTCGGCACGATCAGCAGCAAACGCCGCAGGCTATAACCCCACATGGGAATACTCCCGGGTGCGTTGTTGCATCTGGGTTTGGGTCAACGCCGAAGGGCTGATTTCCCACCAGGTTTCCAGGCCGGCGTCGTACAACGGCGCAATCGCCGGACGGCCGAAACGGTTCCACCACACCGTGGAAATCCCCGGCGGGTAATAGTTGGGAATCCAGTAGTAACCCCACTGCAACACTCGATCCAGCGCTCGGGCGTGGCGCAACATACTGGCGCGGCTATCGGCCTGGACCAGTCCGGTGAGCAAGCCGTCCACCGCCGGATCGCGCAGGACCATATAGTTATTCGAGCCGGGATCGTCAGCACCCTCGGCGCCGAAGTAGTTGAACAACTCCCGCCCCGGCGCCTGGCTCACCGGGTAGCCGGCGACGATCATGTCGTAGTCGCGGCTGCGCACCCGGTTGGTGTATTGCGCGGTGTCGACCTGGCGGATATCGAAGCCAATGCCGATCTGCGCCAGGTTGCGTTTGAACGGCAGCAACAGCCGTTCGAAGCCTTTCTGACCGTTGAGAAAGGTGAAGTGCAGCGGCTCGCCGTTGGCGTTGACCAGTTGATCGCCCTCAGGCTTCCATCCCGCCTCTTCCAGCAGCTTCAGCGCCTGCAACTGCTGGCCGCGAATGATGCCGCTGCCGTCGGTGTGCGGCGCCTGGAACACCTCGCTGAAGACTTGATCGGGGATCTTGCCGCGCCACGGTTCGAGGACTTTCAGTTCTTCGGCGTCCGGCAATTCGGTAGCCGAGAGCTCGCTGTGGGAGAAGTAGCTGCGCTGACGCAGGTACATGCTGCGCATCATCTGGCGGTTGCTCCATTCGAAGTCCCACAGCAGAGCAATTGCCTGACGCACCCGACGATCCTGAAACACTGGTTTTTGCAGGTTGAACACAAACCCTTGGGCGCCCTGAGCCGCGCCGGGGGCCAGGTGTTCGCGGATCAAACGTCCTTGATCCAGCGCACTCCCGGCGTAGCCGATGGTGAAACTGGTCGCCGAGAACTCGCGGTTGTAATCGAAGCCACCGGCCTTGAGCACTTGGCGCGAGACGTCGGTGTCGGCGAAGAACTCGACCCTCAAGGCATCGAAGTTATAGAGGCCGCGCGTCACCGGCAGGTCGTTGCCCCACCAGTTCTTGACCCGCTCGAAATTGACGCTGCGCCCGGCGTCCACCGCGCTGACCCGATACGGGCCGCTGCCCAGCGGTGCTTCGAAACCGCCGCCGTCAGCGAAGTTGCGCGTGCGCCACCAGTGTTCCGGCAGCACTGGCAATGTCGCCAGATCCAGCGGCAAGGTGCGGCTCTCGCTGTTTTTGAAGACGAAACGCACTTGGGTCGGCGACTCGACAATGACTTCTGCGACATCGGCGAATTGCTGGCGATATTTGAGGCTGCCCTGGGTGGTGAACAGCTCGAAGGTGTAACGCACGTCTTCGGCGGTGATCGGGCTGCCGTCGTCGAAACGGGCTGCCGGGTTCAAGTAGAACCGGAGCCAGGTTCGGTCGGGGGCCAGTTCCATTTGTTGGGCGACCAGGCCGTAGACACTGTAGGGCTCGTCTTTGGAACGATAGGCCAGCGGGGCGTAGAGCCAGGTGTCGATCTCGGCGACGCCGGTGCCTTTGTCGACGTAGGGGATCAGATGATCGAACGGGCCGCCTTCCAGCGAGGAGCGGCGCAGGCTGCCACCCTTGGGCGCGCTTGGGTTGACGTAGTCGAGGTGTTGGAAGTCAGGTGCGTATTTGGGGGATTCGCCGTAGACCGTCAGGGCGGGTTGCGGCGCGGCGAAAATAGTCGGGCTCAGTAAGAGGCAGAGGCCCAGTGAACAGAATCTGGGGAGCATGGTATTCAAGCCTTCATGCAGGGTCGGAATGTTGGGTTACGGCTACTGGCCTCATCGCGAGCAAGCTCGCTCCCACAGGGTTCGCGGCGTGCACAAATCCACTGTGGGAGCGAGCTTGCTCGCGATGAGGCCCGAACAATCACCACACACCCCGGCCAATGACAGACAAATCAGGACTGCCACCCTTCCCGCCTACCTGTTATGTGCAACAGGCCAGCGGTTTTTATAGGGCGGCGTTTAGAACACTTGGTTACTAAAACCTGTCCTGACTGGTTAGTTTTCAGATCAAAAGTTGTAACTGACCCGCGTGTACAGCGTCCGCCCGAAAGGGTCGCCGTACTTGGGGTCGTAACCGCTCTGGAAGGTGTAGGTCTGGTTGCTGAACGGCGGCTCGCGGTCGAACAGGTTCTTCACCCCGAGGGTCACGCCTAGGGTTTTGCGCCAGGTGTAGGTGCCGGCCACGTCCCAGACGTTGTAGGAACCGACGTAGTCGTGCGCCTCGCGGTTGGAGTCGTGGTAACCGCTGGTGTAGCGGTTGGTCAGGCTCGCGCCGAACGGGCCGCGGTTCCAGGTGCCGGTCAGGCTGTGACGCCACCGGGCCACGGCACCGGCCGAGGAAAAGTCGCCGCCACGGAAGTCGCCGAGCTTGTCGATGTAATCGCCCTTGAGCTGCTGCTGGAATTCGTAACGGCTGACATAAGTGCCTTGCAGGCCGATGCCGAAATCGCCAATCGAGGTGCTCGGCAAGCGATAGTCGAAGCTCACGTCGACGCCGTTAGTCTTGATCTTGCCGAGGTTGGCCAGGCCGGTAATGATGTGATCGATGGAGCCATCAGGCTTGCGAATCAGACGCTCGGGGTACAGCTCGGGGTTTTCGAACACTGCCGATTCGGGGAATTCAGCGATCTGGTTGGCGATGTTGATCCACCAGAAATCCAGCCCGGTGGTCAGGCGATCAAACGGCTGATAGACGAAACCAACGGTCACGTTGCG
>Ga0066791_10000232_pt1 | contig 23404 bp, 28 predicted proteins | sample OrgsoiDNA2013051_FD_70944 | JGI IMG/M metagenome (GOLD analysis project Ga0066791, IMG submission 70944) | Permafrost soil microbial communities from the Arctic, to analyse light accelerated degradation of dissolved organic matter (DOM) -... | ecosystem: Environmental > Terrestrial > Soil >...
CCGGATGGAAAACAGTACCGTGCAGTTTTCGGTATTTTACACAGCATAGAGACCGCAGAGGATACGTTGGGTATTCGCCCTAACGGACGTTCCAGCAACTGGTACATGCAAGTAGGCCGCCTAAGTTTGGCTGGCTGTCAAGTGCATTACGTCTTGCGAACGGATGGCGTGCATTCTGGTCCAGTCACTGAGACACCCTTAGGAAGTGGGGAATGGTCGGAGCAGGAAAGAGGCAGTCAAATCTATTTGGCAGACTAACATGGAACAGAAAATAACACGACGCCATCGTAAGCGCAGTTACCGCTCGAAAGCCTATTTGGCTTATCTGAGCCGGGTACACTGGCATCACTTTGGACACGAGTACTCGTCGGCAGCAACGTCGTTGGTGGCCTTTAAAGCCCACCGTGACCTGCATATGGCCTTACTCAACATCGACCTGTTTGATTTATTAGACTTGAAGATGCAAGAAAGTGGTTTCTTACGTTACTACCTGGCAACACCAGAGCAGCGCGAAGAAATGAAAGCCATGCATGAAGAAAGAAAAGCTGAGGTAGAGAAACGACAAGCCGAACGGAGAGCTAAAGTTGAAGCCTACCGCGCAGACCTTCTACCATACCGACGTAAAATCGATTGGAATTCAAAAGGGTACTACCATGAAAAACTACAATGACTTGATTCGTCTGGTACGCGATACTGGCGCACGTGAATCCAACCGTACTGGCATCGACACGCTGACTCTGCCTGGTGAAATGCTCAAGTTCGATACGCGTGACGGCTTCCCAGCGACCACTAGCAAGAAACTGGCATTCGATCCAGTTAAGGGTGAACTCATTGGCTTCATGCGTGGCTACACATCGGCAGCTCAATTCAGGGCTTTGGGTTGCAGGGTCTGGAATCAGAATGCCAACGAGAATGAAGCCTGGCTCAAGAATCCACACCGCAAGGGCGTGGACGACCTGGGTCCCGTTTATGGCTCGCAATGGCGTAATTGGCCAAGTTTCAAACAACTTGACGAAAATGCCCCTCTGCATTTAGTCGAAAAAATTAAAGCGGATAATTGGGAAGAAATAGGCGACTATCACTTCGCAAATCAGCACCGTGTGTTTTATAAGCATACCGATCAACTTGCCAATGCGCTGCACGATGTTCGTCACAATAGCCAAAGCCGCCGTATCTTGGTCTCCGCTTGGAATCCTGCTGTAATGGATCAGGTCGCGTTGCCCGCGTGTCACGTTTTGTTCCAGTTCCTGCCACGCTCGGACGGTACGCTTCACATGACCGTTATTATGCGTTCGGTGGATATGTTCCTCGGCGCGCCGTTCAACATCGCAAGCTACGCGCTTCTGTTGGAATTGTTTGCCAAATGGAGTGATCGCACGGCCGCAACACTGACCATGTTCCTCTCGGACGTCCACATATATGTAAACCATCTGGACCAGGTCGAAGAAATGCTGTCGCGCACGCCATTCGATCCACCCGAACTTGATGTAGTCGTTCCAGTAGGTGCCGCTATCATGAGCCTGGATGAATTGGTTTTAGGTATTGAACCAAACGACATCCAGTTGCTGAACTATAAACACCATCCTGCAATCAAAGCGCCTATGGCGGTCTAAGGATTTAATATGCCAACCTTCCTGCACGTTACTATGGGTAAACCTGGCAATCCACCTACCAAAGACGACTTGTTTGCTGTCACTCACTTGTTCACGAAGGGCTTCATAAGTCCTAGACGCAATGCTGAGGAGCTTTCTAACTTGACGGGTGGTCAAATTCAAATGAAAGTCATCGAGGTCGGTGAGGCGACCATTGTCAGTATATACAATCCGATGCCAGAATCGTCATGGCCACTAACAGAAGCAGAAAAGGCCGATGCATCGGCACAGATTCTGGAAGCCGTCAAGGAAGGGAAAGAAGATGAGGTGGTCTTGGTAGTAACGCCCGCAAACGTAGGCATCAAGGTCACCAGCATGCGTAACCAAACCGTTATTTATAGGAACGACTAATGAAAACCTTCAAAGCACATGAACAGCGCGTTATTGATGAACTGAACGAACTGGCAGTACGTACAGCCAAGCTCGACGCCTTCATCGCAACCAGCGACATATTTACCGCACTCGATGATATGCAACGTGGTCTTTTAGAGACCCAGCTACATCACATGCAGGAGTATAAAAACACGCTTGAGGCACGTGTCACCTTCTTTGAGGCTACCGAAATACCCGCAGAGTTTACAGGTATCGTCACTGGTAACGGTGCTATGTTCGGCGAGCGCGTCATGTATCACCTCGTCGTAGGCAACAAGAATTTGCAGGCAAGTGATGACGACCTGAAGAAGGTAGTCAAGGAATTCCAAGAGAAGGAACTACCAGCCTTTAAGATATCTACTTCTGTACACACCTATCCAATTAACGACTGCGAGACCATGATACTAAACGCGGGTGATAAGGATTGGCAACCAACCGAAGATGAGCTGCAGGCTTTGGTGACGACGTTCAAGAATGCACGCCTCGATCCCAAAGGCTCCGTAGTAGCCACTCGCTACGGCGTCAGCATTAACATAATCCCAAAACCAGCATGGAGCAAATTGTGAGAGCCAAATTCGTTACGATTGAAGGTATCGACGGTGCCGGCAAATCCAGCCACTTGCCTCTGATACAGAGCTTGATGGAGGTTCACTGCGGGCGGCCCGTACAGGTGACCCGCGAACCCGGCGGAACTCCTTTGGGGGAAAAGCTGCGTGAGTTGATGATTCACGAAAAGATGGAACCTCGCACGGAGGCCCTTATTATGGCAGCATCACGTCACGAACACATTCAAAAGGTGATCAAGCCATGTTTGGATGCAGGTCAGTGGGTACTGAGTGACCGCTTTACGCTGTCATCGCGCGCCTACCAAGAAGCTGGTCGCAACATACGTGACCTGGATCAATTGATTCAGTGGTCCACACATGGTCTAGAACCAGACTTGATATTGTTGTTCGACGTGCCCCCAAAATTGGCCAAGAACCGTATTGGTGACCGCAAGGAAGATAAATTCGAGCGAGAGGACAACGAATTCTTTACCACGGTTCGCAACGCGTACCTGTACCTAGCGGAACATTCGACCAACGTTAAGGTCATAGATGCATCCCACCCTATCGAGAAAGTAACAGGTGACGTGTCGAAGACCATGCTTGAGTGGCTTTCAGGAGTCTAATATGACTAAGAAACTATCAGTAAATAGTTATGCCGAAAGACGAAAAGCTGGTATGCTGATGGTAGCTGACGAACTACTGAATCGAGCGCATTCGGTGCACTCTATGGCGGCAACCTTAAAACTTGGCGTAACTGCGTGTCGTACTTTTCTGGTCTTAATGGAGGAAAAGGGTTACGCTGTATCCAGACCTGGCAAGGCAACTGCTGCTAATGGTAGGCAGCCTCGTATATTTAAGGCTGTTGGACCTGATGAGATTGAGGAATTTAAGGCTAACGTACTGAATAACGAGTATCCGACCAAATATGCCAAACTGGCTCATAAAGAACCAGACGCACCAATAGACGGCTACAACGAACTGTTTCATCTTTTCTTTATTCATATTTTGGGAAAACCCAAGGAGACTTTATTATGAGCGCACGTCGTGGTCCTAACCCTGGCGGATTAAAACGCAGAGAGACTCGCAAGGAATTGCTTAATCTCGCAGTAACCATTCTGCGGGAGACTCCAATGAGTTCAGAGCAATTAGCGTTGGCTATGAAGGTCTGTGATAGTAGTGGTCGTCGTTTTATGGGATTGATGGCCAAAGCAGAAGCTGCGGTCCCACATTCGGAGGTGAGGTCGCGGAGTCGTAAGGTCATAGTATGGCAGTTGGGTACGCAAGAGAAGGTAAATGCATTCTTGGCCGATGTAGAAGCCGGAGCATTTCCATCACCGTCACCCGTTCGCAAGCCTGATTTCACGCCACGCGTCAGCATAAACAAATATGAGCATGACCCCATTATGCTTCACCTTTTTGCTGGACGGTGGCCTGCGTTAGAAAAACGGGCGCACTAAGCGGCGAATTTTATTCTTTAACGGAGGTAAAATGCGTACACTAAAACAGTTGCTGAACCGCACCGACCCGGAACGTAAGCAGCGCGCTATCTACGTTAAGGTCATACGCGCTAAGTTCGGTCGTCACAAAGACAGTGGGAATGCCTTCATTGCAGCCCAGACCTATTCCAGAATGCGCGTGAGCGCGGACGGACGGTTAGTTCGTAATACCGACCCTCACCGCTATCTTACCATGTTTACCTTCGTCGATAAGAAGCTCAACGTAATTGCGTCGTGCAGTTGCGGTGACCAAACGTTTCGCTGGGAATGGGCTAACGCCAACAAAGGGGCGTCTGAAATTGAGTACTCCAATGGTGAGCCACCAAACGTAACAAATCCGACGTACAAGGTCGGTATGTGCAAGCATCAGGTAGCACTACTGGAATTCATTCGCCCTAAAATGCCACCGGGCTACTTATAATAGGAGGCATCATGTTGAAATACATAAACGCCGTAAATGGGGCACGACAGCAAGAAGCTATTGCTTCGGACCCGGATTCAGTAGTGGCATTTATTGCCAAGAACGGAACATGTACCAGTACTGTTTTGTGTGGTATACAGGTATGGGACACGCTGGCTACTCACGAAGAGTTGGTACCTAAATTCGGAACCGACGGTAGCAGTGGAACATACGCTGGTTTGCCGATCTTTGTGTTGGCAGCCATCAATCCAGAAATATTCTGCGTTGCAACCTTCGATGGACACAGTTTGCAATGCGCTCAAAAGACGGTGTTCAAGTGAGTAACTACGAACACAGCACAGTCTTCGATTCGATGAAGACAATCAAGGAAAAAATCCAGACTAATTATACGAGTTTGCAGTACCTGCAGACTTTGGATTTTTTTATATGGGAGTCACTAAAACCCATTGCTACCGAGTGTCCTAGCCTGTTCAAGAATTACTTTGCCAAAGTTGTGGCAAGGCAGACGCTTAGGTCCTCTGCTAAATTCACGTCGAACGACCGAGCGCTGCTGCCAGTTCAGCTATTCAATGCCTTGGTTGAAGAGAATGAGGACAAAGCCTTTTTGCGTATTCGGCATATGTACGTGAACCGAGGCTTACTGTTCGGTTTGGTATCGTTCTTTCTACGGACTCTACAGGTCTATTCTGAATTGCAATTCGCGCCCTTAAAGCCTGAGGTGCGCCGTTCTGTAATGCGTACCATCGAGTTGTCGGTTGGACTTAAATCCGGTGGTCGCCTGTGGAATGCGATTCAGCAGGTACGTTATTGGGATGAGCGTGCTATCGAGTTGAAGAATAAAATCATCGAGAAGTACACTCGCATGACTATCTCGCAGGCACAAAATACGTACAAGGAATTTAACCACACTGTGAGCCTTGATGATGTTGTGCAGATTTATCTAGTCATCGTCTCGCGCGCAATTGATCGGTGCGACTCCAGGCAAGGTGTGCTGACAACCTTCATTCAGAATTGGTATAAATCTGCAAAGGGTGAGGTGGCCCAACTGGCTCAAGGGCATAACGATTCTTCGTATGAGAGTCTGATTGAAGATCACGGTGATGCTGTTCATGACTTTATTGGCGTGACGCTTCCAGACCTCGAACAGGAGCTACAGGAGCATATAGCCTATGCGGCTTACTGCGCAGACCCCCAAGGAATTGTCCGGACGGTACTCGGTATACCTCAGTACGTCAGCAGACAAGACCGTCAATTACTTGAGGCGCTAGAATATGAACCAGGTTAAACTAGACCGACAAGCTGGCGGTGCCGAAGTGGCCATACAGGCCTATAAGAACTTGCTCAACACTTACGCTATGAGGACCCGACAGGCCGAAGCAGCAACTGGTGTACTGATGGGCGAGAAGCTGGGAGCGGAGCTTACGGACGCTCTAGTAAATAAGCTTAGTGAGCAGATGACGGAACGTGGTATTCAGTTGAGTGACCAATATGAGGGTCTGATTCAGACGACACTTATGGCACTGAACCACATCGCACGCACGACGACTGATGTCCAAACAAAAACCGATCTAGCCCAAATCATTCAAGGCCTTACGATGGCCGTTCAGGAAGTACCATGGTCACACGCCGCGGGTTCTTAGGAGCAATGCTGGCAGCTTGTGCAGCGCCAGCAATTGTGCGTTCGGAATCGTTGATGAAAATCATCGTACCGAAGAAAGAAATTATTCGACTCGATACCTTTATCGAAGGCGCACCTTCCGGGGACTTTACGGTAGAAATGTGGGCACACCCAAATGGGAAGTCCGATGCTGAGTGGAAGCATTTGGCACTAACGCAACGAGTTGACCAATTTGGAAACCATCATATACAGACCTACGTTAATGGAGTAATTGTTTCTGCAAAAGAAGTACAGGACATCGGGTGGCAGAAAATTACTACTAACAAAAAGCCGAACCTCTTCGACGCAATCAAAGTTGACGTAAAAGAAGTTGGTTTCCCTGCTGTAGTAAATAACTTGAAGATCACGAAGGGCTACGCACGTGGTCCTGACAGTATGCTCCTGACGTTAGAGGCATAAATTTTTAATCAACCGCAACTGGAGTAACACATGGCACAAAAGGGAACAGATTTCGATGAAGTGGTAACAGGCGGCGGCAAGAAAGCCAAGATCACGGACAAGGTCCCGGTCTACAAGTTCCCCGAGAAGAAGTGGGTGACATTCCGTCTGTTCGGCTCCATCTACACCTACGGTGGGTACTGGATGCAGTACAAATCCAAAGAAGGCAAAAAAGGTCGCTTCTATACGCCAGCACCGTCCTACAACCCAGAGACGCAACAGCGCGAAGCATCGATCTACGACCCATGGCGCGATCTGCTTGCTAGTCAGGTTGACGTGAAGAAAGAGGACCAACTCGGTAACTTCACGAAACAAGGTTTCATGAACGGTATCTCTCGCAAGATGCAGAAGGATGCACCTCGCAAGTTGCCGAAAATCGGCAAGAAAGAAGCAAAGTCGGGCTTCAAGGAAAAAGATTCCGATTCATGGACACCAGTTGTGCCGCTGCGCCTGACTACGTCGGTATTGGGCAAGCTGAAAGAACAAGGCGCCCTGAACGTGGTAGAGAAAAAAGGCCAGTCGAAGGCCTACCCGGTCACGCATGAAAAGTACGGCTGCGACGTCCGTATCTATTACGATTCGAGCAAAGCTCCTGCTGACCAGTACCAGGTTGTTATCTCCGACAAGAAAACCCCTCTGACGGAAGAGGAACTGGAGTACCTGAAGTGGGACCTGAGCGACCTGGAATCTGCGCCAAGTAAGGAAGAAGTCAAGGCTGACTTCGAGAACTGGGCAAAACGCAACGGCGTCAAACTCAAGAGCAAGAAATCTCGTGATGAAGATGACGAGGATGAAGAAGACGACGAGGATGATGAACCCAAATCCAAAAAAGGTAAGGGTAAGAAATCCAAAGGTAAGTCCAAATCGGATGACGATGAGGACGAGGATGACGAGGATGACGACCTCGATGATGATGACGAGGACGACGAACCAAAGGCCAAGAAGAAAAAAGCCAAATCAAAAAAGTCTGACGATGAGGACGAAGATGAAGATGACCTCGACGATGACGATGACGACGACCTCGACGATGACGACGATGACGATGACGATGAGCCAAAGAAGAAAAAGGGCAAAAAGAAATCCAAATCGGATGATGACGACGACGATGACGACCTCGATGATGACGACGAGGACGAGGATGAACCCAAATCGAAGAAATCCAAAAAGCCTGCTAAAGTCAAAGGCAAATCGAAGTCGAAAAAAGACGAGGATGACGAGGATGACGACCTCGATGATGATGACGATGAGGACGAGCCTAAATCCAAGAAATCCAAGGCCAAAGTGAAGGGCAAAAAGAAATCCAAATCGGATGACGATGAGGACGATGATGAGGACGACGACCTCGACGATGACGATGACGAGGAGGAGCCGAAAAAGAAAAAAGGCAAAGCCAAGGCAAAAGGCAAATCGAAGTCGAAAAAAGACGAGGATGATGAAGAAGATGACCTCGATGACGATGAGGATGACGATGACGATGACGACGAGGATGACGAGCCGAAGTCCAAGAAGAAATCGAAATCCAAAGGCAAGAAAAAGTAATTAAGCAACCCGGCCGCTGAGGAAACTCCCGGCCGGGTTACCTTTGCTACCAAGGAGTCATAATGGCAAAAAAGAAAGTCAAAGAAGTCGAAGCGGAAGATGAGCCTAAGAGCAAGAAAAAGAAGGGCAAGAAATCCGATGCACCGTTCGACTACGCATCCATATACGGCGATACGCTTGATGTGATTGCTCGCCGTCAGGGTGTAGAGGTATCTTCGTTGGACGTTGGCGATCCGATGTCCACTGGTTTACTTTGCTACGACATTCAGCTAGGTGGTGGTATCCGCGCGGGTATGTACACGTCGTCAGGTTGGGAACAAGCTGCAAAGACTACCAACATCCTGACAATCATGGCTAATGCTATCAAGGCTAAGATTCCATTGTTGGAATTTTGGGACTTTGAGGGTTCGACCAAAAACTCCAAACGCTACGTTACCTCGATTATACAAGGTGCGGGTGTCAAGTTGGAGAAAAACCAACTGTTCGGTTTGAAAGATGACGACACCGGTAAATGGATCGTTCGCCCTATAGTTCGCTATCACCAAGAGTCGGTCGGTGACAAATTCTTCGACTATATGTCAGAGGTCTTGCGTCAGCTACCCGACAAGAAATTCATCGCTAAGAAATGGTGGTTCCGTTTCGACGAAACCAAGTTGAACAAGGCAAAGTATGCGGACATTGCCGATGCAACGATGACCAAGAAATACGGTAAAGGCTACTGGATTCCTGCGCCTAACGGGGACTTGCAGGGCATATTCTTCATCGACTCATACCCAGCTATGAATCCCGCGGCTAACGACGAAGAAGATGCTAACAACAGCCTAGGTCTGGCGGCGCGTATGTTCGCTAAGCACCTGCCGCGTGTCAAAGGTCGTTTAGCAGAGAAAATGGTTGCTCTGATTGGCGTCAATCAGTTGCGTGATATTCCGATGGCCATGTTCGGTCCGAAAGAGCAAGAACCAGGCGGTAAGGCCCTTCGCTTTAACTCGGACGTGCGGACACGCAATACCTCACGTGCGTCTGGTATGCCTCTTTGGCCCAAGACGTACAACAAAGCCCGAGAGGAAGTCGAGAAATCTGTTGAGGCAAAGGACTCGAACGACCGCTATCGCTATATCGAAGTCAAAGCCATCAAGAACAAGCTGTGGACGCCAGGCCGCCGAGTCTGGTTCCGCATCTGGATTGAAGATGGCAAAGGTGTCGCGCGAGGTTTCGACCCGTTCTTCGATACCATGCACTACCTACGCATGACAGGTCAGTTGCAAGGTAAGGGGCGTGACAAACTGATGCTGTGCCTCGATGGTATGCCAAAAGCTAAGGCTCTTACGTACTACGACTATAAGAACTGGGTGCTTGGTGACAGGGATGCAATGACTAAGATCAGTAAAAAAGCTGGCCTGAAACCTATGTCTCTGCGTGCTTGGTGCTTCAAACAAATTGCTTCCGGCCGTGGTGAAGTCCTCTACGTCGAAAACAACGAGACTGATAGCGACGAGGAATAAAATGATTAACGACCTGGTTCTTACAGACAAGCAAGCGGAAGACAATGAGGATCAGGCACTAGCTGCCATATCTGAATTGGCCTATGCAGCACCTGAAGAATTGACGGTCGAACACGAAGAGAAGCGGTTTAAAAGCCGCTTCTTTTTTGTGCTTTCGGAGTCAGTTCACAAAGAAGTAGAGCGTAATCGCGGCAAGTTCCAGAAAAAGGAACTGGTTGTAATAGACGCTGAAATAGACAAACGGGTTAAGAGTTACCGCAAAGAAGCACCCAATAAAATCGCTGGTAACATCAATGCGGTGCGTGAGTTCTTTTTACAAGAAATAGGACCCTTGACCCTAGCCGGTTCGGCTGGTACCATACAAGCCCAACAGGTCGTACAGCGCATGTTGAACACAGAGGTAGACGGTACGCAATTCTCCAAATTTGAGCGTATGAGTGCCGAGGCTGTTAATATCCGTATGGCAAAGTTTATAGCCAAGTATTACAGTCTCCCTAAAACCGATGTGTTGCAATTGCTACAGTCGGTGGCACCTAAACAGCAGATAATACCCATACCGCTAGGAATGCCAAATGAGAACCGACGCCCCAACGAAAGTAAAGAAGACCTTGCTTCTGCACGATCTGTTTCCCGACTTAACCACCGACGCCGACCTGGAGTTGATTGAGAAGTGGGAAACGAAGACCAAAAAGACCGCACGTAAATCTGAAATCATCTTGCCTGCAGAAAAAGAAATCATCATGCCGGATGGATTTGGTGAGGATTTTGATGTACGTACCTTGATGAAGATGGCGGAGGACCCTGTCACTGGTACTATGCGTAACTTACGTGTCGATGACCGTGATCTTCCGCACGCTAAAAATTACTCTGACTATTCATACCGCATCATAGGTCGCGATGCCAACCCCCCTTGGGCTAGGCAAATGTGGATTGGTTTGGTACTGTTCGGTGAGGTCTGCACGGCTTGCACCAAACCGAAGTACATGAATATCGACAATATTCCGAAGAAAATGAATTCGGAAGAGTTACCCAAAATGCTCAAGCTTCTTGAACATGGAGTATGTCCTTGCTGTAAGCGGCATAAATACGACCTTATAAAGAATCACAACCTCAAAGACTACATGCAGTTGGTCAATGTGTTGGGGCAACGAAGCGGTAAATCAAGTTCGTTTGCGGCTGGTTATTCCAGCTATGCTTTCCACCTGTACCTAAAATTTCCTAACCTGGGTTCACTTGCACGGTCGTCGATGCAGGAATCCACGCTGCTAACTGGGACCTTTGTTAGCCTGAACTTTGCCAAGGCTATCGGTGTTATGTGGACACCATTTAAAAAGATGGTGGACGGATCAAAATGGTTCCAGAATTATTTCAAGATTCTGGACGAAGCCAAAATCAAGTACGGCAAGGACTTTTACCGAGTGTCTACGTTGTACATCGACATATACCACAAGAACATGCGGTGGTATCCTACCGGTCCTCGGTCTACCACGCTTCGGGGTGATACGCGGCTGTGGGCTGGCTTGGATGAATTGGGTTTATTTCCACTCCCTAAAGGTGATGAAGAGGAAGACAACGAGAGCGAACGCGCCAACGCTGATGAGGCTCACAAATCATTGATGAACTCGCTGTCGACCGTTCAAACCATTCGGTGGAATCTCATCAAAGAAGGAATGAGCAGCGCACCCCCTTGCATTATGGGTTCGGTGTCGTCACCCTACAGCTTGCGAGATAAGGTCATGCGGCTGCTGCGTGAGTCGCGAACCGAGGTCGGCGGTCAAACCATCTTAGGCGTCAACTTGCCAACGTGGGAAATGAGCCCTTTGTTTGAACGTGATTCACCAATCATCGTGGCTGCATATGCTTCTAATCGTGAGAAAGCGGAACGGGATTACGGTGCTAATCCACCAACCGTCCACTCACGTTTTGTGCCAGTGAAAGCCTACGAAGAGAGTACGTTCATCAATGGTCAAAATACGCACCGTTTGATTTATATGTATGATCGCCCCGGTGAGATATACGGTAAGATCGAGAAGATCAGGTCATGTCGGTGGCCTTCTGTTATCACCTTGGATGCAGGTCACGTCAATAACTCGTTTATTATAACGGCACTACACTTCGATTTCGATACCAACAAAACTATAGGTTCTACGATTCTGGAGTGCATGCCTCATGAAGGTAGGAAGATTAATTTCAACCTGCTATATGAAAACGTGATTCTGCCGTTGGCCAAAGATACCAATGCTGTAGCGCTGTTGGCGGATCAGTGGCAAGGTCTGGATATTTTATACCGTATCGAAACTGATATGGGTAACAATCCTTTAGGTAAAATACGCTGCAAGGCAACGCAGTACTCGCCACGCCGTAAAGATTTCGACGTTGTGGTTCAAATGCTGGATTCAAAAAATCTGTTGTTCCCTACCATTGATCTTGAGGATAAGCACAAGATTACCAATGGTCAAATCGAGGACTTCCGAAAAGAAATGCTTAATAAACCAGTTAGCCATTTCTACCTTCAATTGAATACCGTAATGGACGGCGGACCTCGTAGCTGCCCTGGTAAAGGTGATGGGTATACCGATGATATTTTCCGGGCAGTCGTATTGGGTGCCTCAAAAATCCATCATCCGAAATTGATGGATCGCCTAAAGGAGGCCAAAGATTTCAACTATGGCAATGGTAATGCCGCACGCATGCCAATGCCGGCATTTGCGGGACGTTCAGGTGGCCTCAGTAACATCCGAAGCAGAATGGTTCGATAACCAAAGGAGCATAAATGAAGTTCATGTTAATCACCATGCTGTTTGGCCTTAGTGGCGAGACACTGTGCAAAATGGCGGCCGGTATGAGTGGGCCAAAGTCATGGGCGCTGACCTTATCGGCCGCCATTCTATGGGGATGCACCGCCTACTTCTGGACGCAAATATACCGTACCCGTCTTATAACAGAAGTCCTGGCACTCTACAATCCCCTTTGGATGATTATCATGGCTTCAATAGGCGTGATGGTATTCAAAGAACCGCTTACCTGGAAACTTGTAGCGGCCTACCCTCTTGCTGGTATCTGTGTTTGGTTGCTTGCCTGACCTCAATTTTATGGATATTCACTAGCGGGCTGCATAATGAAAAAGAAGATCAGGAAACCAAACAAGTCGTACACGTTGGAGCCCTGCACACGCAAGCACGATTTCCGTATATTGAGCGTCGACCCTGGTACTCGTAATTTTGGGATCGCGTGCGTTGGTGTAAGGGGCAATAAGGTCGATATCATTGCGAACGCAGTGCTGACCAACCCAATGTATAACATCGCCGATAATTTCCCGATGCAGAAAAAGTTGTTTCTCGATGAGATTGGTATGTGGCTTGCTATGTACAAACCAGATGCCATAATTGGTGAGCGCTTTATGACGCGTGGTCTTGGTGGTCCGTTGATTGAAATCGTATCGATGATGAATGGTATGCTGAGTATGCTTATACCAGACGCACCTTTCAAAGTCATATCGGCGTCGACTTGGAAAAACAAATGGAATCGCCGGTTTAAAACCCAACTTGACCAAATGTACAAACGTGTGCGGACCACACCTCACCAATTGGATGCGGGACTAATAGGGTGCTACGGTTTTGAAGTCGCGTTACAGCGTCAACTTAGCTACAGCCCAAAGACGATTCGTTTAATGATCGAATCAAGTTCAAGATTACCTTTGAAACGGAGTAAGAAATGAGCGACCTGAAATTACCAAAAGCCTGGGTTACTGCAGGCAAGAAAGATACCAAAAAAGTAGAAGCCCGTATCGATATGAGTGCAGAGGTGGCAGGACAAGGTCTGTGCCCGGATTGCCGTGCACCAATGGAGCGTGCTATCACGAACGGTATAGAGGTGCACGTGTGCCATCCCGACCGTATCGCAATTCCAATCGCTGACAACATGGTGTAATCATGGGCAAGGTACTTCAGTTAGACGTGAGCCCTTCGTTGAAGAAAAAGAAGAAAAAGAAATCAATGGAGGTTACCGAGGTCAAGCTGAAGAAGGCGAAGCGGGACTCATCCGTAAAAGAGGTATCCTCGATAGTTGCTGCGAACTCCGAACAGATTCTGGCGTTGCTAGACTCCAAAGAAAACGACAAAGCAATTCCTCTGGTGTACCGAACCCTTCTTCAATCGTTGGTACAAATGTTCCCATTGGCAGAGTCCTACGTCGTAAAGACTGAGGGCACCAAAGGTATTTATCAGGTCAACACGCTGGTATCTTCTATACGCGAATTACTGGTTGATATACAGGCGGCGCAAGATCGTGGTATGTTGGGTACGCAACTTGTAGAAACCGTTGTCAAACCAGCGACGTCTGATTTGGCACAAGAAATGGTTAAAGAGTACTCGCTCATATCTGCCGATGCGAAGGGTTTGATGGAACCGGATGAGTATGCCAAATTCCAGGTTCTGCTACGTGAGAGTCGCTCTCGTATGGCTGGTGCGGTTAATAGACAATTCCGCGATATACAAGGCCAGGTCATCGAGTACCTTGAATCATGAAGGCGGAACTCATCAAGAATGCCGTGGCCCATTACTTCAAAAAGAAGTTATGGTTCGTCAACTATGAGGTAGGGCTGTGTAAAGGCGGGCGTCTGCGTGCCGACGTGGTTGCGGTAAATATGGGTTCGCAAATCGCTGTTATCGAGGTCAAGAGTTCGGTATCCGATTTTAAAACCGATAAAAAGATGGCCAAGTACGTGCCGTTTGCAGATAAGACCTACGTGGCATGTGACAGTCCAACCTACGCCAAGATCAAGGATTTAATACTCCCTGGTCTTGGTGTCTTTCTCGTTTCATCATCTGGTAAGGCACGAGTTATACGGCGGCCTAAGGCACGCGAAGTCAAACCAGAAATACGCCTCAACATCATCACTCGACTGGCTTACCGAACGGGTGACACCTTGCATGACCGAAAGAGTCGTCACGAGCCAGCCAACTTCATTGCTTCTAAAGCCGTGGATGCCATTCTGGATATTCCCCTTAAAGAACGCAAGGGCCGCGAATACGTTACCTCAATGGTAGCCAAAGCCCTGAAGAACCACGTATAAAAGGATAACTCATGTTTCCACGTAACCGCGTAACAGGAGTCACTGGCTCCCGCATAAACACGGAATCGCGCTCAGTGGTACAACGTAATGGCGTCAGTGCGCCTCGACGTTACTCAGAGGCTTCGACTGAAATAAGTGCAAGCCTCGGTGGGCTGGCCTCAACCGGTTCAGCTAACTCAATGTCAGTCAATTCGTATTGGTCGAGTCAGTACCAATATTATATGACTGGTCTGATTCCTTCGGAGCCAGGCTATGCTGATACTAGTCAGCTGGCACTGTTCTACCGAGATATATACCTGCACGACCACACTGCTGGTTCCGCAGTCGATATCCAATCGACGTTCCCATTCTCTGATTTTGACTTACGCGGTCTTGACGAGGATATGTTACGGGTATACCGTGAGAGCGTCGATCAGTTAAACATCAATCAGATGCTGCCGATTATCAGTACGGCTTACCTGACGGATGGTTTCTTTGCAGGCTCTTTGGTCTTCGATCCTAAAGCCAAGAAGTTTATCGACACGTTGATGCATGATGCGCTGCAATGCCAAATTCTGCCGAATCCGTTCTTTAACGCGATGCCGCAGATCAACATACACACCAGCGAGTCCACCAATGAAATGCTGAAATCGGATTCGCAGTATTCGCAGGAATACCTCAGCTTCTTGCCACAAAGCTTCATCACGCTGCTGAAGCGTGGTGCCTTTACGCTGAATCCAGTTAGTACTCTTTACGTCGCACGTCGAAGTTTGACCGACAGGGCTTACGTTTCGTTCCTGCACCGTATTCTGCCCATGTACCTGATTGAGAAGACGATGTATCGTGGTACGTTGGTCGAAGCCTCCCGTCGTCAACGTGCGACCACGCATTTGACAGCCGGTGATGACGTATGGACTCCAACTGGTGAAGAATTGCAGGCTCTGGTGAGTCAGTTCCAACAGGCCGAATTCGATCCGTTGGGTGGCTGGGTATCCACCCGTAATGCAGTGCAGGTCAACGACATTCGCCCAGGTGGTGACTTCTGGAAGTGGACTGATATGTCCGACATTCTGGTAGCCTACAAACTGCGCGCGTTAGGTATCTCTGAATCGTTCCTGTCTGGTGAAGCTTCATATGCAGCTGCCGAATCGGCATACTCAACGTTCTTGGAATCCCAAGATACTTATCGCCGGCACCTGACGAATTCGATCTTCGACACTACTCTGTTCCCGCTGATAGCTATCGCTAACGGCTACTACAAGAAAGGTACGGAGGCGACACAGAGGGTTCAACACGGGCAGATCACCAAGTTCCTGATGCACTCCACGAATCGCAGCCGCCTGCAAATGCCTCAGCTAGTATGGCACAAATCGTTGGAGGCAAAAGGGGAAGAGAACACGTTTGAAATGCTTGAGCAAGCCTCTGAGAAGGGTGTGCCCATTCCTTTGCGCATGTGGATGGCCGCAGCCGGTATAGACGTTGAATCACTGACCAAAGACCTGCGAGAGGATCAAGAACTGCGTAGTGTTTTGCAGAAGTATACCGGCAAAGATACGTCGCATGAAGGCGAGGAACAAGTCGAAGCCTCTTTGCGTAAGGTCTTAGGCTTGCCTACCACGGCGAGTATGCGCAGCAAGATGTATCATAAACGTTCTATACTTGGACGTAACTGGGACACACCGGAGGATTTCATAGTTGGCAAAACAGGGCAAAAGAAAGCTATCCTGCACAACGCAACAGGCAAGCGTCGTGATGCCAATGCCAATATAGCGGAAATGGCAGAGCGTATGCGTACTGACCCAAACTATCGTATGCAAGTAGCCAAAGAAAACGCGCGTAAAGGCCGTGGCAAAATTGCTCTGGCTGGCGACGCTCCAATTCATCGTTGAAAGGATCATTATGTGGTCACAGTTAGTAGTTGAAGCCGCGATCAAACCGGCAGAGAATTACGACTTCTTCATATACAAGGGACCAACCTTGCAGGTACCATATCGAGGCATCGAAGTGCCCCTAATGAAAGGTCAGCGATTCGGCGTCCGGAAATCTCGCGATGGCAAGAAGATTCGCTTGGTAATGGACGATGAGGTCAACCGTGTATTCACTATACCTCTGGAACTCGCCCAGAAGATTGCCAAGAAAGTAGAGGCAGTTAAATGAATACCATCGGCCTCAAGTGGACAGAATACACCCCGCAGGTAGAAGGCCAGATCACTCGGGATATGCTTGCGTGTCAGGCAGAACTCGGGAAGTTTGTGGTCTACACTGAAACGGATGAAGCAGACCGTGTGCTTGCGGCCGTAGGAATCGAAAAGGCGCTGTCGGGTAATCTTGCCGAACTGTGGATTCTTTATAAGACCGAGCTTGAAGGTCCACAGCCGCCTAATCGAGACGTGCGATATATCGAACGCGACCTGTACGTAGCTGTTACGGACGTCGCGCTTGATCTTGACGCAAAGCCAGGGTATTTTTTGAAAGAGCAAGGACGTATTGGTACACCACGTATAAGCCAAAATCCACGCCCAACCCACCATGGTGTGACTGACCCGCTGATCACCCTGCTATGGGGATAAAAGGCACCTCACAATTTAATAGACGTAAGCCCAATACTATGATGAATCAGGGACGCGAGTCTGCTACCGCGAGAAGGGTCGGCATTCATCATATTTAGAGGAGGCGTTATGGGCTAGTCTCCTCTCTTTTTCTATACCCGTAGGATTAGCTGGCCTACGAGGATCAAATGCCAGCTGTCCTTTCGGGTTCTACAGGAACCCATCATGCCTTCACTCTCCGACATAATCTCTGCGGCAACATCGCAGATCAAGAACAGCACATCAAGCGGCGGTAACAGCATCAAGCAGACCTTTAGTTCTAGCCTCAATAGTGGCTCGTCTGCGATAACAAACGCTGTACCCAATCTGATTAAAAACAGCATCGGTAGTGTCACTGGCGGTGTCAATCAAGCTATAAGCAAATCTTTGCAAGACATAACTGGTGCTGCTAGTTCCATTGCGCATGGCGACTTTAGTGGCGCATTAAGCAAGATAGAGGCCAGCCCGTCCGACCTGTTAGGTGGTTTAGCCAAAACGTTTGGTCTCAGCAGCGGCTCTGCTCTGAGCGGTCCCGGTAAAGGTGGCGCTGCTCAGCCTGGTAACAGCCTCGCTGGTGCTATGGCACGTACTGACCCAATGCTGTCTCACCTGTGGTACGCGTTAATGCCGGACATTAGCCCTATAGGTGGCGCACCAGTAAGCCTTCCTTGGTATTACGTTGAAGAAGCTACGGTACCGTTTAGAAACTTTGAGGTCAAGTCCCGGTTCTACCAGGGTCGTCATCAACATTACCCTGGTGGGTACTCACTGGATGGGCTGACTATACATATCTACGGTGACACGTCCAACATTGGACTTAATTACCTTAGCGCGTGGAACGGCGCTTTGGTTCAGAATATTTCGGCTGCTGACTCTGCCTTAAAGGGTGGAGGTTTTGGCCGTAGTGCTAATTACAAAAAGCCGATTAATATTTATTTGTTGGGTCCGGATAAACGTACCCTGTTCCAACTCAACTATATAGAGTGTTGGCCGACAAACATTTCCAGCTACAGCCTCGATAGTTCATCATCGACGCGAATCATCCATGTCGTAAACTTCAGTGTGGGTGACGTATTCATAAATGCCTTCACGATATCCAAAACCTTGGCACAAAGCCTTGACCCGTTTAACAGTGATAACTTGATTTCTGATATATCACCGCAGAGTACGGTGGACACTGCAACATCGAACTTGCTTTCTGAACTGCCGACCTTCTCAGCCTAAAGGATAATAAAATGACCGACCCTAAAGTAACCACAGAATTCGTAGCATTCCCTGAATCGAAAATCGCAGCAGGCCAACAACGCCGTAAAGACAAGGAACCGTACATGAGCCCGCACGCACCTAAACCACTCCCAATGCCTCAGGTGCAATCGAACTACACGATGGCTGAGGCAGAAAACAGGGGTACACCTATTGCCCCTGTTCAAACCATGCCACCTCCTATGTCTGCTGGTGCCCCTGTGGTAACGCATGCACCAGGCCAGATTCCTGTGCAAGTCCCAAGTTTTAGCCAGCCTACATCGGAACATGAGGCAGTGGTATTGAGTCTGCCATCGAACTACGCTTTTTACGATTTCAAGGCACTATACGTCCGCCCGTTCCGTGGACGTAACCTGGCTAAGCTTAGCCGCGCCCGAGAAGAAGGATCCACGCTGTACACGGCGGAGGCGGTAAGTTCGGTATTGTCTACCCCTGAGGGGCACACGCATCTTGCGTTTCGCCTGACGATTCCTGATTTCTACTACGTGCTTTATTGGCTGCGCCTTAATAGTTACACAAAGACCAGTTACTTGCACAAGTCGATGTGTTCCAATCCTAAGCACGTTGAGGACGTAGCTAACGGTATAAAGCTGCCTGATAGCCTGCAGTATTCGGAAATCATAAAGAAGGGAGTGTTGACTGAGAAATACCTCGAGACAATCCCAGACCTGAACGACTTCCAACTTGAATACCCGAACGTGAGCCTGAAGCCGGCAACGATGCACAACGCTATCGAAATGACGGACCACCCTAGTTTCGTGGATGCAGACTGGCGGTACTCGGCGGAAAAGGCATGCTACATCAAGTTTAACGACCCAGACAAAGAAGCGCGGGCAACTATCGCGGATCGTATAGCCATCATCGACGATATGTCGCCGGATGACCATGAAACCATCCTTGATTACGAAGCCGCCGTGAGTGATTATGGCGTTACGGAAACGCTGAGTGTGGTGTGCAAGGGTTGCGGTACGAAACGCAAGGACCATATCGTGTTGGATGCACACTCTTTTTTCCGCTAACCGCAATGAATGAGATACTAGACCTACACTCTCTCATTGCGTCCGAGTTTCACTGTATCCCCGACGAAAATATGTTGGTCTTGCAAATGCAGCACCTCGCAGCAGTGGCAGAAAAGCGACGTACTGACCGGCACAAGGCAGCATCCGAAGGGAAAATCTACGTGGGGTAACTTATGGTCTTCAAATCAGATCAAGAACAAAAGAAGTGGGATCAGATTCAGAAGGCAGCTAGTATGCCAATCGACAAAATGCTGCAAGGTGATGCCACTCCTGACGACCTCGATAAGCTGGCACAGATAGTTGAGGCCCAGAATGAGTTGGCAGGCAAGGCATTCAAAGAAGGTATCGCAAGTGCCGAAGCCACAGCCGATGCAATAGTCGATAAACTGAATCAAGACCGAATAGCTACCGGTAAACGTCCCCTTACTAATAAGGCACAGGACCGGATATTTAAGCAGACTTTCCAAAAGGTCTTGCAAGCATCAACCGAAGATATTCTAGGTGCTGTGCAAGATCGTCTGGATGAGCAAGAGGAAAACGACGGTGAGCGCCACACTGAGGTGATGTCTGCGCTCAATAAGGTGAAATCACCGGAACCGACGCCAGCAAAGGAAAAAGAAGAACCAGTAGATTCGGACGAAGTTGCTGAGAAAGTAAGCCGCAGCATATCGGATCGTTTTAAGGCCTTCAAAGAAAAAGCCAAAGAGGTAGCAAAATCAACTGGTCATGGTGTGCAGGCTTTCTCTCGCAATGCCTTAAATGCGGTAAAACACCCTAAAGCTTCCACACAGGTTATAGGTGGATTCATCAAAAGTGCTGTTGGTGACATGCGTGATTCTGTTGTAAACGGCTGGCAACAGTTAACCAAGAAAAAAGATACAGACAAAGATGACGATGAGGACAAAAAATCCGAAACGTGGTTACGAAAAGTCAGGTCTTTTTTCGGGGATAAGTTTGGGGCCGTAAAGTCAAAAGCCAAGAAAGCAGGTGGCTTGCTGAAAAGTATCTTCGGTCCTATAGGTAAGGTACTGCTACTGGCTTTGACGAATCCGCAATTGATTACCACCGTTACCCAAGCGGTAAGTAAGTACCTAAACTTCGAGTCAATCGAGACCTTCTTGGCAGCAACGTGGAAAGAGGTAAAAGACGGAGGCGGGGCAGTAGTTGAATGGATCATCGATAAGGTCAAGGAAACGTGGAATCCGAATTACAAGAATGCGGTTCCCAAAACAGCAGCCGACAACAAGGTAATCGATGCTTCGGTGGCAAAGAACTCCGCTATACCGGTGAACACCACAGTGGCAGAAGCCAAAGCCGCTATACCCGATATCGAAGACAAGATTAAGGCAACGCAGCGTACACTGGCAACAGCGCAAGCCGACGTGCGCAAGGACCCTTCGGATAAAAACAAGTATGCAGTTAGTGTCCGCACCCAACGGTTGCATATTCTGCAAGGCCAACTAGCGAACTACCAGGCAGTAGCTAACGGTAGCACAAAAACAATAGGCACAAGTTTGTCTACCGGTGGTGGCACAACAACAATGGGGGCAAGTCCATCGGCTACTGCAACACCTTCGTTAGCCCAGGTGGCTAGTACGGAACAGGGTCCACCAGTTCCTACTGATAACAAGCCAGGTAGTACTAAACCTGGTACGTCGATGTCTGGTCCTACCAGCACAACTACGTTACAAGGCCCGAGCCCTGCCGCAGTTTTGGCATCTTCTTCAGTACCAGCTAACGCAACGACTACTAAAACAGAGGTCATAAGCGCCAAACCGGCAGTGTACAAAGAAGGTGTGACCGTGCAGCCACCAGCACCTGCTACTACCGAATCGAAGCCGCGCCCAGCAACTGGGACTACTCCTGGCGTTATGAGTCTTGGTTCATTTGGTTTCTCCAGTGGTGACGACACTCTTAACATTCTCAATATGGGACTAGCCGCCTCATGACCTATGCTATGAACAGGTTTCAACCGCGCGCCGAACTTTCGTTGGTTGAGGCTGTAGAGAAGGGCGCGAAGTTGGGACTGCTTAGTGGCAAGCTTTACAACATGGTGCGTATGAAAAAGGAGAAATCGGAGGCCCAAAAACGAGCCGAAGTCCTGACTCTAGAATTGGTCAAGCGGTTAGAGGCGCGTACAGAAGATGCGGACGAAGAACCAGACGTAACCTCCCCTCTCCGCAAATTCATTTGGAAGGCCCTGAAGTGGGGTGCCAAAAAGATTTTCAAATACGTGGTGCGCCCGATACTGCGTTTTGCAGCGCGGGTTGCAATGAATTTGGTCAGGACGGTGGTAACTGCTGTAGTTGATTACGTCATAGTGCCTATCATAGAGTTCGTGATGGCATTCGCGTTGGCTAACCCAATTACAGCAGGTCTATTGGCCTTGCTTGCCGTCGGTGGAGGTGCCTATTACTTATGGTCTAAGTTCTTCAAAGAGCAGGCGCCAGAACATGACGTCGATACGCGAGGAAGTGCAGAACCGATTGCAAGTACTGAGGTACCTTCCGTTGAGTCGGAGGCTTTACCCGTAACAGCAACGACGCCAGTTAAGACAGAAAATAAACCCTCCGTTACGTCTACAGTCGCAACACCTTCGATCAGTGATTATGTGCAGGAACCCGTGGCGACCTTAAAGAAGCAGTATAAAAAACTGGTGAATAGATTTACTGGTTTCGGTGACGACGAAGACGCTTACATAAAAGAGGCATCAAAGATGTTCTCTATACCAGAGGATATCCTGAGGGGTTTTATCAAGATGGAGGCTGGGTGGAATGGTGCGATGTCTCCAACTGGTGCAATCGGTGCTGGTCAGTTTATTCAATCAACCTGGGATGGATTAGCACGTACACCACAGGGACGTGCCATAGGCATGACGGTCATAGGTAATCGTTTTCGTAAAGACGACGACCCACGCCGTGACAAACGCATCAATACACTGGCCACCGCACTTTTGGCTCGCAACAATGCAGCATTGCTTAAAAAGGCCGGATTACCCCTAACCGGTGAGAACCTGTACATGATGCACAATATCGGCCCCAGCATTATCGATGTAATGTTAGGCCGACCGGCATCGGCAGCAACACTGAAGGCAATGAAACAGAATGGTATGCTGCCTAATCAAAGCGCCGCGCAATTCCTTGAGTATCAGAAAGGGCGTTACGATACAGCATATAATGCGGTTAATGATAGCACGTTGCCATCTACCACAATACAGTATAAAGAAGGTATATCTGTAGCTCAGAATGCTCCTGTTAAAACGCACCAAAGCGCACCTCCACAGGCGTCAGGAGGTGCCGCAATGGACGATAATTCGCAGGATAAGACACTCATACATGGGCCAGGAAAAACACTAATTGGAGTCTCTTGATGGCAAATAACAACCCAAATTACGCAGTCATCATTAAGCAGGCAGCGGACCCAAGTGTACCTGGGTCTACCGGTATAACAGTGACCGCAAATCTTCCTGATACCTTTGCCTTTGACGTGTCGGCTGATTACAGCGCACCGTTTGCCCAAGGTTTGTTTAACAATAGCGGAGCCCTGGCACAAATAGCCGCGGTTAACGGTAAACGACTGACGGCTCAGGCCTTGACTGCCCAACTTTGGCAAGGCTCCAACGAATCTGATTTATTGCTAGACTTTGAATTCTATTCAGAGAATGACCCAGTCAATGAGGTGATCAAACCAGCGCTCGATCTTTTGCGGTTGACTTCGCCCTCGATTGACCCAACAACAGGAATGCTTAAATCGCCAGGTCCTCGTATCGATCTTGGCGACACTGGTGCGATTTTGAGCGCCTTAGGTGGACAGATAGCGACAACTGCACAGAGCG
>Ga0066791_10000233_pt1 | contig 23358 bp, 23 predicted proteins | sample OrgsoiDNA2013051_FD_70944 | JGI IMG/M metagenome (GOLD analysis project Ga0066791, IMG submission 70944) | Permafrost soil microbial communities from the Arctic, to analyse light accelerated degradation of dissolved organic matter (DOM) -... | ecosystem: Environmental > Terrestrial > Soil >...
AGGCGCTTGGCGGTTTCTTCTTCCTGGCCCATGGAGGTCCAGACGTCGGTGCTCACCAGGTGCGCGCCGATCACCGCGTCACGCGGATCGCGCACGATGGTTACGCGGTCACCGGCCTGGGCCAGGAATTTTGCGTCTGGCTCATAGCCCTCTGGGCAGGCAACGCGCAATTGGAAGTCGAACTGGATCGCCGCTTCTATATAGCTGTTGCACATGTTGTTGCCGTCGCCGATCCAGGCCACGGTCTTGCCTTGGATCGAACCGCGATGCTCGAGGAAGGTTTGCATGTCGGCCAGCAACTGGCACGGGTGCAGGTCATCGGACAGGCCGTTGATCACCGGTACTCGGGAGTTGGCGGAAAATTCGGTTACGGTGCTGTGGGCAAAGGTACGGATCATCACCGCATCGAGCATGCTCGACATCACGATGGCGCTGTCGGCAATTGTCTCGCCACGGCCCAGTTGGGTATCGCGCGAGGACAGGAAGATGGCTTGGCCACCCAGCTGGATCATGCCGGCTTCGAACGACACGCGGGTGCGCGTCGACGACTTCTCGAAAATCATCCCGAGCACACGGTTTTTCAAAGGCTCGAACAGTACGCCGCGGTTACGCAGGTCTTTAAGCTCAATGCCTCGACGGATCACGCTGACCAGCTCTTCGGGCGTGCAATCCATCAGGGAGAGAAAGTGCCTTGCGCTCATCATTAACTACCTTTTCGCAACAGACCGCAGATACTCAAAGCCTTGTTTATTGTGACAACGGGCGAGACCTGCGGCGAAAGCCGCACGGGGCGACGAAATAGGGGAAGGCGCGATCTTATAATTAAATGTCGCGTCTTACCAATAGGGCTACGGTTTTTAAGGGTGTTCAAGAAGGGCGCTGAAGCGCTTTTGAAGACTGATTCCTGACAGCAGCGGGCCATTTGTACACTGGCGCTGAGACCTTTTGCAATGCGTGGGGGCGGGCGCAGGCCAGGCTGCGTCGGTTTCGGCGGCTCTTCGCAAGGTTTTGAAACATTTGCTCATGGTCTGGCCTGATGCCTCTCGATTCACGGGGCGAACCTTACTGGTACGCGCTCAGGTGACGGGCCATAGTTGGCTCAAAGCCCAATAAAGAGACTGGCCATGACCAAGACTCTCCACCACCGTGCCTGCCATCTGTGTGAAGCCATCTGCGGCCTGACCCTTGAAACCACCCGGGCCGACGACGGCAGCCTGGCGATCACCTCGATCAAGGGTGACGCGCTGGACACCTTCAGCCGTGGACACATCTGCCCCAAAGCGGTGGCATTGCAGGACATCCAGAACGACCCGGACCGCCTGCACCAGCCCATGTTGCGCGTGGGCAGCGAATGGCAGCCGATCCCATGGGACGAGGCATTCACGCTGGTCGCTGAGCGCCTGGCGGGTATCCAGGCCCGGCATGGGCAGAATGCGGTGGCGGTGTACCAGGGCAACCCCAGCGTGCACAACTATGGGCTGATGACTCACAGCAACTACTTCCTTGGCCAGCTCAAGACGCGCAATCGGTTTTCCGCGACCTCGGTGGACCAGCTGCCTCATCACCTCACCAGTCATCTCATGTACGGCCACGGCCTGCTGCTGCCGATTCCGGATATCGATCACACCGATTTCATGCTGATCCTGGGCGGCAACCCGTTGGCGTCCAACGGCAGCATCATGACCGTGCCTGACGTAGAGAAGCGTCTCAAGGCCATTCAGGCGCGGGGCGGCAGCGTGGTGGTGGTTGACCCACGACGCAGCGAGACGGCGGCGATCGCCGATCAGCATCTGTTTGTGCGGCCCGGAGGCGATGCGGCGTTGTTGTTCGGGTTGCTCAACACCTTGTTTAGCGAGAACCTGACGCGTGAAAGCCATTTGCCGGTCGACGGTCTTGAAGACGTGCGCCGCGCGATTGCCGGGTTTACCGCGCAAGCCATGAGCCACCAATGTGCAGTGCCTGCCGAACAGATCCGCCAGCTGGCGCGGGACTTTGCCGCAGCGGACAAGGCGGTGTGTTACGGGCGCATGGGCGTGTCCACCCAAGCCTTCGGTACGCTGTGCCATTGGTTGGTGCAATTGATCAATCTGGTGACCGGCAATCTGGACCGTGTCGGCGGCGCCTTGTGCACCTCGCCGGCCGTGGACTTGGTGGCGTCAACCGGTGGCGGGCATTTCAATCGCTGGCAGAGTCGCGTGTCCGGGCGCCCGGAATATGGCGGTGAATTGCCGGTGTCCGCCTTGGCGGAGGAAATGCTCACCGAAGGCGAAGGCCAGATCCGCGCCCTGGTGACCGTGGCCGGCAACCCGGTGTTGTCGACGCCAAACGGTCGCCAGTTGGAGCAGGCGCTGGACGGGCTTGAGTTCATGGTCAGCATCGACCTCTATATCAACGAGACCACGCGTTACGCTGACCTCATCCTGCCGTCCACCTCGGCGCTGGAAAACGATCACTACGACACCACGTTCAATATGTTCGCCGTGCGCAACGTCACTCGGTTCAACCGCGCGATCCTGCCCAAGCCCGCAGGCGCGCTGCACGACTGGGAAATCTTTGTCGGCCTGGCCAAGGCCTTCGCGGCGCAGACAGGCGTGGCGCTCAAACCGACCATGGCGCCAGCGCAGATGATTGACTTCGGTTTGCGTGCCGGGGCTTACGGTGACGCTTCCGATCACAGGTTGTCGGTGGCGATGCTTGCCGATCATCCGCACGGCGTGGATTTGGGGCCGCTCAAGCCCAATCTTGTCGCGCGCTTGAAGACCGCCAACGGCCGGGTGCAGGCAGCGCCGGCTGTGATCCTGGCTGACTTGGCGCGGTTCGCAGCACACCCCGTGCCGGTGTTGGATGAACTCCTGTTGATCGGCCGTCGTCATGTGCGCAGCAATAACTCGTGGATGCATAACTATCATCGTCTGGTGAAGGGCAAGCCTCGGCACCAGTTGCATATGCACCCTGATGACTTGGCCAGTCGACAATTGAGCGATGGTCAGCGGGTGCGCGTCAGTTCGCGCATCGGCATGATCGAAGTGGAAGTCGTGGCCAGCCTGGACATGATGCCCGGCGTGGTCAGCCTGCCCCATGGCTGGGGGCATGGACGCCCAGGCGTGCAGATGAGCATTGCCAGCGGGCAGCCGGGGGCGAGTGCGAATGACTTGACCGACGAGCGGCAGTTGGACGAATTATCCGGCAATGCTGCGCTCAACGGTGTGCCGGTGCAGGTAGCGGCTGCCTGAGGCGCCCGACCACCGGGCTGGAATTTTGCGTTACAATGCGCCACCGTGCCGACCTGTGAGTCGCAAAGTTCCAGCCGAGGTGTTCCATGGATATCATCGAAACGATCAAAGAGCAGATTGCCAACAACACCATTCTGCTTTACATGAAGGGCGCGCCAAACGCTCCTCAGTGCGGTTTCTCCGCGAAGGCTTCCCAGGCCATCATGCAGTGCGGCGAGAAATTCGCCTACGTGGATATCCTGCAAAACCCTGAAATCCGCGCCAACCTGCCGAAGTACGCCAACTGGCCAACGTTCCCGCAGTTGTGGGTCGCCGGTGAGCTGGTCGGCGGCAGTGACATCATCACTGAAATGGCTGCGGATGGTTCGCTGCAAGCGCTGATCAAAGAAGCAGCGGCAAACGCCGCCGCCAAGACCGACGCGTAACCCTGAAGGCGCCGGCTAGCCGGCGCCTTCAGTGCGTCAGTCAATAAAAAGCCCCGCTTCTCGAAAGAGAGCGGGGCTTTTTTATGGCCTGTTGACTACGGGTTATTCACCCATCTGCGATTGCAGGTAGTTTTCCAGGCTGACTTTGTCGATCAGGCCCAGTTGGGTTTCCAGCCAGTCGATGTGTTCTTCCTGGTCTTCCAGAATGTCTTCGAGCAGTTCACGGCTGCCGAAATCGCCCTTGGTTTCGCAGTGCGCAATGGCGGCCTTGAGGTCGCTGTGGCTCTTCTGTTCGAACTTCAGGTCGCTGATGATCATTTCCTGGGTGTGCTCGCCGATGTTCAGCTTGCCCAGGTCCTGCACGTTCGGCAGGCCTTCCAGGAACAGGATGCGCTTGATCAACGCGTCCGCGTCTTTCATGGCCTTGATGGATTCTTTGTATTCGCGCTTGCCGAGCTTTTCCAGGCCCCAATCGTCATACATGCGCGCATGCAGGAAGTACTGATTGATCGCGACCAGTTCATTGGCAAGGATTTTATTGAGTTGCTGGATGACTGAGATGTCGCCTTTCATGACTGGGGTCCTGCCCTGTATTAGCTGTATATAAGGCGGAGTTTGAGCGGCGAAATCCCTAGTGTCAAACCTAAGTTATTGAATAATAAATGAAAATTAATCGGAATAAGAATGTTTGTGTTCCGCGTCTTGACGCTAACTAATTGAATTGCGGGCATAAAAAAACCGGACACTAAGTCCGGTTCTTCAAAACACGCTATTTAAGCGTGTGTAAATTCTGCTGAGTAGGGGAGTGCTGACTGAGCGGTTTGCAGCTGCGTCAGGGTTTCCCGTACCACTTGCTTGGCGAGGCAAGCACATTTACCGCACTGGCTGGCAACGCCGGTGGTTTCACGTACTTCCTTGTAGCTGCAGCAACCTTCGTAGATTGCTTCGCGGATTTGTCCGTCGGTGACGCCAGTGCAGAGGCAGACATACATAAGGGAGAACCATCGCGGGTTAAGGCTTAAGTGCGATGGATCTTAATGTTAACGAGAATGATTGTCAAAGTAGATTCGTAGGGTATTGCCCGGCACTGCCCGTGCGCTGACGAACGGTTTTTTCAGTGTATGATGGTCGGTCTTCACGAAGCGTGACCGCGTCACAGGGCTGTCGCTTATTCGCGTCAGACTGGGCCGGTCCTTTTACTTCAATCGTCACCCCTGCATCAGGAGATAACCAATGAGCGTACTCGTCGGCAAACAAGCCCCGGATTTCGACGTACCTGCCGTCCTCGGCAATGGCGAAATCGTAGACAGCTTCAAACTGTCTGAAGCCATCAAAGGCAAATACGGCCTGGTGTTCTTCTACCCGCTGGATTTCACCTTCGTCTGCCCGTCGGAGCTGATCGCTCTGGACCACCGCATGGACGATTTCAAGGCGCGCAACGTTGAAGTGGTAGCCGTTTCCATCGACTCCCATTTCACTCATAACGCCTGGCGCAACACCGCCATCAATGATGGCGGCATCGGCAAAGTCAAATACACCATGGCTGCCGACATGAAGCACGACATCGCCAAGGCCTACGACGTTGAGTCCGAAGGCGGCGTGGCTTTCCGTGGCGCGTTCCTGATCGACGACAAGGGCGTTGTGCGCTCGCAGATCATCAACGACCTGCCGCTGGGCCGTAACATGGAAGAGCTGATCCGTCTGGTCGACGCTCTGCAATTCCACGAAGCGCACGGCGAAGTTTGCCCTGCCAACTGGAAAAAAGGCGACAAAGGCATGACCGCTTCCACCGAAGGTGTTGCGGCTTACCTGACCGAGCACGCTGCGGCGCTGTAAGCCCAAGCGTCAGGCATAAAAAAACCGGCCGCCAAGGCCGGTTTTTTTGTGGGCGGGATAAATCCCTTCGACCGTATCAGTCGTTGAAGTCTTCCCAGCCGCCCATTTGTTTCCAGCGATTGACGATGCCGCAGAACAGCTCGGCCGTCTTCTCGGTATCGTAGCGAGCCGAGTGGGCCTCACGACCGTCAAAGTCGATATCGGCCGCCTGACAGGCCTTGGCCAGTACAGTCTGGCCATACGCCAAGCCGGCGAGGGTTGCGGTGTCGAAGCTGGAGAATGGATGAAACGGGTTACGTTTCATGTCCAGGCGCGCGACAGCGGCGTTGAGGAAGCCCAGATCGAAGCTGCTGTTGTGGCCGACCAGAATCGCCCGTTTGCAACCGTTGGCTTTCAGGGCCTTGCGGATGCCCCGGAAGATATCGGTCAGTGCGGTTTCTTCGCTCACGGCCATGCGCAGCGGGTGATCGAGCTTGATCCCGGTGAATTCCAGGGCGGCCGCTTCGATGTTCGCGCCTTCAAACGGCTCTACACGAAAGAAGTAAGTGTGATCGGGATACACAAAGCCTTTTTCGTCCATGGCGATGGTGGTCGCCGCGATTTCCAGCAGGGCGTCGGTGGCCGAGTTGAAACCACCGGTTTCTACGTCGACGACAACCGGCAGGTAACCACGGAATCGGGCCGCCATTGGATGACGAGGACCGCCTCCGCCGCCTTGACCGTCCTGTTCGTCGTCGAAATGGTCTTCACTCACGCGTGTTCCTCCAGCAGGCGCCAGCGCAGTTTTTCACCGGCGCGCAGCGGGATTACGGTCAGCTCGCCAAATGGCAGGCTGGTTGGGGCGGTCCACTCATCGCGGACCAGGGTGATGCGATCTGTATTCACCGGCAGGCCATAGAAGCGCGGGCCGTTGAGGCTGGCGAAGGCTTCGAGCTTGTCCAGCGCGTTGCGCTGTTCGAAGGCTTCGGCATACATCTCGATTGCAGCATAAGCGGTATAGCAACCGGCACAGCCGCAAGCGGCTTCTTTGGCGTGCTGGGCATGCGGCGCCGAGTCGGTGCCGAGGAAGAACTTCTCGCTGCCGCTGGTGGCGGCGTCGAGCAGGGCTTCCTGGTGAGTGTTGCGCTTGAGAATCGGCAGGCAGTAGAAGTGCGGCCGAATCCCGCCCACCAGCATGTGGTTGCGGTTGTAGAGCAGGTGATGAGCGGTGATGGTCGCGCCAACGTTGGCCGAAGCCGCGTTGACGAACTGCACGGCGTCAGCGGTGGTAATGTGTTCGAACACCACTTTGAGTGTCGGGAAACGCTCGACCACACGTCGCATGTGCTCATCGATGAAGATCTTTTCGCGGTCGAACACGTCGACATCGCCACGGGTGACTTCACCGTGAATCAACAAAGGCATCCCGACTTCGGCCATGGCCTCGATCGCCGGGAAAATCTTGTCGATGCTGGTGACGCCAGAATCCGAGTTGGTGGTGGCGCCGGCCGGGTACAGCTTGGCGGCGTGAACGAAACCGCTGGCCTTGGCCTCACGAATTTCTTCGGGCTGGGTGCGGTCGGTCAGGTACAGCACCATCAGCGGTTCGAAACGACTGCCGGCCGGGCGTGCAGCGAGAATCCGCTGGCGATAGCCGTCGGCTTCAGCGGCGTTGCGCACCGGAGGTACCAGGTTGGGCATGATGATGGCGCGACCAAAGGTGCGCGCGACATCCGCAACGGTATTGGACAAAACAGCACCATCGCGAAGATGAATATGCCAGTCGTCGGGACGCAGCAGGGTCAGGCGGTCGGACATGAGGGGATTCCAGGCGGGTCAAACTGAGGGGAATGCTACCGGAAAAGACTCATGCAGGCACTCGCTATCAAGTTTTGCAGCAAGCTTCCGATATCCAATAGGTATGCCGTAAACGTATGTGTCGGTCTTTTTGTTGTAGAAGCCAGTGGAGCCTCCCGTGCGCCAGCGTTATTTAGCCTTGCTCAGTGTGTTTGCCAGCCTTCCCGCGATGGCGCTCACTTTCCAGACCCGTCTGGAGAGCATCGAGTGGACGGTCGAAGGTGACAAGTTCGAATGCCGACTGACCCAGCCGATCACCGATTTCGGTTCCGGTGAGTTCGTGCGTCGTGCCGGCGAGCAGGCGATTTTTCGTCTCAAAGCCTACAACTCAATGATTGGCGGCGGTTCCGCGACTTTGCTGGCGGCCGCCGCGCCGTGGCAACCGGGGCGTGGGGACATCAACCTGGGCTCGGTGAACATTGGCAGCGGCAACGTGCTGTTCAACAGTTCGCAGGTTCAGGCCGGGCGCCTGATCAGTGGTTTGATGGACGGTCGTAGCCCAGTCATTCGGCACGCTTCGGGCGACGGTCGGGTGTCTGAAGTGCGTTTGCTGCCGGTCAAGTTCAGCAAGGCCTTCAATGACTATCAAGGTTGCGTGGCCAAGCTGTTGCCGCAGAATTTCGAGCAGGTGAAGCAATCCGAAGTCGGTTTCCCTGGTGAAGGTGTCGATCTGGATCCGGCAGCCAAGGCCAAGTTGCAGGTCATGCTGGCGTTCATGAAGGCTGACCCGACGGTCAATCACATCGAACTTGACGGTCATTCCGACAACAGCGGTAATCGTCTGACCAACCGTGAACTGTCACGCCGCCGGGCGCTGGCGGTGATGGACTTCTTCAAGGCCAATGGCATTCAGGAGTCGCAGATCACCATGCGTTTCCACGGTGAGCGCTATCCTTTGGCGCCAAACACCAATGCGGCCAACCGGGCCAAGAATCGTCGGGTGGCCGTGCGCCTGGAGCGCGTTGCGCCCATCGACAAACCGGCACCTGCGGCCACCGCTTCTGCAGGCGCTGCGGCGACCTCCTGAACCCGCTGTAATCGTCGCTCGCTCGACATAATCTGTCGCTTCGTCGTCATAAGCTGTCGCGCCACTGTAAATTATTCTGTATGAGCGGTAGACTTCTCGGCTTTCCGTAGAACCCCGTGGAGTGATGGCATGGCGGACGTAAACAAGGTCGTTCTGGCGTATTCCGGCGGCCTGGACACTTCGGTGATCCTCAAGTGGCTGCAGGATACTTATAACTGTGAAGTAGTGACCTTCACCGCTGACCTGGGTCAGGGCGAAGAGGTCGAACCGGCCCGCGCCAAGGCTCAGGCCATGGGCGTAAAAGAAATCTACATCGACGATCTGCGCGAAGAGTTCGTGCGTGATTTCGTGTTCCCGATGTTCCGTGCCAACACCGTTTACGAAGGCGAGTACCTGCTGGGTACCTCCATCGCTCGTCCGTTGATCGCCAAACGCCTGATCGAAATCGCCAACGAAACCGGTGCAGATGCCATTTCCCATGGCGCGACCGGCAAGGGTAACGACCAGGTTCGTTTCGAACTCGGCGCCTACGCCCTCAAGCCAGGTGTGAAAGTAATCGCTCCTTGGCGCGAGTGGGACCTGCTCTCCCGTGAAAAGCTGATGGATTATGCTGAAAAGCACAACATCCCGATCGAGCGCCACGGCAAGAAAAAATCCCCGTACTCGATGGATGCCAACCTGCTGCACATCTCCTATGAAGGCGGCGTGCTGGAAGACACCTGGACCGAGCACGAAGAAGACATGTGGAAATGGACCGTCTCCCCGGAGAACGCTCCTGATAAAGCGCAATACCTGGAACTGACCTACCGCAACGGCGACATCGTCGCACTGGACGGCGTCGAAATGACCCCGGCCACCGTGTTGGCGACCCTGAACCGTATCGGTGGTGAACACGGCATCGGCCGTCTGGACATCGTCGAAAACCGCTACGTGGGCATGAAGTCCCGTGGCTGCTACGAAACCCCAGGCGGCACCATCATGCTGCGTGCTCACCGGGCGATCGAATCGATCACCCTGGACCGCGAAGTGGCTCACCTCAAAGATGAGCTGATGCCTAAATACGCCAGCCTGATCTACACCGGTTACTGGTGGAGCCCTGAGCGTCTGATGCTGCAACAGATGATCGATGCGTCCCAGGCCCACGTGAACGGTGTCGTGCGCCTGAAGCTGTACAAGGGCAACGTGATCGTCACCGGCCGCAAGTCCGATGAATCGTTGTTCGACGCCAACATCGCGACCTTCGAAGAAGATGGCGGCGCCTACAACCAGGCCGACGCGGCGGGCTTCATCAAGCTCAACGCCTTGCGCATGCGTATTGCCGCCAACAAGGGTCGCAAGCTGTTCTGAGACCTTTGTAGCGGTTATTGAGGTTGTGGCCCTGTCGTCGACAGGGCCACGGCTCAAAAAACGGTTGTTCTTCTAGCATTATTTTGTCAGCGCTTATCTCATTTCTATTCAGTCTCTTCTCTTCCTGATCACTCAAACAGGAGCGCATTCTGCCGCTCTTCAAGTTTGATCCAGCACTGTCACATCCTGTGAATTCAAGTTGTAAACGATGTAAAAGGTTTTCCTGGCGCTTTTATTTTTGTGTCTCGAATACCTGAGCGTGCCTTCCTTCAGTCGTTTCTCCGATTGGTTGCAAGCAAGAAACACGATCACTTTAGTGGCGTTTTTACGTGGTTTCCGGGTTTTGTCCACTAAGGTGGTGAAGTCCACATGGGTATTCATCCCGCGCGTATCGATGATCCTCAGGTCCTCAAGCGGTCCCGACAGATAGATTTTGGCCAACGGATCTTGTGCGTTCCAGAGCCGGCAACGAAACCTTCTCACGCCAGTTGAAAAGCCTGGGGGGGCGCGCCCAGACATCAAAGCCGTACTGGACCTTTTGCATTTTGCAGATGAGGCGTTTGGGCGTAAGTGTTTTTTGTTTTCCGAACGTTCGGCGTTATCAATGACTTTTATGAAGTGCTTGCCTTTATCAAAGTCAGAGGGGGCGTAAAGCGATCGATAATTGAAATTGAGAGTAAGGAAGAAAAGAAAGAGCAAGTAGAGCGGGAAACTGATTAAGAACCAGACATATATTTCTCGTTCGTCGTCATTAAGGAAGGGCAGTGAAACAACCGCCGACGTTTCGGAAACTGCTGCGAATATAGCGATAATTGTCATGGGGTTCGAAATTTTTCTTTTGAGTTTTTTCATGTTTTTTTCTCATGGAATAACGTCTTTTTCTCTTGTCGATAAAGGGGGGTGAAGATTGTTTGTTTGAGTTCTTGGTAATGATTTTTGGAGATGTTCCTTCTGTGATTATATGGAGTTACTGTAATGCTCGTGTTTGTTGTATGTCGGATCTTCTTGTTTCAAAAATTTTTATTTTCTATGGTTTATTTTATTTTAATGTTAAAAAATATTTGATGGATTGTGTTTTGTATTGAAAATATCGGTTGCCTTTAAGCGTGGGCCTTTGAGCGCTGGGTGTTTGGTTAGTTGCGAGGCTGACGGTTGTGCGAAGCGTTGGTTGTAAGCAGATACAAAAAAGTCGGCAGAAAGCGGCACACTCTTAAATTTGGAGGTTTTAAAACGCCTTATATCCACGGCTTTTTTGTAGGACTTGTCCGTGTTGCTTGTAGGGAATGTCTCTCGGTGTGGATGCCCGGGGGGTACGGCATCCCACGGGTGAAACGACTAGGATATTGTGCGGGCTCTAAAAATTCGAACAGCGAAAATTGGACTTGCCCATGAATAAAGTGCTGATCGTGGATGATCACCCTGTCATTCGTCTTGCGGTGCGTTTGCTAATGGAACGTCATGGCTACGAAGTCATCGCAGAAACAGACAATGGTGTGGATGCATTGCAACTTGCTCGCGAACTTATGCCGGACATTGTCATTCTGGATATTGGTATACCGAAACTGGATGGGCTGGAAGTCATCGCGCGTCTGACATCAGTGGCTTCGCCGTTGAAAGTGTTGGTGCTGACTTCCCAGGCACCAGGGCATTTTTCAATGCGCTGCATGCAATCGGGTGCTGCTGGTTATGTTTGCAAGCAACAGGATCTCACTGAATTGCTCAGTGCTATCAAAGCTGTATTGTCGGGTTACAGCTACTTCCCTAATCAAGCCTTGCATACGGTTCGGTCCAGCCTGGGCAATGCCAGTGAGGCCGATATGGTGGATCGATTGTCGGGGCGGGAAATGATGGTGTTGCAGCAACTGGCTCGGGGGAAAACAAACAAGGAGATTGCCGATGGAATGTTTCTCAGCAACAAAACTGTCAGTACTTACAAAACCCGGTTATTGCTAAAGCTCAATGCCCGCTCGCTGGTGGACCTGATCGAGCTGGCCCAGCGCAATGGCCTGGTATGACGGCACATAGTAAAAAGCCTCCGTTTCGGGAGGCTTTCAGGTGTCATAGATCAAAATCGTAATCGGCCAATTGCTTTTGCAGTCGGCGCTCCTCCAGCAGATTGTCGATGGTGCGGCGCTTGCTCAGGTTGGTCTTCGCCACTTCAACCACCGGTTCAGCGTCATCGGCCTCAACGGGGGTGAAGTCGTCTTCTACGTCCAATTGCTCTTTGCCAGTACTCATTTTGTTACTCCAGGCTAAGACTGCCTTTGGGGCTCCTTATATCGACATTCTCCCGGCGGGTAAAAAAGATTTTTTCAATCGGTAAATCAATAAATCTAATAGTGCCTCAATCGTCCGAGGTCTTTTGCTTGTATTCGCACAAGTCCTCGATCCGGCAACTGCCGCAGCGGGGCTTGCGGGCCAGGCAGACGTAGCGTCCATGGAGGATCAGCCAATGATGGGAATCGAGCAGAAACTCCTTGGGCACAAATTTCATCAGCTTCTTCTCCACCTCGACCACATTCTTGCCTGGTGCAATCCCGGTACGGTTGCTGACCCGGAAAATATGGGTGTCCACGGCCATGGTCAGTTGACGAAATGCCGTGTTCAGCACCACGTTGGCAGTCTTGCGGCCAACGCCTGGCAACGCTTCCAGCTCCTCACGGGTTTGCGGGACTTCGCCGCCATGGCGCTCTACCAGCAAGCGGCACGTTTCGATCACATTCTTGGCCTTGCTGTTGAACAGGCCGATAGTCTTGATGTACTGCGACAGCCCTTCGACCCCCAAGGCATGGATGGCTGCCGGGGTATTGGCCACCGGATACAATTTTGCCGTGGCCTTGTTGACGCCGACATCGGTGGACTGCGCCGACAGAATCACGGCAATCAGCAGTTCGAACGGTGAGGAGTACGCCAGTTCGGTCTTCGGTTCCGGGTTGTCTTCGTGAAGCCTGCGGAAGATTTCATAACGTTTTTCGGCATTCATGGATGATGCGTTTCCTCGAAAGTGGTCAGTTTGAGGGGCTCGGGCGAGACCAGGCTTGCCTGGCGGCAATCAACAGTCCCAGCAGTATGAATCCGCCGGGGGCCAGCGTAGCCAGGCGCAAGCCTCCATCAGCGGTCAGCACCAAGCCGGGCCAGTCTGTTGCGCCGGTCAGCCAGGACAGATGAGCACCGAGGGTGCCGTTGCCGATGAGCTCGCGCAACAGGCCCAAGCTCACCATCAACGCACTGAATAGGGCGCACAGGCGCACACGGTCGTGCCGCGAGCTCTGGAAGAAGCCATTGTTTTCCAGTACCACGCATTGCAGCGCGATCAACCCGGCATACATCCCCAGGTGTTGCTGCCATTGCAGCGACCAGGATTGTCCGGCGAGTTCAACACAACTGGTCAGCGTCGCCGCGAGCAGGACGCCGGCGCTCAAGCGTGCCGACGGATCGAGTCGGGCGCGCAACGGCCCCATCCCCAGGTCATAAGCAGCAATCACCACCACGAACGTCACGCACAGGCCTAAGGCGGACATCAAGGAACCGGTGGCACCGATCAGCGGCGCCAGCATCAGCGAGTTCTGTACCGATACCTTATTCATGGGCGTTGCTTCCCACCAGTTGTTGCCGATGTTCATCGAAATAGCGCAACGCATCATGGACAGTGTTGATCACCGCCCTTGAGGTCGTGGTCGCTCCGGCCATTTGATCGAATTGCCCCTGATCCTTCTTCAGCGCCCAGCCATTGTCGGCAGGGTCGGTACGCGACTTGCCGGTAAAGATGTGCAGCCAGGCATTTGGCCAGTCGGCGAGCCGGCCTCCCAAGCCCGGTGTTTCTGCTTGTTTGAGGGTCTTGACCCCCAGTAGCTTGCCGTTGGCGTCGATGGCGATCAGCAACTCGATGGTGCTGGTGTAACCCAAAGTCTGGCTACGTAGCAACACGGCGCTGGGTTGGCCAGCGAGGGTCACCCAATAACCCCCGAGCAGTGTGCTGTTGGTCAGCGGGACGTTTTCGAGGGCCAGCGGTTGTTCCAACGGTTGGTTGTCGTAGCTGCCTGGGGGCAGCATGTCCAGCAACGTGCGGCTGTCGATCAGGCGCTGTTCAGTGGCAATCCGCGCTGCGCTGGTGTGCTGCACAAGATACGTCGCCCCGATCCCCAGTCCGGCCAACAACACCAATGTCACAACGCTGATCGCTCGGTTCATGATGCCGCTCGCTCTTGCCGGGCGGCGACAAATCGCTCCAGTGCCGGCACACAGAGGTTCATCAACAGCACGGCAAATGCCACGCCGTCCGGGTAGCCGCCCCAGGTTCGGATCAAGTAGGTCAGCAGTCCCACCCCCGCGCCGAACAGCAGTCGGGCACTGGGGCTTCTGGCGCCGGACACCGGTTCCGTCACGATAAAGAATGCGCCCAGCATGCTCGCGCCAGTCAGTAGATGAAACAGCGGCGAGCCATGGGAGTCGGAGCCCGAACCGTTCCAGCACAACAGACTGATAACGAACAGGCTGGCGAGCATGCCCACCGGCGCATGCCAACTGAACACTCGCCGTTGCAGCAGAAAGGCGCCGCCGGCCAGAAATGCCAGGTTCACCCATTCCACGCCGTAGCCGCCGAAGTGACCGAATGCGGCGTTGCCGGCGAACAGCTCATCCATGGTCAGGCTTTTATTGATGCGCAAGCTGTCCAGCGCCGTGGCCTGGACCCAGGCATCCGGCGTCTGGCTGAAGCTGAAACCGAAGACCTGGGAAAGACCGCCGAGCAGGTCCATGCCATGGGACGACGGCCAGTGCGTCATTGGTTGGGGGAAGGTCACCAGCACCAGCGCAAAACCGAGCATGGCCGGATTGAACGGGTTCTTGCCGACGCCGCCATACAAGTGTTTACCAAACAGCAATGCCGCCGCCGCGGCACTGATAGTCAGCCACCACGGACAATAAGGCGGCAAGGCCAGCGCCAGCAGCGTCGCCGTGACCAGGGCGCTGCCGTCGCTCAACGTTGGCATGAGGGCACGCTGGCGCAACTTCAGCACCGCAGCCTCTACTGCCAGCGCAGTCACCACCGTCAGAATCAGGTTGATCAGAACGCCCCAGCCATACAGCCAAAACAACATCAGCAGCCCCGGCACGGTGGCCAGCAACACCAGCTTCATGGCCTGCTGAAGGCGTTCGTCCACCGATTCAAGGGGCGACATAAGCCTCCACCAGGCGTTCCGCTTCCTGAAGTCGGGCACGAGCCTTGTCCATCTGCTCGGCGGGAGTGTCGGTGCGTCGTTCCAGTTTGCTGACGTCGGCACGGGCGTAGGCCAATTCGGTTTTCAGCTGTCGAAGCTGGCTGTCGATGGGGCGCTTTTCGACGCGCATCAGGTCAGGCAAAGGTTGATCACTCGCTGCTTCGGCCGTGTGCAGGTTGTGTTCGGCGTCCTTGAGGGCTTGCTCAAGTAGCTCGATTTGTTCAGCCGAGGCATCGCTGGTTTGTGCTTTTTTCAGTTCGGCGCGGCGCATGGCCAGCTGGATTTTCGCCCGTTTCAGCTCCGCGTCCTTCGCTGGCGCAACAGGTGCCGGGGCCGGCGGTGCGGCGCTTTCCAGTTGTGTCAGAGCCTGTTCGGCAGCTTCGAATTGCTGTTGCAGGACGATCAGTTGCGACTGCTGCTCGAAGGTCGGCGGATGCCCGAACGCCTTTAGCGATTTGTTCAATTGCGCCCGACTCATCGCCACGTCGATCTTGGCTTTTTTCAACGCCGCATCAGCCGTTGCCGCTTTCTGCGCGCGGACTCGCTCAAGCGCGGCTTGCACCGGATCGAGCGTTACTTCGCTGGGTTGTGCGACGCGTTGGGCCCGGGCCTGTCGCTCGGCGATTTTCTGTAGCTCCTCACGTTGCAGTCGGGCGTTGCGCTGTTCGAAGCGACGCCGCGCACGATTGCGCTTGGTGGCTCGGGCCTGTTGTTCTTCAAGACTGAACGCCAGGCCACCGACAATCGGCAGCACCGTGGCCAGCGGCAGTGGACGCATTTCGATGCAATCCACCGGGCACGGCGCCACGCACAGGTCGCAACCAGTGCATTCATCGACGATAACGGTGTGCATCAACTTCGCCGCGCCGACAATCGCATCCACCGGGCAGGCCTGTATGCACTTGGTGCAGCCGATGCATTCGGCCTCGCGGATGTAGGCAATCTGCGCCGGTGCCGAGCCGCGACTGATGTCCAGTTCCAGCACCGGCACTTTCAGCAGTTCGGCCAGGGCGGCGATGGTTTCGCTGCCGCCCGGCGGGCACTTGTTGATCGACTCGCCGCTGGCAATGCCTTCGGCGTAGGGCTTGCATCCGGGGTGACCGCACTTGCCGCATTGGGTCTGGGGCAAAAGGGCGTCGATGCGTTGAATCAGACTCATGTTTTGATCAGTCCACTGAATCCGAGAAAGGCCACTGCGATCAGTCCGGCGCCGATCAACTGGATCGGCAAGCCACGAAAGGGCAGGGGAACATCGTTATCGCGTGTGCGCTGGCACAAGTCGCTGAACAGGCTCAGCACCAGCCAGAAACCCAGTCCGGCACCGAGGCTCAGGACGCTGGCGTGAAGCAATCCCTTGTCGTCTTGGGCGTTGAGCAAGGTCAGCCCGAGCACGCCAGCGTTTCCCAGCAGCAGGGGCCAGAGGCCATCGAACGTAAGCTTTGGGAATATTCTGGATAGCAACTTCAGTAACGGCGCGATCAGCAAAACGCTCAGCGGCAGGAACACGAAAAGGCGCAGGGCCGTCAGTTGCAGCGGCACCAGCAGCCAATGGTAAGCCGAGTAGCTCAATACGCCGACGATCAGCATCAGGCAGGTCGTCGAAATACCCAGTGCGTGGACCTTGTCGCGCTCACTGCTCAACAGCGGATCGACGCCCAGCGACCAGTGCAACACGAGGTTGTTGATCAGGGCAGCGCTGATAAGCGTAAGAAGCAGTTCGGTCATGATCGTCCGTATCCACGCGGTGTTGCAGACTGCTGATAACTCCGTAGGAGCTGCCGCAGGCTGCGATCTTTTGATCTTGAAAACAAAGTCAAAAGATCGCAGCCTTCGGCAGCTCCTAGAAGGTGAAGCCAGGCCTGAGAGATATTATGGGCCAGACATGAAAATCCCACAGTCATGCCGGGCACGACTGTGGGATCGGTCTGGCAAGTCGAGCCTTACTTGATGCGCTGACCCGGCTTGGCGCCGCTGTCCGGGCTCAACAGGTAGATTTCTTCACCGCCAGGGCCGGCCGCCATCACCATGCCTTCGGATATCCCGAACTTCATTTTTCGCGGCTTGAGGTTGGCGATCATCATGGTCAGGCGACCTTCGAGCTTGGACGGGTCCGGGTAAGCGCTCTTGATCCCGGAAAGTACGTTGCGTTGTTCATCACCGATGTCCAGGGTCAGGCGCAACAGTTTGTCGGCGCCTTCCACGGCTTCGGCCTTGAGGATCAGTGCAACGCGCAGGTCCACCGCGGCAAACGCATCGAACTCGATTTCCGGCGACAGAGGTTCCTTGACCAGTTCACCGTTGCCGGCCGGTGCAGTTTCGCCGGTATCGGTTGCGCTGGCGGTCAGGTCTTCTTTCGAGGCGTCGGTCATGGCTTGCACTTTTACCGGGTCGATGCGAGTCATCAACGGTTTGAACTCGTTCAGTTGATGATTGCTGAGCAGGGTGGCGTGATCGTTCCAGGTTAACGGCGCGACGTTCAGGAACGCCTCGGCGTCGGCAGCCAGCAGCGGCAGAACCGGTTTGAGGAAGATCACCAGTTGGCGGAACAGGTTAATGCCCAAAGCGCAGATGGCCTGGACTTCGTCGTGCTTGCCTTCCTGTTTGTTCAGCGACCACGGTGCCTTGTCGGCGATCCAGGCGTTGGCGCGGTCGGCCAGGCCCATGATCTCGCGCATGGCGCGGGCGAAGTCGCGGGCTTCGTAGGCGTCGGCGATGCTTGGCGCAGCAGCCAGGAACGCGTCGGTCAGTTCCGGCGCGGCGTTACCCGCCACCAGCACTCCGGCGTTGCCTTTCTGGATGAACCCTGCGCAACGGCTGGCGATGTTGACGACTTTGCCCACCAGGTCGGAGTTGACCTTCTGCACGAAGTCTTCGAGGTTCAGGTCCAGGTCGTCGACGCCACGGCCCAGCTTGGCCGCGTAGTAGTAGCGCAGGTATTCCGGCGACAGATGGTCCAGGTAGGTCCGGGCCTTGACGAAGGTGCCGCGGGATTTGGACATTTTCTGACCGTTTACAGTCAGGTAGCCATGCACATTGATACCGGTCGGTTTACGGAAACCGGCGCCTTCGAGCATCGCTGGCCAGAACAATGCGTGGAAGTTGACGATGTCCTTGCCGATGAAGTGGTACAGCTCGGCCGTGGAATCCTTGGCCCAGAACGCGTCGAAGTCCAGGTCCGGACGACGGGCGCAAAGGTTCTTGAAGCTGGCCATGTAGCCGATCGGCGCGTCCAGCCACACGTAGAAGTACTTGCCCGGCTCGCCCGGAATCTCGAAACCGAAGTACGGTGCGTCGCGGGAGATGTCCCACTGTTGCAGACCGGCATCCAGCCATTCGGCGATTTTGTTGGCGACGGCATCTTGCAGGGTGCCGCTGCGGGTCCAGGCTTGCAGCATTTCCTGGAAGTCCGGCAGTTTGAAGAAGAAGTGCTGGGAATCCTTGAGCACCGGGGTGGCGCCGGAAATCGCCGACTTCGGATCCTTCAGGTCGGTCGGTGCATAGGTTGCACCGCATTTTTCGCAGTTGTCGCCGTACTGGTCTTCAGTGCCGCATTTCGGGCAGGTGCCCTTGATGAAGCGGTCGGCCAGGAACATTTTCTTTTCCGGGTCGAAGTACTGCGTGATCGAGCGCTGGGCAATGTGCCCGGCGTCACGCAGCTTCAGGTAGATCTGGCTCGACAGCTCACGGTTTTCTTCGGAGTGAGTGGAGTGGAAGTTGTCGAAGTCCACCAGGAACTCGGCAAAGTCGGCGCTGTGTTCAGCCTGGACGTTGGCGATCAGTTGTTCCGGGGTGATGCCTTCCTTTTCCGCGCGCAGCATGATGGCCGAGCCGTGAGCGTCGTCGGCGCAGACATAAATGCATTGATTGCCGCGGTGCTTCTGGAAGCGCACCCACATGTCGGTCTGGATATATTCCAGCATGTGGCCAAGATGGATCGAACCATTGGCATAGGGCAGGGCGCTGGTGACGAGGATCTTGCGTGGCTCGGACATGGGGCTCGGCTACTTGATGAAACGGAGGTCGGCCACTATAAAGCGCTGGCGTATATTTTTCACCCCTGTGGCGAGAGGCTCTGCCGCAGCGAGGATGCTTTTGTGGCGAGGGGGCTTGCCCCCGTTCGGCTGCGCAGCAGTCGTAAAACCGGTGAATGCGGTGTATCTGTCAGATTGCGTGCGCTGGTTCCTGGGGCTGCTTCGCAGCCCAACGGGGGCAAGCCCCCTCACCACAAGAAAGCTTTCCAGCCACAGTAATCTGTTCGCCACAAATGTATGTCCGGCGTAGGATACCCGCCTGATTTTCCAGTCTTGCTATCGGAGTTGCCCATGAGCGCCGTCAATCGCGCAGCGGTGGAAGCCGTCCTTCGCCAATACACCGACCCTTACCTGAACCAGGACCCGGTCAGCGCCGGGTGCGTGCGCAACATCGACATCCAGGGCGATCGCGTCAGCGTCCAGCTCGAGCTCGGTTACGCCGCCGGTCTGTTCAAAAGTGGCTGGGCGCAGTTGCTGCAAATGGCTATTGAAGGGCTGGACGGGGTGACGACCGCTCGCGTCGAGATCACCAGCGTGATCGCCGCGCACAAGGCCCAGGCACAGATCCCGGGCCTGGCCAACGTCAAGAACGTGGTCGCGGTGGCGTCCGGCAAGGGTGGAGTGGGCAAATCCACCACCGCCGCCAACCTGGCTTTGGCGCTGGCCCGTGAAGGCGCCAAGGTCGGGATTCTCGACGCAGACATCTACGGCCCGAGCCAGGGCATCATGTTCGGTATCCCCGAAGGCACCCGACCAAAGGTCAAGGATCAGAAGTGGTTCATTCCGATCGAGTCCCATGGCGTTGAAGTGATGTCCATGGCGTTCCTGACCGACGACAACACGCCGATGGTCTGGCGCGGTCCGATGGTTTCTGGCGCCTTGCTGCAACTGGTGACACAAACCGCGTGGGGCGATCTGGATTATCTGGTCATCGACATGCCGCCAGGCACCGGCGACATCCAACTGACCCTGGCGCAAAAAGTCCCGGTGGCCGGTGCTGTGATTGTCACCACCCCTCAAGACCTGGCGCTGCTGGACGCGCGCAAAGGCGTGGAGATGTTCCGCAAGGTCAACATTCCGGTGCTGGGCGTAGTGGAGAACATGGCCGTGCACATCTGCTCCAACTGCGGGCATGCCGAGCATCTGTTCGGTGAGGGCGGCGGTGTGAAACTGGCCAACCAGTACGGCGTCGAAGTGCTGGCCTCGTTGCCACTGGCGATGACCATCCGCGAACAGGCCGACGGCGGCAAGCCAACGGTGATCGCCGAGCCGGACAGTCCGATTGCGATGGTGTACCAGGAACTGGCCCGCCATGTCGGCGCGCGGATTGTGTTGCAGGAAGCGGCAACACCGGCGATGCCGAACATCACCGTCAGCGACGATTGATTCGCTGAAGAAACGCAATCCAATGTGGGAGCGAGCTTGCTCGCGATAGCGGTGTAACAGTCATCATCAATGGTGAATGTTATGGCCTCATCGCGAGCAAGCTCGCTCCCACATTTGTTTTGTGTCTGGACTTAAATCCGCAACCCGCCATCCATCTCCAGAATCCGACCGGTGTAGTAGTCGTTCTCGAAAATGTACGCCGCCGAATGGGCGATTTCTTCAGGCTTGCCCATGCGTTTGAGCGGAATCCCGGCAGTCATCTTCTCCAGAGCCTCAGGCTTCATGCCCAACGTCATCTCGGTTTCAATGAAGCCCGGCGCAATGCCCGCCACGCGAATGCCGTAGCGCGCCAGTTCCTTGGCCCAGGTCACTGTGGCTGCGGCCACGCCAGCCTTGGCAGCGGAGTAGTTGGTCTGGCCAACGTTGCCAGCACGGGAAATCGACGAGATATTGATGATCGCGCCGCTGTTTTTCAGCTCGACCATTTTGGCCGCGACTTCACGGGTGCACAGGAACACGCCGGTCAGGTTGACGTCGATCACGGCCTGCCATTGGGCCAGGCTCATCTTGGTCATTTCGCCGTCCTTGACCTTCAGCAACAGGCCATCGCGCAAGATCCCGGCGTTGTTGATCAGGCCATGGATCGCACCGAAGTCTTCGGCCACCTGAGCGACCATGTGCGTCACTTGCTCTTCATTGGCGACGTTGCACAGGTAGGCGCGGGCCTCGACGCCCTTGGCTTTACAAGCGGCAACGGTGTCGTCGAGCTTTTCCTGGTTCAGATCGACCAGCGCCAGCTTCGCGCCCTTGCCGGCTAAATACTCGGCCATCGAACGGCCTAAACCCTGGCAACCGCCAGTGATAATGATTACTTTGTCAGTGAGTTGCATTCGCATGCCCCAATTGCAGGTCAGAGAGTGGTTCCTTCTAGAGGGCCTCTCGATCTGCACCTGATGTGGCCTGGTTGCACATGAGAACTGCCCCGATGGCGTACTGGAACTTATCCCCAGGCGCCTGTCCGTTTTTTCGACGGATTCTATATAAGGAGTCATAAATTGAGCGTTGAAGCGGCGAAGAATGCCCGAGAATTGCTTCTCAAGGAATACCGCGGAGTGCTTTCGACACACTCCAAGGCCATGCCCGGTTTCCCGTTTGGCTCGGTGGTCCCGTACTGCCTGGACGAGCAGGGCCGGCCGCTGATCCTGATCAGCCGCATTGCCCAGCACACTCACAACCTGCAAAAAGATCCGAAATGCTCACTGTTCGTCGGCGAGCGTGGGGCTGAAGATGCTCAAGCCGTTGGTCGCCTGACGTACCTTGCCGAAGCAGAAAAACTCGAGGACGAGGCGGCCATCGAAGCGGCAGCCGAGCGGTACTACCGCTATTTCCCGGATTCGCAGAGTTACCACAAGGCCCACGATTTCGATTTCTGGGTGCTTAAACCGGTGCGTCACCGCTACATCGGCGGTTTCGGCGCGATTCATTGGGTCGATCAGTTGACCTTGGCCAACCCGTTCGCCGGCAAGGCTGAAGTGAGCATGGTCGAGCACATGAATGCCGACCACACCAAAGCCATCGCACACTATGTCGAACTCGCCGGTTTGCCGACGACAACCCCGGCGCAACTGGCCGGCATCGACACCGAAGGCATGCACCTGCGCATCGGTCAGGGGCTCTACTGGCTACCGTTTCAAGCGCCTTGTAATACGCCGACACAAGTGCGCGAAGCCTTGGTTTTCCTGGCTCACGCCGAGCATTGGCCAAAAAATGAAGTGGCCGACGCTTGAATTCACGAATCGGCGACGTCATCTAGGGAACACTGGCAAGGCATTCTTGCGTTGAGGAACCATTTGATGCGCCCTTTTTTATTGCTCTTTGTACTGTTTCCGGTGTTGGAGCTGTTCGTATTCGTCAAGGTCAGCGGTGCGATCGGGTTTTTCCCGGCTCTGCTGCTGGTCATTCTCGGCTCGATGCTCGGCGTGTTCGTGCTGCGTATCGCCGGTCTGGCTACTGCACTGCGTGCCCGTGAAAGCCTGAACCGCGGCGAACTGCCGGCCCAGACCATGCTTGAAGGCTTGATGCTGGCCCTGGCTGGCGGCTTGTTGATCCTGCCGGGTTTCGTCACTGACGTACTGGGCCTGATCATGTTGCTGCCGCTGTCTCGCCGTTTGGTGGCGAACAAGATGCGTGAGCGCGCCGAAGAACAGGCGATCCGTCAGCGTGCATTCGCCGATGACCTGCAACCGCGGGGCGGTCCTGCTCCGCGTCAACCGCTGGGCCGTGAGCCCAACGTGATCGAAGGCGAGTTCGAACACCGCGATCCCAAGTAAAGCGTTTCAGCCACACGGCACCTTCGGGTGCCGTGTTCATTTGCGGGCAACAACATGAAAAAATTTGCTGGCTCGCCCTTGTAATAAGCTTATGCGCCCTTATGTAACGGTCACCGCAAGGTTTCTGGCGATCAAGCCAGACAGACTTCCGCGGTTCGCTCGACGAACCGCACCCGGCACCGCCGGATTTGTTAAACCCGCCGGGAATACACCGGCCGATGAAAACCACAATTAGGAGAGATCGACAATGAAGCTTCGTCCTCTGCATGACCGCGTCGTTATCCGTCGCAGCGAAGAAGAAAAGAAAACCGCTGGCGGTATCGTCCTGCCAGGTTCGGCTGCTGAAAAAGCCAACAGCGGCGAGATCCTCGCTGTCGGTACCGGCCGTGTGCTGGAAAACGGTGAAGTGCGTGCACTGGCCGTAAAAGTGGGTGACAAGGTTGTGTTCGGCCCGTACTCCGGCAGCAACACTGTGAAAGTTGACGGCGAAGATCTGCTGGTAATGGCTGAGAACGAGATTCTCGCTGTTATCGAAGGCTGATTTCCCGTTCATTTTCCCGCTACTACAAAGTATTTAAGGAATATCGATCATGGCTGCTAAAGAAGTTAAATTCGGCGACTCCGCCCGCAAGAAAATGCTCGCCGGTGTAAACGTCCTGGCTGACGCAGTAAAAGCGACCCTGGGCCC
>Ga0066791_10000258_pt1 | contig 22326 bp, 14 predicted proteins | sample OrgsoiDNA2013051_FD_70944 | JGI IMG/M metagenome (GOLD analysis project Ga0066791, IMG submission 70944) | Permafrost soil microbial communities from the Arctic, to analyse light accelerated degradation of dissolved organic matter (DOM) -... | ecosystem: Environmental > Terrestrial > Soil >...
AGCAGGTTGGCGTATTCAGCATCGCCTTCTTCGACGTCGACGCCGATCAGCAGTTGGCCGCGGCCGTCTTGCTGGATCCACAGCTCTTTGCCTTGCCACATGACCGCGACGCGGGTGCAGGAGGTTTCCAGTTGCGTGCCGTCGGTGTCTTCAAGGATCAGCTGCAGGGTATCGCTCATGTTTTTTACGCTCTCGTTTGAGATGAAGCAGCGCACGCTCAGGTAGAGCGCGCGCCGACGTTCAATTGATCTGGAATGGATAAACCGCGCCCAGTTTAAGGATTTGCGTCAGTTCATCCAGTGCCGTCCGGCACTCAAGCAGCAATTGCGGGTCCGCCAGATCGTTTTCGGTCATGCGGTCGCGGTAGTGCTTGTCGACCCATTCGGTCAATGTGCCGTACAACGGTGCCGTCATGATAACCCCTGGATTGACGGCCGCCAGTTCGGTTTCGTTGAGGGCGACGCGAAGTCGCAGGCAAGCCGGGCCACCGCCGTTCTGCATGCTCTGCTTCAGATCGAAAACTTTCACTTCGCGGATCAGCCCGCCAGAGCTGGTCAAACCTTGCAGGTACTGCCAGACACGCTCGTTGCCACGGCACTCTTCCGGCACGATCAACAGCATGGAGCCGTCAGGACGCGACAGCAGTTGGCTATTGAACAAGTAGGACCGAACTGCATCTTCGACGGTTACCGCGGAACGCGGTACGCAGACAGACTGAAATTTCCCACCGACCTTGGCGAGTTTTCCGGAAAGCTCGGCCAGCATCTGTTCGGTGTCGAGGAACGCGTCCTCGTGATAGAACAAGACCTCGCCATTACCCACTGCGATCACGTCGTTATGGAACACGCCCTGATCGATCACCGAAGGATTCTGTTGCGCGTAGACCACGCCGTCATCGCTCAAACCGTGCAAACGAGCCACAGCCTGGGAGGCTTCGAGAGTCTGGCGCGCCGGGTATTTCTGCGGTGCCGGGTAACGGGTATCGAATGCGCTGCGACCGAACACGAAGAACTCGACGCCGGCTTCGCCATATTCACGGCAGAAACGGGTGTGGTTGGCCGCGCCTTCGTCGCCGAACTGCGCCACGGCCGGCAATGCGGCGTGGTGAGCAAAGTGCTTCTGGTCAGCGAACATCGCGCCCAGCACGCGGCTGGTGGTCGGGTGTTCGATGCTACGGTGATATTTGCAGTTCAGGTTGGCAGCGGTGAAATGCACACGGCCATCGGCGGTGTCAGCACTTGGGCTGACGGTGGCGGCGTTGGCTACCCACATGCTCGAGGCTGAGCAACTGGCGACCAACAGCGGCATTGCATCTTTAGCGGCCTGTTCGATCACCTGAGCGTCGGTGCCGCTGAAACCCAAACGGCGCAATGCAGCAACGTCCGGACGCTCTTGCGGTGCCAGTACGCCTTGTTGAAAGCCCATTTCCATCAGGGCTTTCATTTTCGCCAGTCCTTGCAACGCCGCTTCCTTCGGATTCGAAGACTGCTGGCTGTTGCTTTGGGACGCGACGTTGCCGTAGGACAGGCCGCCGTAGTTATGGGTCGGCCCCACTAGACCGTCAAAATTGACTTCATAGGATTTCATCAGCGAGGCTCCACGAGAATCTGTTTTTATAGGCATCAAGTAACAATTCAGTACAACGTGTCGCGGCCATCGCGAGCAGGCTCTCTCCCACAAGTTTTGCGTAATCCATGTGGGAGCGAGCCTGCTCGCGAATGGGCGTTACGACATCCGCACGCCAGGCGTCAGCGAGGCAGGCATGACCAGGCTCGGGGTTTCCAGCGAAGCCACCGGGTACGCACAGTAATCTGCCGCGTAATAAGCGCTGGCGCGATGGTTACCCGAAGCACCGACGCCGCCAAATGGCGCGCTGCTCGCAGCACCGGTCAGTTGCTTGTTCCAGTTGACGATACCGGCGCGGCTTTCCAGCCAGAACTGCTGATAACGTGCTTCGGAATCCGACAGCAAACCGGCGGCCAGACCATAGTCCGTGTCGTTGGCTTCAGCGATCGCCGCTTCAAAATCAGCGTAGCGGATCACTTGCAGCAACGGGCCGAACAGCTCTTCGTCAGGACGATCAGCCACTTCGCTGACATCAAGAATACCTGGCGTCAGCAAGGCTGCCTGAGCCTGCGGTTGAGTCATTTCCAGCAGCGCGACGGCACCATTCGCCAGCAAATGTTCCTGTGCATCCATCAACGCTTTCGCCGCGCCGAGGGAAATCACCGAGCCCATGAACGGCGCAGGCGTTTGATCAAATGCACCGACTTCAATCGTCGAGCTGACCGCTACCAGACGCGCCAGCAAGGTGTCACCCCAGGCGCCTTGCGGCACCAGCAAGCGGCGAGCACAGGTGCAACGCTGACCGGCAGAAATGAACGCCGACTGGATGATGGTGTAAACGGCGGCATCAAGATCAGCGACCTCGTCGACCACCAGCGGGTTGTTACCGCCCATTTCCAGCGCGAGGATCTTGTCCGGACGACCGGCGAATTGTTGGTGCAAGTGATTGCCGGTACGGCTGGAACCGGTGAAGAACAAACCGTCGATGCCCGAGTTCGCCGCCAGTGCGATACCCGTTTCGCGAGCACCTTGCAGCAGGTTCAACACACCTGCCGGCAGGCCGGCTTCGATCCAGCACTTGACCGTCAGTTCAGCGACTTTCGGGGTCAGTTCGCTTGGCTTGAACAGCACGCTGTTACCGGCCAGCAGCGCCGGAACGATGTGACCGTTTGGCAAGTGACCCGGGAAATTGTAAGGACCAAACACCGCCACCACGCCGTGTGGCTTGTGGCGCAATACCGCGGTGGCGTCGCCCAACGGGCCGCTCTTCTCGCCGGTACGTTCGCGGTAGCTCTGTACCGAGATCGCAATCTTGTTGACCATGCTGGTGACTTCAGTCGCCGCTTCCCACAGGGGTTTGCCGGTTTCTTCACCGATGCAGCGAGCCAGTTCGTCAGCGTGGTTCTTTAGGGCGGCGGCAAAGGCTTCCAGCACTGCGATGCGCTCGTCCAGGGTCCGACGGGCCCAGCCCGGGAACGCCTGACGCGCGGCTTGCACGGCCGATTCAACCTGAGCAGTGGTCGCGCCTTCGCCGGCCCACAGTACTTGTTGGGTCACTGGGTTCAGCGATTGAAAAGCTTCACCCTGGCCAGCCAGCCATTCACCTGCGATGTATAGCGAATTCATTATTTCGACTCCCGAGCAGCGGACAACGGAACGGCGCGCACTTGATCACCGGCGTTGAGTTGAAGGCGTTTGGCGGTCTGCGGATCGACCACCAAAGTACCGGCGGCGAAGCGTGCTGGCGCGGCAGTGATCCGGCAGTCTTCGCGCTTGCGGTTGTGAATCAGGAATGGCGTGGCATCGTCACCCGGCGTGCCGATGGCCAGCACCAGCGCCTGGCTGTCGCGTACCGCTCGGATCTTGCTGGTTTCGCACTCCACTGCCGGGCCTGCGTCGAAAATGTCGACGTAGCCCTGATAGCTGAAACCTTCGCTTTTGAGCATGGCCAGGGCCGGTTCGGTATCAGGGTGAACCTGACCGATCACGTTGCGCGCGTCTGGCGACAGGAAGCAGGTGTACAGCGGAAACTTCGGCATCAGCTCGGCGATGAACGCCTTGTTGCCAACACCCGTGAGGTAATCCGCCTGGCTGAATTCCATTTTGAAGAAGTGTCGGCCCAGGCTTTCCCAGAACGGCGAACGCCCGGCTTCATCGGACACACCGCGCATTTCGGCAATGATCTTGTTGCCAAACAGTTGCGGGAATTCAGCGATGAACACCATCCGCGCCTTGGCCAACATGCGGCCATTGAGGCCTGTACGGTAATCGGCGTGCAGGAACAGCGAGCACAACTCGGAGTTACCAGTCAGGTCGTTGGCCAGGAATAGCGTTGGAATTTCGCGATAGATGTTCAGCTCTTGCGATGCACTGACAGTCAGGCCAACCCGGAAGTTGTACCAAGGCTCACGCATGCCGACGGCACCGGCGATGGCGGAAATGCCCACCACGCGGCCGTTGTCGTCTTCGAGCACGAACAGGTAGTCCGCATCGCCCCGCCCGGCTTCGCCGCGAAAGGTCTTCTCGGCCCAGCCGACCCGGTGGGCCAGACGTTCTTCGTTAGCCGGCAAGGTGGTCAGGCCGGTGCCTGTGCTGCGGGCCAGGTCGATCAGAGCGGGTAAATCGCTGCTGCGTACGGGACGAACGATCATGCTATCTCCTCAAACGGGCCGCTTGCGCCACCCGTGAAACTCGCTGCTTTTCAGGCATTCTTTCTAGACACAACGGCAGGCGTTAAACCGCTACCAGGCGCACGCTGGCACCTTCACCGACGCCCAAGGCCTCGGCCGCTTCAAGATCCAGGGTCACGGGTTTGCCCGGCGCGTAATCGAGCTCGAGCAATACGGCGCGGTAATCCTGCAACTGGGCGTTGGCCACCAGGTACTGACGACCGGCGCCTTTGACCGGCTCACCGATTTTCACCGGGACCACACGGCTCTGGGCGATCGAACGAATCCCCGAGACGCGGGCGTGCAGGGTCGGGCCGCCGTCGAAAATGTCGATGTAATGATCAGTCTCGAAGCCTTCGCGCATCAGTATGTCGAAGGTGATTTGCGCACGCGGATGTACCTGGCCCATCGCTTCTTGAGCGGAGTCCGGCAGCAGCGGCACATAGATCGGGTAATGCGGCATCAGTTCGGCCAGGAAAGTCCGGCTCTTCAGACCGCACAGACGCTCGGCAGCGGCGTAATTGAGGTCGAAGAAGTTGCGACCGATGGCGTCCCAGAACGGCGAATCGCCATTCTCGTCGCTGTAACCGACGATCTCGGTCACGACCGAATCGGCGAAGCGTTCCGGGTGGCTGGCGACAAACAGCAAGCGGCCACGGGAATTGAGTTCCGCCCAAGGCGAGCCCACCAGTTCTCGTTGCACGTAGAAGCTGGTCAGCAAGCTGTTGCCGGTCAGGTCGTGGCACTGGGAGAGCACGTGGATCTTGTTATGAATCTTCAGCTCGCGGGAGGCATGCACGAAGGTTTCATTACGGAAACTGTAGAACGGCTCGGAATAACCGGCCGACGCAACGATGGCCGAGCAGCCCACCAGTTTGCCGGTGGCGATGTCTTCGAGGACAAAGAAATAGCTCTCTTCACCGTTGAAGCTGACTTCAGCGGAAAACGAGGCTTCGCTTGCCGCGATCTTGTCGCTCAGGCGTTCAACGTCATCCGGCAAGGAAGTGACACCAATCGGGCTGTCCGCAGCCAGACGCTGTACCTCGCCCAGATCAGCCATTTGCGCGGGGCGCATCACCAGCATGGTGTCACTCCTTTCTCGAAAACTCTTTTAGGAAAAATAACCGGGCAGTCATTGCAAACACTCGGACTAATGTGGGACCGGGCTTGTGTGGCGAGGGGGCTTGCCCCCGTTGGGGTGCGAAGCGCCCTTAAAACCAGTTACCACGATCTTTCAGTCAGAAAGAGGTGACCGATTTACGATTGCTTCGCAACCGAACGGGGGCAAGCCCCCTCGCCACAACAAGCCCAGTCCCACATTGAATCTGGCCCGGCATAAAAATTAGGTTCGACGCCTGAACAGTCAGGCGTCGAAGGGTCTATCAGGCTTGAGTCAGTTTCGCCGCAGCGCGTTCGAAACGGTCCAGCCCTGCATCGATGTCAGCGTCTTCAACCACCAGGCTTGGCGCGAAACGAATCACGTCCGGGCCGGCTTGCAGAATCATCAGGCCTTCACGCTCGGCGGCGTTGAAGATGTCCTTGGCCTTGCCTTTCCAGGCATCGCTCAGCACACAACCGATCAACAGGCCCAGGCCTCGCACTTGAGTGAACAAGCCGTATTTCTCGCCGATCTGCTCCAGGCGAGCCTTGAACTTGTCGTGCTTGGCGTTGACGCCGCTCAGCACTTCAGGGGTGTTGATCACGTCGATCACGGCTTCTGCGACAGCGCACGCCAGCGGGTTGCCGCCGTAAGTGGTGCCGTGGGTGCCGACGACCAGGTGCTTGGCCAACGCTTCGGTGGTCAGCATCGCCGCGATCGGGAAACCACCGCCCAGGCTCTTGGCGCTGGTCAGGATGTCCGGGGTCACGCCGTAATGCTGGTAGGCGAACAGCTTGCCGCTGCGGCCCATACCGGTTTGCACTTCGTCGAACACCAGCAGCGCGTTGTGCTCGGTGCACAGCTCGCGGGCGCCTTGCAGGTAAGCCAGCTCGGCCGGCAGTACGCCGCCCTCGCCCTGGATCGGTTCCAGCACCACGGCGCAAGTCTTATCGGAAACGGCAGCTTTAAGAGCCGCCAGATCGTTGTAAGGAACGTGGGTGATGCCGGTGATTTTAGGACCGAAGCCGTCGGAGTACTTCGACTGGCCACCCACGTTCACGGTGAACAGGGTGCGGCCGTGGAAGCTGTTCAGCGCGGCGATGATTTCGTACTTCTCGCTGCCGAAACGATCGAACGCGACGCGACGGGCCAGCTTGAAGGCGGCCTCGTTGGCTTCGGCGCCCGAGTTGCAGAAGAACACGCGCTCGGCAAAAGTGGCGTCGATCAGCTTATGCGCCAGGCGCAGGGCCGGCTCATTGGTGAACACGTTGGACACGTGCCACAGCTTGTTCGCCTGTTCGGTCAATGCACTGACCAGCGCCGGGTGCGCATGGCCCAATACGTTAACGGCAATCCCGCCGGCGAAGTCGATCAGCTCGCGGCCAGACTGGTCCCAAACGCGGGAACCGGCACCACGCACAGGGATGAATGCGGCAGGCGCGTAGTTGGGAACCATTACCTGGTCGAAATCGGCGCGTTGTACCGCAGCGTGCTCAACGGACATCGGAGTCTCCTGATGAGGAACACTCGCCTGAAACTGGCGAGCGATGAGGGGATTGTAAGGACAGTTTTCAGCCCGGCCTTGCCGCCAAGCGACAACTTCTTATAGCGCAAACCCCGGTTTCAGCCGGGTTTACGGCAATGCGACATATACCGTCGCAAAGGCGCAGTTTAAACCGATGCACGGGATTAGCGGCAGCGCGGGCGACATTAGATTTCAAGTCGTTGGTGAATGTGCGGTAACTATGTACCGCACATGCCTTTGTCAAAACGGGTTTCCTTGGGTGCCGCCCTATTCAAGGATGAAACCCGTGAATCTTTCCAATCAGTCGTCGACACCGGTATGGCCAATCCATCCGGATGGCCATTTCGAACATCTGGCCAATAATATGCCTCAGTGGCTGCTCAAGGCCTCAACCAAACGGCGGATTGCGCTGGGAAAAACCACGCCGCTTCTGCGAGATGAGTTCCGTAACGCCTCGACCGGCCAACACCGCGTGCTGAAGCGTCTCAATGCCGCCTACTGGACGGCCCAGAACACCGTGGACGAGCGCCTGGAACACCTGCAAGACGCCCGAGCTTTTGGCGAACCCTTGCTGCGTGACGCGATAAAGCAACGCTACGGCCTGGATCTCGATGTGAGCGCCACGTTCTTGCGCCTCTACATCCCGGCCTCAATCCCCTGGTTCCCGGTCAAGTCGGGGGCCGCCCGGACCTGGACGGTGTCGCTGCTCGATGCCGCCCTGCACAACTTCGAACTGTCAGAGACCGGCGAAGGCGCCCACGAGACAGATTCAACCTTCATCACCCAGCCATCCCCCGCCGGTCAATTCGAAACCCTGAATTACATCAAAGACAAACTGACGATCAACGCCTTCACGACGCTATGCCGCGAGCTGGATATCGGTGGGCAATATCGGGCCTGGCTCGAAGACAACCTTGGCGTGAGCAATCCAGTAGTCGCGGCCGTTTTGCGCCCGCAGATCAAGCAAAGCCATAAAGCCGCGCTACGTATGGCGCTGGAGCTGGCGCGCCTTCAGAAAGACACGCTAAAGGAAGACGCCTACCGGTCCATTTCCGGGCTGGTGAACGGCGTGCAAGGCATGCTGCTCGATGGCAAACCCTTGCTGTGTCATGACCTGACGATGATGTCCGCGCAGCTAACCGGCATCATCCTGTTCGCCCCGGATCTGGAGCAACACCGTGGTGCAGTGAGGGTTATCGCCTACCTACCTGATGATCCGCAGCACCCGATCAAGGAATATCCGTCCAGCGGACACTTCATGATCGAACTCAGCCAAAAATTACGCTCGGGCGATTACCAGCACTTTTTCAGCCGCTTCGTCGCCCATGGCGATCGTGGCTACTTCTTCGCCAACCTGAACAGCCGTCTGACGCAAACCACCTGGCATCCGCGCGCCTCCGGCGACCCACTGCCCTCCTGGCGTGATTCGCCCGCCAAGCATATGAATTTGCAGTTTTGCGCTACACCCATCGCCGGCGATCTGTGGGAGCACCTGTATCAACGAAAACTCGACAAGATTCTCAATGATGCGCGCACGCTTGCCGTGTCCACCGCCAGTGCCGACCGTAAGGCTCGATGGGAGCTTTGGGATTCCTTCAGCAGCATCGCTTCGACACTGCTGCAGATTGCCGCTTTCGTTGCACTGCCGTTTGTCCCCGTTCTGGGCGAGTTGATGATGGCTTATATGGTTTATCAACTGCTGGACGAGGCTTTCGAATCAATCGTCGAATGGTCGCAAGGCCTGACACATCAAGCCCTCACACACACCCTGGAGTTCATCGAATCGCTGGTTCAACTGGGAGCGTTCGCAGCGGGAGGCACCCTTGTTGCGGGAGAGTTTCGCAACGTAATGCCCAAGGCATGCGTGGATTTCATTGACCGTTTCATTCCCGCGCAATCAGCTGACGGTCGAACCCGTTACTGGAACGGCGACCTCAAACCCTACGAGCAGAACATCTCCCTGGCAACCGATAGCAAACCCAACGACCTGGGTCTGTACCCCCACGAGGGAAACGCCATCCTGGCGCTGGAAAATAAACACTACGCCGTGACTCACGACACAAGGATCGGTCGGTTTCAAATTGACCATCCAACCCGCCCCGACGCCTACAAACCGTTGCTGGAACACAATAGCAACGGGGCCTGGCACACCGAGATCGAAAAACCGCTGACCTGGGACCGTGACACGCTATTGCGGCGCCTGGGGTATTTGGCCGATTCGCTCTCCAGCAGCGAACGCGAGCAAGTACTGAAGATCAGCGGCCACCACGAAAACGCGTTACGCCGGATGCACGTCGACAACGCGCCACTGCCACCGCTCGTAGCCGATACGCTTAAACGCTTCAAAATCGACAAGGACATCCAGACCTTTATCGAGCGGATCGGCAGTGAGCATTCACAACGTTGGCAGACGGCGGATCGACCGACCCAATTGCAACTGCTGACAGAACACTTTCCATGGCCGGAAAACAAAGCGTTGCGTCTGATCGACAGCGAAGGCCACACGACATGGCAAAGCGCAAACAGCCTGCCCCACGGCGTACACCTCTATGACGTCCCCGTCAGCAGCGCCGATGTGCTGAAAACGGCGCTACTGTGCTTGAGTGAAGATGAAATAAAAGTGCTGTTTGACGAAACATTCGGCGCACCTGCGCTGGCGCTCGAAGCACGAGCCAGGAATCTTAGAAGCCGTCTGGCGCAGATCGCATTCAAACAGCAACGCTCATTGTTCGACGCACGCTATCGGGCGCAGGAAACCAAGGCCGACCCACTGACCCAACGTCTCATGGACACTGTTTCAGGCTTGCCGAGCAGTGTTGCCGAAGAACTATTGAACACCGCCAGCGGAAATGAGCTACAGCAACTGGAACAGGGCACAGTCCCGTCAGGACTCCATGAACTGGCGCGCTGGGCACAACAACATGTCCGCGCCGTGCGCGCCCGCGAAGGTCTGGAGCTTTCGTCGCAGAACAACCCCGACACCGATCGGCTGGTCATGCACTCGCTACCGCGCCTGCGTGGCTGGTCGGGGGAGGTTCGAGTCGACGTCAACCGTTTTTCATTCAACGGGAAAACCATCGATACGATCGGCAATCCTGAGGCGTCCATGCGCAAGGTGCTGGTCCAGCTCATAGACGGGGAGTACCAGGCCTACAACGATCTCGGAGAAGAACTGTCCGGAGCTGAAGACCTCTATAACGCACTGTTGCGGGCATTGCCCGACAGCGAACGCAACGCAATGAATCTGCAGACAGGGCAAGGCTCGACGCTCAAACAATTGATCGCTGAACACGCGCTGGACCACGAGGAACTGCAAAAGCTCCTGGCGCTAACCCCACTGCGCAAACCACACTACGACCCGAACCTCATGCGCCTGCCCGGCGGCGCGGACTATCCTCAACGCCCCCCCGCAGCCGCGTCACTGCAAGACCATGTCAGGGACCTCTACCCTTCCTTCACCCTTGAGGAGGTGGAGCGTTTTACCCTGGGGTTGCAACGCCACCCCACGGGCGCTCGAATAGAACTTTCGAGGCTCTTCGACGAATACAACCGACTGATTAACGAACTGCGTATCTGGTGCAGTGCAATCCCCCCTTATCACCCGGAAACCGGCGCCCAACTCAGCGCCCGCCAGATCACCGCCTCCCGACGCAACCGCGCACTGCTCGCAGATGAACTGCAACGCTGCTGGCGCCGCCAGACCGCGCTCAACGACGGCGATCAGGATGCCGGCGATCGCGGCTACATGTTCAGGTTCACTCGGCCCATCATTGGAGAGTTGCCGACTATTCAGGCGGATTTCAGCCACATTGCCTACCTGACCCTCGAAGGTGGCGAGGCGACACGCGGTACTCATGAGTTCCTGCGCCACTTCACCGGTTTGCGCCGCATGGAAGTGCGCAATATTCCCTTGGCCACACTGCCCGACGTCCTGCCCTCATTGCCGAATCTTGATCAACTGGTCCTGAGTAATTGCGGGATCGCGTTGACCGCCGAATCTCAGGCAACGCTTTCGTCCTTGAATCGGATGCGTACGCTGGAGTTGTACAAGAATCCGTTGGGGCGGGTATTCAGTGTCGAGGCCATGAATCAACTGGACTACATAGACCTGGGCGAGACCGGTATCTCCAGCCTTCCACCCGGCCTGTTCAGTCGTCCACAGCTGAAAACCGGGATTTTCTCGAACAACCGGATTGTGGAGCTGCCAGCCGAACTGTTCGAGTTGCCCGCGAGCAAGGGCAACGGTTTCGATTTCGCTGATAACCCCTTATCCATCGGCACGCAAAATCGGGTGAAAACCTACTTTCAGAAGACTCGTGAAGACTTGGGCGTGTACGCCGAACTGGGCGATATCGAGCGGATTGCCGCCCTTTACCCGAGTATGGATCGCGAACAGGCCAGCGATTTTGTGTACAGCCTGCCCGGCACGCTGGCGGCAGGGCGAATCGAGCTCAGCCGACTGGAGACAGAGTACGCCACCCTGAGCACCGACCTCGCGACGTGGACCGGCAACATTCCCCCGCTGCATCCGCTCAGCGGCGAACCCTTCAGCGCACAGCAACTGCTGATCGAGCACAACACTCGGGATGAATTCAAACGGATCGTTGAACAAGGCTGGCGCCGGGAAACCGAACTGGATGACTTTAACGAAACCCTTGAACCCTCTTATGAGCTCAGCCTGTCACTGATAGTCACCGGCGAGTTGCCCACACTGAGTGCTGACTTCAGCCACGTTTCCCATCTTTACCTGCATAGCTACAGCGGGTTGACGTCGGTTTCCGATGGATTCCTGAGGTGCTTCCCCAAACTCAAGGGGCTGACCATTCGCGACTACAGCCTGGGCAATATTCCGCCGTCGGTATTCAACCTGGGTGAGCTGGTGGCATTGGTGCTGCCCAACTGCCGAATCAGCCTGACGGACGACACGGTGGCGGCGCTGGCCGGCATGGAACGCCTGGACTTTCTGGACCTGAGTAATAACCCGCTACTGCTGACACCCGATGTCAGTCAGATGCCAAATTTGTCCACGCTCATCCTGAGCCACACGCACATCACCGAGTTACCGCCAGGGTTGTTGAAACTGGAAGCGCTCGACATTGCCAACCTGAGCAATAACGCCATTCGAGAGCTACCTAGCGACATCCTCGAACTGCCCATGGAAATGGGCGAGAGCATCAACCTGCTTGGCAATCCGCTTTCTGAGCGAAGCCTGCAACTGTTGCGTGCTTACTTCAGGCAAAACGGCACCGATTTTGGCGTTGAGGAAATCTTTAACACTGCCGAGATGGAGGTGTCCGATTCAGACGACTCAGAGATAGAGCAATAACCGAAAATCAACCACGCTCTGAAGGTACCGACGACAACTCGAACGGGCTGCTGCTGCGCCGCTGGTTGCGATCTTCCCGCGGCGTGGCACCGAAGAAGTTGCGATAGGCGCTGGAGAAGTGCGGCCCCGAAGAGAAGCCACAGGACAGGCCGATCTGGATGATCGACTTGCTGGTTTGCATCAACATCTGCCGGGCCTTGTTCAGGCGCAGCTCCAGGTAGTACTGGCTCGGCACACGGTTGAGGTATTGCTTGAAGATCCGTTCCAACTGCCGACGGGACACGCACACGTGTTGGGCGATTTCGTCGGTGGTCAGCGGTTCTTCGATGTTGGCTTCCATCAGCAACACCGCTTGGGTGAGCTTCGGATGGCTGGAGCCGAGGCGGTTTTGCAGTGGAATGCGCTGGCGTTCGCCGCCTTCACGGATGCGTTCGACCACCAGTTCTTCCGAGACCGCACCGGCCAGTTCGGCGCCGTGATCGCGGGCCAATACGGCCAGCAGCAAATCGAGCACCGACAGGCCGCCGCACGCGGTCAAGCGATCGCGATCCCAGTCAAACAAATGACTGGTGGCGATGACTTTCGGGAAACGCTCGGCGAAATCGTCCTGCCAGCGCCAATGCACAGCCGCGCGATAACCGTCGAGCAAACCCAACTGCGCCAACGGATAAACACCAGCGGACAAACCGCCAATCACACAACCGGCACGCACCAGTTGTTTGAGCGAACTGCTGAGGGCCGGCGCAAGTGCGGTCGGCGGCTCATCGGCGAGCAAAAACAACTTCTGGAAATTTTCGAGCTTGCCGGCCCAAGGCTCACCGGGCAATTGCCAGGCGCCTTCGGTCGGCGGTTCGGCCTGCAAGAACGACAGTTCGTAGACAACGTCTGGATGCACACGCTGAGCAACACGCAAGGCCTCCTCAGCCAGCGCAAGCGTCAGAGCTTTAGTGCTGGGCCAAATCAGGAAACCAATTCGATGGGCAGTCATGGCGGGCAATCCGAAACTAAAACAGTGTTAAAGGCCGAAGGCGGCTGCAACCAAATTAGACCATCTGGCGCGCGGTGCGCAGCATGACCTAATTTGGTGCGTAACGGGAGCGATTACTTCAGGCTGCCCGAGAGGAATTGTTGCAAGCGTTCGGACTGTGGATTGACCAGTACTTCACGCGGGTTGCCGCTCTCTTCGACGACACCTTTGTGCAGGAACACCAGTTGGTTCGACACTTCACGGGCAAAGCCCATTTCGTGCGTCACCACCACCATGGTCCGGCCTTCCAGCGCCAGGGCTTGCATGACTTTCAGCACGTCACCGACCAGTTCCGGATCGAGGGCCGAGGTCGGTTCGTCGAACAGCATCACCTCAGGTTCCATCGCCAGCGCACGGGCAATCGCCACGCGCTGTTGTTCGCCGCCCGACATGTGGCCCGGGTAAGCGTCCTTGCGATGCGCCACACCGACCTTGTTCAGGTAGTGCTCAGCCTTTTCGCGAGCTTCGGCCTTGGTCATGCCGAGCACGTGGACCGGCGCTTCCATGATGTTTTCCATCGCGGTCATGTGTGACCACAGATTGAAATGCTGGAACACCATCGACAGGCGCGAACGCATGCGTTGCAACTGTTTCGGGTCGGCGGCTTTCAGCGCGCCTTCCTTGTTGGCGACCAGTTTCAGCTCTTCGTTATTGAGCAGAATCCTGCCTGCGTGTGGCTGCTCAAGCAGGTTGATGCAGCGCAGGAAAGTACTTTTGCCGGAGCCACTGGAGCCGATGATGCTGATCACATCGCCAGCCGCCGCTTTCAGGGACACGCCCTTGAGCACTTCGTGACTGCCATAGCGTTTATGCAGGTCTTGGACTTCAAGTTTGTACATGCGGTCGGTTCTCACAAAAACAGTCAGTCAGTCGTTGAGCAAGCGCCCGTGACGCAGCGCTTCGCGCCCCGCCACCTTGGCCAGCCAGAAACCGGGTTGGGCATAACGCAGCCGTTCAATGGCAAACAGCACCCCGGACGTACCAGCACACACCGTGCTGACCCGATCCGCCAACGGATCGATCACTTCGAAAATCTCATCGCCAGCTTCAACCCATTCACCGGGTTTACGCAGGAAACTCACCACACCCGGGTGCGGTGCGAACAACAATTCAGTGCCTTCGAACGGCATGCCTTCGCACGCGTCCTGGGCCGGTTTCGGCCATTCGCCGCTGATCAGGCCTTGCTCGGCGAGGAACGCCAGAATGCCTTCGGCGTACGCTACGGCATCGGCGCGAGTGGTATCGGCCTGACCGCCCAGTTCAATGGTAGTCGCCAGGCACGCCAGTGGAATCTGCGCATCCGGAAAGTGGCGCGACAGACGCAGCCACGGCAGCGAACAGGCTTCGTCAAAGGAACTGCCGCCGGAGTCTTCCGCCAGCAGGCCCACTTTCACATTCAGGTGTGCGGCGAGCGAACGCCATTGCGGCCAGTGTTGCGGCAACGCGTACATGTGCAGCGCCGCTTCGGCATCGCAATGCAAATCCAGCACCACGTCAGCCGTGCAGGCATGGCTGAGCAAGACGCGCTGCATGCCTTGTAGCTGACTCGCCGCCGGTGGCAATGCCGCCAAGGCGTCGCTCATGGCTTGGCGGATCAAGTGAATATTGGCGTGAGGATCATCCCCCAGGCGCCCTTCCAGTTCGGCGGCCACTGGCGCGCTGAGCTCGACGAAATCCCGGTTGAAGTTCTTGCCGCTGCCCGCCTCGAAACGCCCTTGATGATTGCCTTGCAGCAATTGGCCGAGGCCCAGCGGGTTGGCCACGGGCACCAGTTCAATGACGCCGTTCAACAAGCCTTGGGCTTCGAGTTCGGTCAGGCGCTTTTTCAGCTCCCAAGCGGTACGCATCCCCGGCAGTTCATCGGCGTGCAGGCTGGCCTGAATGTAAGCCTTGCGCTCGCCGCGGCCGAAGCGGAACACCGAAATCTGGCGTTCGCTGCCCAGGTGACTCCACGGCAATGAATGATCGATGCGTTCCATATCAGTGCTTCCGCGGGGCCATATAGCCCAGCCAGCGGCGCTCGGCCAGTTTGAAGATCTTCACCAGAATGAAGGTCAGGCACAGGTAGAACACACCCGCCGTGATGTAAGCCTCGAACGGCAAGTAGAACTGGGCGTTGACCGTGCGCGCGGCACCGGTGATGTCGATCAGGGTCACGATGGACGCCAGACTGGTGGTCTGCAGCATCATGATCACTTCGTTGCTGTACTGCGGCAGCGCCCGGCGCAGGGCCGACGGCAACAGGATGCGCTTGTACATTTTGTAGCGCGACATGCCCATGGCCTTGGCCGCTTCGATCTCACCGTTCGGCGTAGCGCGCAGGCTGCCGGCGATGATTTCAGCGGTGTAGGCGCTGGTGTTGATCGCGAAAGCCAGGCACGCACAGAACGTTGCGCTGGACAGCCACGGCCACATGAAGCTTTCACGCACCGCTTCGAATTGCGCCAAACCGTAGTAGATCAAGAACAACTGCACCAGCATCGGCGTGCCGCGGATCACGTAGGTGAACAGCCAGGCGCTCATGTTGACGACTGCGTTTTTGGAGACGCGCATCAGCCCCAGCGGCAACGCCGCCAACAGACCAAAGAACAGCGACAGCGCGAGCAACTTGAGGGTGGTCACCAGGCCGCCGAAGTACAGCGGCAGGGCCTCCCAAATGACGTTGTAGTCGAAGATCATAGATCAGCCGCCCTTACGCCTACCGAGTAGCGCTTCTCAAGGTGACGCAATGCCAGCAACGAGACGCTGGTGATCACCAGGTACATCGCCGCCACTGCGAGGAAGAAGGTGAAAGGCTCGCGGGTGGCATCTGCCGCCTGCTTGGCCTTGAACATCATGTCTTGCAGGCCCACCACCGAAATCAGCGCGGTCGCCTTGGTCAATACCAGCCAGTTGTTGGTGAAACCTGGAATCGCCAGACGAATCATCTGCGGCACCAACACCCGGAAGAACACCTGAAAACTGCTCATGCCGTACGCCATGCCGGCTTCTGCCTGACCTTTGGGGATCGCCATGAAGGCGCCACGGAAGGTTTCGGACAGGTACGCACCGAAGATGAAACCCAGGGTGCCGATACCGGCGGCCAACGGGTTCAGATCGATGTAGTCGTTAAAGCCGAGCATCGGTGCGACGCGGTTGAGCAAGTCCTGACCACCGTAGAAAATCAGCAGGATCAGCACCAGGTCGGGAATCCCGCGGATCACCGTGGAATACAGGTCGCCCAGCCAAGCCAGCCAGCGGATCGGGGACAGACGCAGCGAAACGCCGATCAGACCCAGAACAATGGCCAAGACCATGGACGACAAGGCGAGCTGAAGCGTCAGCCATGCGCCATCGAGGATGACAGCCCCGTAGCCTTTCAACATGATTCAGGTCCTCGAAAGTTGGGATGAAAAAATGGCGCAAACCTCAGAGATCCTGTTGCTTGCGCCATTTCGGACTTGTCGCCGGGACGTGTTACTTACCGTAGATATCGAAGGCGAAGTACTTGTCCTGGATTTGCTTGTACTTGCCGTTCTCGCGAATGGCAGCGATCGCACCGTTGATCTTGTCTTTCAGTGCGTCACCTTTACGAACTGCAATACCTACGCCGTCGCCGAAGTATTTGACGTCGGTGAAGGCCGGGCCAACGAAGGCGAAACCTTTGCCAGCGTCGGTTTTCAGGAAGCCGTCATCCAGCAGGGTTGCGTCAGCCACGGTACCGTCGAGGCGGCCGGCAGCTACGTCGAGGTAGATTTCGTTCTGCGAACCGTAAGGCTTGATCTCGGCACCCAGCGGGGCCAGGACTTCGCGGGCGAAACGCTCATGGATCGAACCACGTTGTACGCCGATGTTCTTACCCTTGAGCTCAGTCAAGCCTTCGCTGACTTGAGTGCCGGCCTTCATGACCAGGCGAGCCGGGGTGTTGTAGTACTTGTTGGTGAAGTCCACAGACTTCTTGCGATCTTCAGTGATCGACATGGACGACAGGATCGCGTCGATCTTGCGCACTTTAAGTGCCGGGATCAGACCGTCGAACTCTTGCTCGACCCAGACGCACTTGACCTGCATCTGTTCGCACAGGGCGTTGCCGATGTCGTAGTCAAAACCAACAATGCTGCCGTCCGGCGCCTTGGAGGCAAACGGAGGGTAAGCAGCTTCGATACCGATTTTCAGAGGTTTTTCATCGGCGAAGGTCGGCAGGGACAGCACGGACAGTGCCAGGGCGCCAAGCAGCACAAGTTTCTTCATCTTGGGACTCCATCGGTAAAGGGCAAAAACGGCAGAGTGAGCACAGGCCCAATATGCGAATGGGTTAAACCGGAATGCGGTGCTGCGTCCTGGAAACCCACGTTGATTTCAACGCGAGCAACGACGAGCGAGTGATCGGCATTCTAACGACAGGCCGGAAGCCGATATTTCTTCAATGCGACAACAAATTACAGATGCACTGAGAATGCCGCTTGGGCACGTTGACAGCCTCGCAATTTCATGCAAGAGCAAAAGATAGTGAACCGATCTATGCTGCAAATTGCGGGCCTATTATTGGCAAACCCTTCTAATCCGGCAAGCGCAGCGTGATGTCTAATTTTTCGGAGGGGGTTGAGAGGCCCTGATACGGGGCTTTGCGTTTCCCAATGCCCCGGATCGGGGCGGGCGGTTACACATTCAGTTACTTTCTTGGGACGGGGTAACAGTGGGAAATCGCCTACACGTGAGGCCGATAATTATTGGGCGTTGTTGATCAGGTGTCTGACAGACCGCTTTCGCGAGCAAGCCCGCTCCCACAGGGGATCTGCGTCTGACACACACTCTGTGTTCGCCGCAGATTTAATGTGGGAGCGGGCTTGCTCGCGAAGAGGCCAGTACTGCCAACACAAAAACATCAGTCAACAAAAAGCCCCACCCGGCGCAATGCCGGACAGGGCTTCGTCGACTCAGAAACCGCGCTTACGCGACGTTCATGGTCTTGTGCGTATCAATCAAATGCTGCACCACGCCCGGATCCGCCAGGGTGGAGATATCCCCCAACCCGTCGTATTCAGCCGTGGCAATCTTGCGCAGAATCCGGCGCATGATCTTGCCCGAACGGGTTTTCGGCAGCCCCGGCGCCCACTGGATAACATCCGGCGAAGCAATCGGTCCGATCTCCTTACGCACCCAGTTTTTCAGCTCCAGGCGCAATTGCTCGCTTGGCTCTTCGCCACCGATCAAGGTGACGTAGACATAGATGCCCTGCCCTTTGATGTCATGCGGCACACCGACCACTGCCGCTTCAGCGACTTTCGGGTGAGCAACCATGGCGCTTTCGATTTCGGCAGTGCCCATCCGGTGGCCGGAAACGTTAAGCACGTCATCCACACGACCGGTGATCCAGTAATAACCGTCTTCGTCGCGACGAGCACCGTCACCGGTGAAATACATGCCACGGAACGTCTTGAAGTAAGTATCGACGAAGCGGTCATGGTCGCCATACAGCGTGCGCGCCTGGCCTGGCCACGAATCGAGAATCACCAGGTTGCCCTCGGCGACGCCTTCGATGATGTTGCCCAGGTTGTCCACCAACGCTGGCACCACGCCGAAAAATGGTCGAGCCGCTGAACCCGGTTTGAGTGCGTGCGCACCCGGCAGCGGGCTCATCAGCGTGGCGCCGGTCTCGGTCTGCCACCAGGTATCGACGATCGGGCAACGGGACTGACCGACATTCTTGTAGTACCAATCCCACGCTTCCGGGTTGATCGGCTCACCGACCGACCCCAACAGACGCAGGCTGCTGCCATCGGCGCCTTCAACAGCCGCCTTGCCCGAGGCCATCATCGCGCGGATGGCGGTTGGTGCGGTGTAGAGGATGTTGACCTTGTGCTTGTCGACGATCTTCGCCACCCGGGTGATGTCCGGGTAGTTCGGCACGCCTTCGAACAGCAGGGTGGTCGCGCCATTGGCCAGCGGGCCGTAGACAATATAGGTGTGGCCGGTGACCCAACCGACGTCGGCGGTGCACCAGTAGACTTCGCCCGGACGGTAGTCGAACACGCGCTCGTGGGTCAGCGCCGCGTACAACAGATAACCCGCGGTGGTGTGCTGCACACCTTTCGGCTTACCGGTCGAACCCGAGGTGTAAAGGATGAACAGCGCTTCTTCAGCGCCCATTTCTTTCGGCGCGCAGACAGTGCCCGCCACTTTCATCAGGTCTTCGTACCAGATGTCGCGATGCTGGTTCCACTTGATGTTGCCACCGGTGCGCTTGCACACAATGACTTTCTGGATGCTGCTGGTTTCCGGGTTGGTCAGCGCGTCGTCGACGTTGGACTTGAGCGGGATCTTCTTGCCGGCACGAATGCCTTCATCGGCGGTGATCACCACTTTGGATTTGCAGTCGATGATGCGACCCGCCAGGGCTTCCGGCGAGAAACCACCGAACACCACCGAGTGAATCGCGCCGATCCGGGTGCAGGCCAGCATGGCGACCACGGCTTCGGGGATCATCGGCATATAGATAGTCACCACGTCGCCGCGGTGCACATCCTGGCCGCGCAAGGCGTTGGCGAACTTGCAGACTTCTTCGTGCAGCTCGCGGTAGGTGATGTTGCGGCTCTCGGCCGGGTCATCCCCTTCCCAGATAATCGCGATTTGATCACCGCGCTCGGCCAGATGACGGTCGAGGCAGTTGTAGGAAACGTTCAGCGTACCGTCGGCGAACCATTTGATGTCGACATGGTGATCGTCGAAGGACGTCTGCTTCACCGTGGTGAAAGGCTTGATCCAGTCGAGGCGCTTGGCTTGTTCGCGCCAGAAGCCGTCCGGGTTGACGACCGACTGCTGGTACATGGCTTTGTAGGTCGCCTCGTCAGTCAGCGTATTGGCTGCTACCTCGGGACGAACGGGATACAGAGAAGCCGCACTCATCTTTCTTACCTCGGTGGAATAGTTGTTTTTGTATGACCCTGTTGTAGCCGGGCCGGGCCTATAGAACCATTCGACGATGGTAGTAACAAGCCCCTACAAAATGCTGTGAATATCCCGTTAAACCGCTCGAAGCCACGCAACCCGGGCCTCCACATCCCCCGTAGGGGCTGGCGAAACCTGCGATCTTTTGATCTTGAGGGCGATTGTTACGAGAAACGCGAAAGGTGTTTATCAAAAGCATGGGTATATGAATGTAAACCCGACGCCTAAAATCAGCCTCGCCAACAAGGCAAACCTGATTAACCAAGTTGCAGCCCCCACGAAGGCAGTTAATCAAAAACCAAGTACTGAAGTTCCACACGCAATCCCAAAAGGATTGCGTGACCCCTCTCGACTTTAGAAAGGTAAATTTGAAATGAAAGCTTTATTAGTTCTGGCCCTCAGCAGTCTGTGCGCAACCGCCATGGCAGACGAGATCCCGACTGATGTCGCACAGCAAAAACCCGTGGTAGTTGAGGAATACACTTACTCCACCCACCTGGACATCGCCAACATCGTGTCCATGAGCGAAGTCCCGAACGTGTGTGAAGTTGTTCCGATGAAAATGGAATACGACGACTCCAAAGGCCAACGCCACATCCTGCGTTACAGCGTTATGGGTAACGGCTGCTCTAACGGCTAATCACCCGCACTCCCCTTAACGGTTCGACCCATTTGCCCGCCGCTTAAGGCAGATGAAGCGCCGAACCGTATACATCGATAGATACGATTGTTTAGTGCAATTATCTGCTCTTTTTAATCAAATTTACTGGCGTAGTATGAATTCCACACCCAAGGCACAAAACGCCAACGAACCTGGAGCCACTACCATGAAAACCCAACTGATCCTCGCCCTGACCCTCTCCGTACTGGCCGGCAGCGCTTTTGCCGCCGACGGTTATGACCGCACTGGCTCGGCTGCTTTTACCAGCGATGCGGCTGTCGCTTCCGATGGCTACGACCATACCGGTTCGGCGTCTTTCGCCTCCGATGGTGCTGATCACACTGGTGCTGCGAAACTGGCTTCTGACGGTGCCGACCACACTGGCGCGGCCAAGCTTGCCGCTGACGGTGCAGATCGCGTCGGCGCTGCCCGTTTCAGCTGATGGCTGAACGCGACATTAGGGCCCGACTTCGGTCGGGCTTAGTTGTGTCTGGAGTGGTTGAAAATCGACCAAAACCACAACATGTAGTGATTTTGGCTGTTTTTTGAGCAAAACCGCATCAAAACATTTTCAGCTGAAAACTGCACACAATCGCGTCCACAAAACCCTCTGCATCGCCCTGTAAGCCGTGCCCTGTCTGGCTTGCGGCACATCAACAGACCGCAACGACACCCACACCCCGACTCCACCGTCAAAAACCAGCCAAAAAAAAGCGAAAAAAAACTTCATCCGCCAAAGCCCTGTAAACCCTCGCTCCAACCTCAAAACGCGCCCCGCCGACCGTTCCCAGTGCCACTTGGTCGCACCACGAAGGCAATTTTTTCCCTATAATGCGGGCTTAAACGGGCCTGCAATATTCCCTTACAGGGGATGAACAGTCAGTCCGAAGCCCAAGCAGACGCCGTTCACGTTTCTGCGCACCTCGGCTGCTTCGGATCCTCCGTACAAAATTCTGTTTGATGCCTGCGTATAGCTGCTGCAAAAAACGATTCCTTTAGATCCAACGCGGTCAGTACGACCGTGTGAAAAACCATCACACGGGCAACTGGCCCTCACGCAGGAGACGACACGTCATGCTGAGCTGGGACGAATTCGACAAAGAAGACACGGGCGAAGTAGCCGTAAAAGGCGCCAACGCCGGCCACGCGACCGAAGCCAACATGGACCGCCTCGACACCGCCGGTGGCGTCGCCGCCCAAGAAGCGCGTGCCGTGACCGCGTCCGACTCCGCCGCCATCGCCCGTGCCAAGGCTGCCCTGGACAACCTCGACGTTGCCGAAGGCCTGGCCGAACTCGAAGGCGCCTCCGCCCGTGTCGCCGTCGACGAAAAGCGCATGATCAACTGCCGCGCCGACCTCAACCAACTCGTGCCATTCAAGTACGACTGGGCCTGGCAGAAGTATCTGGACGGTTGCGCAAACCACTGGATGCCGCAAGAAGTCAACATGACCGCCGACATCGCCCTCTGGAAAGACCCGGAAGGCCTGACCGACGACGAGCGCCGCATCGTCATGCGCAACCTCGG
>Ga0066791_10000276_pt1 | contig 21763 bp, 23 predicted proteins | sample OrgsoiDNA2013051_FD_70944 | JGI IMG/M metagenome (GOLD analysis project Ga0066791, IMG submission 70944) | Permafrost soil microbial communities from the Arctic, to analyse light accelerated degradation of dissolved organic matter (DOM) -... | ecosystem: Environmental > Terrestrial > Soil >...
AAATCGCTTTCGCGGGCAAGCCTCGCTCCTACAGGATCGCGCATTATTCGCGAACAACACTGTACCTGTAGGAGCGAGGCTTGCCCGCGAAGAGGCCCGCACAGACAACACACCTCAAACCGACAACCCCTTGAAATGCTCCTGCAAAAACTCCACACACGCCCGTAACTTCCCGGAATACGCCAACCGCGTCGGGTACACCGCCCAGACATTCGCGCTCTGGGTGTAATCCGCCAGCACCTGCACCAACCGCCCTTGTTCCAGCAACGGCTTCACGTCCCACAATGAGCGCAGCAGCACGCCGCGCCCATCCAGTGCCCACTGCAAGACAATCTCGCCGTTATTGGACGACAGCGGCCCGCTGACCCGCACGCTCTCCTGAACCCCATCGCGCTCCAGGTTCCAGATGCCGAACGCGTTGTCGCGTTCCTTGATCACCAGGCAATGATGCTGTTCCAGGTCCGCCAGCGTCTGCGGCGTACCGTGACGTTCCAGGTAACCGGGCGCCGCACATAAAACACGACGGTTACTCACCAGCCGCCGACCGATGTGCTGGCCGGGAATGTCATCGCCCACGCGGATCTCCAGGTCAAAGCCTTCGCTGACGATGTCCACCACTCGATCAAACAGGTCCAGGCGAATCTCCAGCTCCGGATAACGCTCGGCCAACAGCGACACGGCCGGCGCCACATGGTTACGCCCGAAACCGAAACTGCTGCACAAATGCAGACGCCCGCGAGGGCTGTCGTGGGCGTCGGAGAGTTCGTCGTGCAGTTGCTGAAAATCATCGAGAATGCGCAAGGCCCAGCGCTGCACCCGCTCGCCATCCTCGGTCAGCGCGATGCGGCGGCTGGTGCGATGCAGCAGGCGAGTGCCGAGGGTGGTCTCGAGAATCTGGATGCGTTTGCTGACGTAGGCGGGGGACAGCCCCAGCTCATCGGCAGCTGCGGCGAAACCGCTTTTGCGGATGACGGTGAGTAAAACACGCAGGTCTTCGGGTAGGGGCACGGTGTCTTTCTTGGTGGTCATGACAGAACGAGCACTGGCGGCATGAGCCGCCAGCATAGCATCGGTGTGTGGGCTTTCTATTCAGCGGAAAGCTTGGCAGCGGCCCGTGCATGACGTCCGCGCTTGAGGGCAATCGGCGCCATTTTGCTGCGGTCCAGTTCACCTTCCCAAGCGGCCACCACCAAGGCTGCCACCGCGTTACCAATGATGTTGGTCAGGGACCGGCATTCCGCCATGAACCGGTCGACCCCGAGGATCAATACCATCGCTGCCACCGGAACCGTCGGCACCACCGCGAGGCTCGCCGCCAAAGCGACAAAGCCTGCACCGACCACCGCGCCCGCGCCTTTTGAAGTCAGCATCGCCACTGCCAGCAGCGTCAATTGCTGCTCCAGCGTCAGGTCAATGTTGGTCGCCTGGGCCAGGAACAACACCGCCAGGGTCATATAGATGTTGGTGCCATCCAGGTTAAACGTATAGCCGGTCGGCACCACGATGCCGACCACTCCTTTCGACGCGCCGAGGCTTTCCAGCTTCTGGATCAACTGCGGCAGTGCCGATTCCGAAGAGCTGGTGCCGAGCACGATCAACAGTTCAGCCTTGATGTACGCCAGCAGTTTGAAAATGCTGAACCCGGCATAGCGGGCAATGCTGCCCAGCACGCAAGCGACGAAGATAAACGCCGTCAGGTAGAACGTGCCGATCAACTTCAGCAGCGGCAACAGCGAACCGAGACCGTACTTGCCGATGGTGAAGGCAATCGCGCCGAACGCCCCGATCGGCGCCACGCGGCTGATGATCCCGACAATGCGGAAAAACACCTCGCTGGCCTGGTTGATGATGCCCACTAGCGGGCGACCCTTTTCCCCGACCATCACCAGTGCAATCCCGAATAGCACCGAAACAAACAGCACCGGCAAAATTTCGCCCTGTGAGAACGCCTCGAAAAACGTCGTCGGAATCACGTGCAACAGAAACCCGGTGACGCCTTCGCCATGTTGGGCCTGGCCGACGAAACCGGCGATGGCCGACGTGTCGAGGGTCTTCACGTCGATATTGAAACCCGCGCCCGGATGCAGTGCATGAGCGGCCAGCAACCCGATCAACAGCGCGATGCTGGAGACCACTTCGAAATACAGCAACGCCTTGCCACCGACCCGGCCCACCTGTTTTACGTCATGCATGCTGGTGATCCCGGAGACCACGGTGCAGAAGATGATCGGGCCGATGATCATCTTGATCAGCTTGATGAAGCCGTCGCCCAACGGCTTGAGATCGATGCCGACCTGCGGCCAGTAATGCCCGATCACAATGCCCAGGGCGATGGCGATCAGCACCTGCACATAGAGGGTTCCCAGCAGTTTTCTGATTGTCATTTTTATTATCTCCAGAGGTTTTTTGGGCATGCCGATCCCGCACGGGCCAGTGACGGCCCGCGACGAGCGGCGGGTTCAGGTCAGTAAGGCGCGGCTATCAGCGCAGGAAATCCAGGACTTCGGCGAGCAGCAGTTCGGGGGCTTCTTCGGCGATGTAATGGCCGGCGGGCAGCGCTTTGCCACGCACGTCGGTGGCCACGAGTTGCCACTCCTTGAGCGGCTCGAAGCAGCGGCCGACCGTGCCTTCGGCGCCCCACAACACCAGCAGGGGAAGATTCAACTGATGGCCGGCGTCGATGTCGGCGCGGTCGTGGTCCAGATCAATGCTGGCACTGGCGCGGTAGTCCTCGCAGATCCCGCGCGCGGTGCCGGGCAGTTTCAGGCAACGCAGGTATTCGCCAAACGCCTCGGCGGTGAACGGCTTGAGCCCGGCGCTGCGGCTGCCCATCACACTGCGCAGGTACGCTTCGGGATCGGCCTCGATCAGGGTTTCCGGCAACGGTGCCGGGCGGATCAGGAAGAACCAGTGCCAGTAGGCGCGGGCGAACGCTTCGTTGGTTTGCGCGTACATCGACAGGGTCGGGGCGATATCGAGCAGGACCATGCGTTGCACGGCATCGGGATGATCCAGCGCCAGACGATGGGCGACCCGGGCGCCACGGTCATGGGCCAGCACCGAGAACCGCTCGAAGCCCAAGGACTGCATCAGCGCCACACCGTCCTTGGCCATTTCGCGTTTGGAGTAGTGGGTGTGCTGATCGTTGGCCAGCGGTTTCGCGCTGTCGCCGTAACCGCGCAGGTCGGCGGCGACCACGGTGAAATGCTCGGCCAGTTGTTCGGCGATTTTGTGCCAGATGACGTGAGTCTGCGGGTGACCGTGCAACAACAGCAGGCCCGGCCCGATGCCGCCGATGCGGTAGGCGATGTCCACGCCGTTGACGTGGCGCTGGTCTTTCAGGAATCCGGCGAACATGGGGAGTGACTCCTTGTTGTAGTTGCCTGCATCCTGAAATTGTTGGCGCGTTAGGGCAAGGCGCAAAGCGTGGGGCGTTTGTTCATGAAGTGTGTTCGAGGAATATGCGCTGTCTGGAATGCCGCCTTCGCGAGCAAGCCCGCTCCCACAGTAGATCGGCTGTGTACACAAAATATGTGATCCACACCGATCCCCTGTGGGAGCGGGCTTGCTCGCGAAGAGGCCCGGTCAGGCACTGAAGACTCAACCCTGACTAAACATCTCCTTCGCCCTCTGCTCAATCTGCTCCTGCGTCAGGTCTTCCTTGCGTGTCGCCAGGAACCACAAATGCCCGTAGGGATCCTTCAAGGTCCCCGAGCGGTCGCCATAAAACTGATCCTTGACCTCGGACACCACCGTGCCACCGGCAGCAATTGCCTTGGCATAGGACTTGTCGACATCGGTCACATACAGGTGCAACCCCACGGACGGTGACTTGTCTGGGTTGCTCAACGGTCCTTGATCGCACGGCGTGCCGAGCATGATCGGGCAGTCGCCGATGCGCAGTTCAGCGTGGCCGATACCGCCGTCGGGCATGGACAGGCGCATGACTTCAATGGCGCCAAAGGCTTTTTTGTAGAACTCGATGGCTTCAGCGGCTTTCTGAATGCCCAGGTACGGGGTGATGCTGTGATAACCCTCTGGAATGGGTTTGACGCTCATGACGGTTCTCCCTGTTTTTTGTTATGGGTCAAAAGTATTACGAGCGGACAAATATAGTAGGAGCTGCCGAAGGCTGCGATCTTTTGACCTGGTTCTTGATCTTCTCAATGCCGAAACCACCAAAGATCAAGATCAAAAGATCGCAGCCTTCGGCAGTTCCTACAGGTGTTGGGCGCAAAAACGCCACTGTTCAGCCATCAACAGTGAAGCAGCAGATTGCTCGGGTTTGTCACCAGGAAACCCGGTAAAACCCCCGAAAACATTGGGTGATACAGTCGGCACAGAAGCTGCAATGACCTCCTCAAAACACTGTTGTCGAGAGTCTTGCATGCCTGAATCTGCCGTTTATCCGATCAACCCGCCGGCCGCCCATCGGATCGTCGACGAAACCGAAGCCCTGCGCGTCGCCGAACGCGTGGCCGCCGTTTTGTTGGAACAAGACGCCGAGCGTGACCGCAGTCGCCAGGTGCCCGCCGGAGATTGTCGACCTCTATTCCAACAGCGGTCTGTGGGGCGTCAGCGTGCCGCGGGAATTCGGCGGTGCGCAGGTGTCCTACGCGGTACTGGCGCAGGTGATCGCGATCATTTCGGCCGCGGATCCATCCCTCGGGCAGATCCCGCAAAACCACTATTGCCTGCTGGAAGACATTCGCCTGCAAGGCACGCCCGAGCAACAGGCGCATTTCTTTGGCCTCGCGCTGCAAGGTCATCGGTTCGCCAACGCGCTGTCGGAAACTGGCGGCAAGAACGTGCAGGACATCCAGGCGACCATTCGCCGTTTTGGCGACGGTCATGTGATCAACGGGCGCAAGGGGTACTGCACCGGTTCGCTCTACGCACATTGGCTGGCGGTGCTGGCGCTGGATGAAGAGCAGAAGGGCCAGTTGTCGTTCGTCGAGCGCGGCACAACCGGGCTGGTGATCGTCGACGATTGGGACAGCATCGGCCAGCGCACCACCTCCAGCGGCACGGTGTTGGCCGAGGACCTGCACGTGCCAGCGTTCAATGTGTTCCCGACCTGGCGTTCCTATGAAAGCCCAACCTTGGCCGGCCCGTTCGCGCAACTGACCACCGCCGCCATCGACGCCGGCATCGCCCGCGCGGCCCTGCGTGACACCATCGCCTTCGTCCAGCAATTCGCCCGGCCATGGATCGACGCCGGTGTGGAAAAGGCCAGCGAAGACCCACTGACCATCATCCAGGTCGGTGGCCTGGAAATTCGCCTGGAAGCCGCCGAAGCCTTACTCGAACGGGCCGGTTGGGCGCTGGACGCAGCACGTCCGGCACCCGATGAAGACAACGTCGCCCGCGCCTCGCTGGCCGTCGCGAAGGCCAAAGTGCTGACCACCGAAATTGCGATTGAGGCCAGCAACAAACTCTTCGAGCTCGGCGGCACCCGCTCGACTCTGAAGAAGCACAACTTCGACCGTCACTGGCGCAACGCTCGGGTCCACACCCTGCACGACCCGGTGCGCTGGAAGTACCACGTGGTCGGCAACTGGCTGCTCAACGGCGTGAAGCCGCCGCGCCACGATTGGTCCTGACCATGGCCGAGTTACTGAAACACATCTATTGGGCGGACATCGCCCAGGCCTGCCTCGACACCCTGAGCATGCTGGGTGCGGCCCTCGGTTTTACCGTGTTGCTGGGGCTGCCACTGGGAGTGGTGCTGTTCCTCACCGGCAAGCGCCAGTTGCATGAGGCTGTCGGGGTTTACCGGGTGTTGTCGGTGATCGTGAATATGCTGCGTTCGCTGCCGTTCATCATTTTGCTGATCGTGCTGATTCCCTTGACCACGCTGCTGGTCGGCACCTCGCTCGGGGTGCCGGGGACGATTCCGCCGCTGGTGGTCGGTTGCACGCCGTTCTTCGCGCGGCTGGTGGAAACCGCGTTGCGCGAGGTCGATCGCGGGGTGGTGGAAGCGACGCAGGCGATGGGCGGAACCACCTGGCAAATCATCCGCCACACCTTGTTGCCCGAAGCCCGGGGAGGGTTGTTGGCGGCGGTCACGGTGACCGCGATTGTGCTGGTGGATTACACGGCGATGGCCGGGGTGATTGGTGGCGGAGGGCTGGGCGACCTGGCGATCCGCTACGGCTATCAGCGTTTTCAGACTGACGTGATGGTGGTCACCGTGATGTTGCTGCTGATCCTGGTGCAGGCCCTGCAAATGATGATCTCATTGTGGCGAGGGGGCTTGCCCCCGTTCGGCTGCGCAGCAGTCGTAAAACCAGCGCGCGGTCTGTCTGAAGAAACTAATTCGCTGGTTTCAGGGCCGCTTCGCGACCCAACGGGGCAAGCCCCCTCGCCACAGGGTGGGAACGATCACTCGAGCAACTGCGCCCCCGGTCCACGCTCCCCGAGCACATCGCCAAAATTGCGCAACGGACACGCTTCCATCGACAAACACCCACACCCGATGCAGCCATTCAACCGGTCCCGCATCAGGGTCAACTGCTTGATCCGCTGATCCAGATCCTGGCTCCACTGCGCCGACATCACTTTCCAGTCCGCCGCCGTCGGTGCGCGGTTGTCCGGTAAGTTCTTCAACGCGTCCCCAATCTCCGCCAACGGAACCCCTAGCCGTTGCGCGACCTTGATCAGCGCCACCCGGCGCAACACTTCCCGCGGATAACGGCGCTGGTTGCCCTGATTGCGATGGCTCTTGATCAAGCCCTTGGTTTCATAGAAGTGCAGGGCGGTCACGGCCACGCCGCTGCGGGTGGCAACCTCGCCGACGGTGAGTTCTTTGTGCAGGTTCTGCGCGGTGATCATTGGAAAAACTCCTTGACCTCTAGTTAACTCGAGGTTTTACCCTGCAAGCCTTCGGATCGCAAGGTCCGGTTAACCGGTGAGTGGGGAGTCTTTATGCCGATGTCAGAGAAAAACCGCAGTTTCACCCAATTGATCGAATTCGAGATTGAACCGCATCAGCAACCGGCTCTAGTGTCGGCGCTGTCTGTCCAGACCGAGCGTCTGGCCCAGGATTTCAGCGGGTTTCTGAGTGCGAGCATCCAGGCCAGCGACGATGGTCGGCGGGTGCTCAATTACCTGCAATGGCAATCCCGCGAGGCCGGGGAAGCCGCATTCCAGCACTTTGAAAGCGGCGAGCAGGATTTCTGGCAACTGATCCGCGCCCACAAGGCGAAAGCCGTAACGTTCGGCTCCTTCCAGGTGCTGCACAGCCTGGAGCGCAGTCACGACAACGCGCTGCACTGCAATTTGGTGCATTCCCGGTAAGCGCCTAGATCGACAACTGCATCAAGCGCTCGCCTTGCACGTTTTCCGTCGGGCGGCGTTTGTTCACTGCCAGTTCGCCGATCTTGATCAACCGCGTGCGGGTCACGTTGCGGCTCAAGCCCAGCAATGCGGCGGTGTGCACCTGGTTGTAATGGCTGAAGCGGTAAGCCGCGCGCAACAACGCGTCTTCGACTTTTTCGTGCAGCGCCCCGGCCTGTTCCTCGAAGAGCTTTTGAAAGGCTCGGTCGAGCAAGGCTTCCGGTGAGTCGTCGACGTTGCCGTGGTGATCGTCCTGACGCTCGATGCGCATGTTCGACAGGCGCAAGTCATCGCGTTCGATCACGCCGTTACGGCAGATCAGCAGGGTGTGGTGAATCACGTTTTCCAGTTCGCGGATGTTGCCCGGCCAACTGTAGCTGCGCAGTTTCAGTTCGGCTTCTTTGCTGATGGTGATCGTGCCGTAGCCGAGGCGCTGGCTGTAGGCTTCGACGAAGTGCCGGGTCAGCGGCAGGATGTCGCCGGGACGGTCGCGCAACGGGCTCAGCTCCAGGCTGACCACGTCGAGGCGGTAATACAGATCCTCGCGAAAGTGCCCGGCGTTGATGGCTTTCTCCAGTTGCACATTGGTCGCCGCCAGCACCCGTACGTCGATGGGAATGCTCTTGCGCGAACCGAGTCGCACCACTTCACGCTCCTGCAACACCCGCAACAACTTGACCTGAATCGCCATCGGCAAATCGCCGATTTCATCGAGGAACAAGGTGCCGCCATCCGCCTCTTCAAACCACCCGGCCTTGGCGCTGAGGGCGCCAGTGAAGGCGCCTTTTTCATGGCCGAACAGCTCGGCTTCGACCAGGGATTCGGAGAACGCGCCGCAGTTCACCGCCACGAACGGCCGGTTACGCCGGGCGCTGAGGTTGTGGATGTGCCGCGCCACCAACTCCTTGCCGGTGCCGGTTTCACCGATGATCAGCACGCTGGCTTCACTCGGGGCGACCTGTTGCAAATGCGCGAGCAAGGCCTGGGATTTCGGATCTTCGAACACCTGCGCGGTGGCGCGGATCGACGTAGCGAGGGCGGGCGAGGGCGGTAGGGTCAGCAGTTGCATGGCAGGCTCCATGAAGAGAAGATCAGGAATAGAAAGTCGGAATCGGCAGGGACTGGTTCAACGCCCAATCACCCAGTTCATGGAGTTTGTAATCCACCGGGTCGTGCAGGGTTTGCGTGCGCAGGTTGCGCCAGTGGCGGTCCAGTCGCAGCGAGGCGTGGGTCGAGCGCGCGCCGGTCACTTCGAACAAGCGGCTACAGAGTTCCAGGCCATTGCGGGTGGCAGCGACCTTGGCCGTGGCAATCGCTGTCGCCAGATGCCCGCGTTCTTCGGCGCTGAGATTCGGGCCTTTGGCCCAGGCCTTGTCGAGCAGTTCGGCGGCGCGTTCCACCAGCAATCGAACCCCTTCGAGAGCGACCCAGAATTCGCCGTAATGGCCGAGTACGTAGGGATCTTCACGCACATCCTGGGCGCTGGATTTATGCCAGGGGCGGGTTTCGGTGAGGGTGTATTGCCGCGCTTCTTCGAACGCCCCTTCGGCAATGCCAAGGAACATGTGGGTGAACGTCAGTTGAGCAATCAATGGCCGCAGGCACGCGAACGGTGTGCTCAACGGACCCGGATCGAGCAGCAGTTCCGATTCCTCGACCCGCACCCGTTCGAACGTCGCGCTGCCGCTGTCGGTCTGGCGCTGGCCCATGTTGTTCCAGTCGTTGTGCAGGGTGATACCGCTGCGACCGCTGGGGATCGCGGCGATCAACAGCTTGCCGCCAGCGCTTTCATCGACCGCCGAGGCGATCAGCATTTGTGAATCGCTGGCGCCGGAGCAGAAACTCTTCTTGCCGGAAAACTCGCGCCAGCCGCCGAGGTTCTTCACCACGGTGCGGGTGTCCAGCGGATTGAGGGCGTTGCCCCAGAACCAGTTCTTGCGCGCGGTTTGTTCGAACCACGGTTGCCACTGTTCGGGTTTGGCGAACAGGCGCACGGTGGCGAGCATCAGGTGATGGAAACCGAAGACATGGGCAATCGAGCTGTCGACCTTGGCGAACTCGCGCACGATGCTCAGGGTGTCACTCCAGCTGGCGCCGAGGCCGCCGTACTGGGTGGGAATGCTTAAGGCGAGCAGACCGTTGTGGCGCAAGGCATCACGTTCAGCCTTGGGCGTACCGCCGCGTTCGTCGCGCTCGACGGCGGTCAGGGCAAACTCGGCCGCCAACTGGCGAGCGGTGTGCAAAGGGGATAGCAGGGCGCTTTGTGGTTTGGCCGTCACGCGGGGGTTCCTCATTGAAGTCGACGTAATCCCTGTGGGAGCTGGCTTTTGTGGCGAGGGGGCTTGCCCCCGTTGGGCTGCGAAGCGGCCCCAAAACCTGAGAGCCGAGCATTTATTGATACTGCGCGTCAGCCTGTTTTACGACTGCTGCGCAGCCGAACGGGGGCAAGCCCCCTCGCCACAATTAATCCCGACAGCCCACAGACCGGTTCTATCAGGCCGTGGCTTTGGTGGGCAGCACATCATTGGCAATCATTTCGCCAAACGGCCCGGTGAGGTTGGTGACGCCCCGGCCAGCCAGGCTCGCATACGGTTCTGGCAGCAGCGGGAACACCAGTTCGGCAAAGCGATATGCTTCTTCGAGGTGTGGATAACCGGAGAAGATAAAGCTCTCGATCCCCAGGTCCGCGTACTCCTTGATCCTCGCCGCCACTTGTTGCGGATCGCCCACCAGTGCAGTCCCGGCACCGCCGCGCACCAGGCCGACACCGGCCCACAGGTTGGGCGCGATTTCCAGGTTGTCGCGACGTCCATCATGCAACGCGGCCATGCGCCGCTGGCCTTCGGAATCAAAACGCGAGAACGACTTCTGTGCGGCGGCGATGGTCTCGTCGCTGATGTGCTCAATCAGTTTGTCGGCAGCTTTCCAGGCCTCTTCGGCCGTCTCGCGAACGATCACGTGCAGGCGAATTCCGAACTTCACCGTGCGCCCGTTGCGTGCAGCACGCTCACGCACATCGGCGAGTTTTTCTGCCACGGCGGCCGGTGGCTCGCCCCAGGTCAGGTAAACATCGACCTGTTCGGCAGCGAGTTCATGGGCCGCTTCAGAAGAACCACCGAAGTACAGCGGCGGATAGGGTTTCTGCACCGGCGGATACAACGCCTTGGCGTTTTGTACTTGCAGGTGCTTGCCTTCGAAGTCGACGGATTCGCCTTGCAGCACCCGACGCCAGATCTGCAGGAATTCGTCGGTGACTTCGTAGCGCTCGCTGTGGTCGAGGAAGATCCCGTCGCCACGGTTTTCATCCGGGTCGCCGCCAGTCACCACGTTGATCAGCAGTCGGCCATTGGACAGACGATCCAGTGTGGCGGCCATGCGCGCCGAGACCGTCGGCGAAATAATTCCCGGACGAATCGCCACCAGGTACTTCAGTCGTTCGGTCAACGGCACCAGCGCCGAGGCGATCACCCACGAGTCTTCGCAGGAGCGACCGGTGGGAATCAGTACACCGTGGTAACCAAGGCTGTCCGCGGCCTGGGCCACTTGTTTCAGATAGTTGAGCGTCACCGGGCGGGCGCCCTGGGTAGTGCCCAGGTAATGACCGTCGCCGTGGGTCGGCAGGAACCAGAAAACATCCATGAAGAAATCCTTAAGCGATTTTCAGCAGATTTTTGGGGTGCACGCCAAACAATGGCGCAGCGCGTTCTGCAGCAAGGCGAATGCGGGCCTTCAAGGGCTCACTGGTTATTTGATAATTCGAGAAATCGGCTTCGGTGGCGTAGACGCCAATCGGCAGGGTCAGGGCCTGGAAGAAACTGAACAGCGGCCGCAGTTGATGATCGAGCATCAGTGCATGCCGCTCGCTGCCACCGGTCGCGGCCAACAGCACGGGGGTGTCGATCAGCGCATTGAGATCGATCAGGTCGAACAGGTGCTTGAGCAAGCCGGGGTACGAACCGCGATAAACCGGGGCGGCGACGATCAGCAGATCAGCGCTTTCGATGGCTTGCAGCTCGGCTTCAATCTCGGCACTCAGTTCCTGGCGGGCAAGGGCGGCGCCCAGTGGTCGGGCAATGTCGCCCAGTTCGATCAGCTTGCTCTCGATCGGCAACTGTTCGGCCAGTTCCGCCAACAGGGCTTGGGTCAGTACCAAAGTGCGGGACGGACGCCAGGTACCGCCGGAGAGGGCAACAACTTTCAGTGGACGCGACATGATCAGTTCCTTTTTAAACAGTTGCTCAGGGAGCAGTGAATAGTCACTGGGCCTGAGCAAGACCTGTACCAATCCTTCGAGGCCCCTGTTTTCGGGGCTTTCAGCGCCGTGAACAGCGCAAGCTGTGCGATTTCCAGGGCTGTTTGTTGAATGACTGTTGCCTGGCAAACAGTTGCGTGGGCAACAGTGGTTGAAGCGATGGAGTTGTTATAAAGGCTTGTTGTTATTCCTCAAAAGATCATTAAAAGATATTTATAGATCATAAATGAATATGCACTTATCCCTGTAGCAGCTGCCGAAGGCTGCGATTTTTTGATTTTTAAGCCTCATTGCCGCCAACCCTGATACCCACTATCGAGAGCGGTGATTTCTACCAAACCCAGGCCGGGCGTAGCCTTCATCCATCGCCAAACAAAAGAATGTCAGGACGCTCCCCATGAATCGTTTACTCGCTGTTTCCTTGCTGCTTGCCGTCTCTGTCCTCGCTGGATGTGCCAGCCATGTTTCCCCGGAATTGCGTCCCTACACCGCCGAAGAAACCAAGGAACTGGCGCTGGAAGCCTTGAACCGCCGGGGTTTGTCCTTCGATGAATACCAAATGAAAAAAGCTGCATTGCTCGGCCAGCCACAGAAGTCATACGGTTTTGATAGCCAAGGCGAAATGAACGCCGAGCGTGCCGTACACCTTCACGGTCGCCCAAGCTGATTCGCGACTGTACTGCTCGAACTTTCACGTAACTGTCCGTGGGTTTTGCGCAAGGCGTGCGATAGGGTCAATACCTGACTGACCCTGACGGACTGCCACCGATGACGCTCTCGCTCGATCTGCTGCTGGGCTTCGCCCTGTTTGCCCTCGTCACCTCAATTACTCCCGGCCCGAACAACACCATGTTGCTGGCATCGGGCGTGAACTTCGGCTTTAACCGCACCATCCCCCATATGCTCGGCATCACTTGCGGCTTCTTTGTCCTGGTGGTCGCGGTGGGTTTCGGCCTGGGCGCGGTGTTTCAAACCTATCCGTTGCTCTACACCGTGTTGCGTTACGTCGGCGCGGCGTACTTGCTCTACCTGGCGTGGAAGATCGCCCATTCCGGTCCCGTCTCCGAGAGCGAAAAGGGCGAAAGTAAACCGATCAGTTACCTCAGCGCTGCGGCGTTTCAGTGGGTCAATCCCAAGGCCTGGATCATGGCCATCGGCGCCATCAGCACCTACACGCCGATGCAGGGCTACTTCACCAATGTGATCGTGATTGCGGCAGTGTTCGCCTTGATCAACCTGCCTAGCGTTGGTGTCTGGGCGGGTTGCGGTACTTTGTTGCGCAATGTGTTGAAGGATCGCCGTTGGTTGCGGATCTTCAACTGGGGCATGGCCCTGCTGCTGGTGGCTTCGTTGTATCCGTTGTTGATCGAAAGCTTTCGCTGACGCATTGCTTCAACCGGTTGGCCGATGCCTGTTAAGCTCGACTTCAGGAGCGTTCCTACGCACTTTTAAATGAAGTTGTTCTTCTTTAACGGCCTCCGATCAGGTATTGCTTACGTGCGGATTATTCGGCGTCGCTCACAAGGCGACGCTTTGACCTATCCAGTCACGAGCTTCCTGATCCCGGAACATGCTCTGCGAGTCTTTTTATGAATAAACGTCCGCTATATTTCGACTACGCCGCCACCACGCCGGTGGATGAGCGGGTCATCAAGGTCATGGTCGAGTGTCTGGGTTTCAACGGCAATTTCGGCAACCCGGCGTCCAGCTCCCATGCGTTCGGCCAGCAGGCCCGGCAATCGGTCGAGCAGGCGCGCCAGCAAGTGGCCAAACTGGTGGGGGCCCAGGCTGATCAAATCGTCTGGACCTCTGGCGCCACCGAGTCCAATAACCTCGCGCTCAAAGGTGTCGCCCAGGCCCGTGGTGTGTCCGGCGGCCACATCATCACCAGCCAGATCGAACACAAGGCGATTCTCGACACCGCGAAACAATTGCAGGACGCCGGTGTGGCGGTCACCTATCTGGTGCCGGACGCTGAAGGCCTGATCACCCCGCAAGCGGTCAGCGAAGCCATGCGTGACGACACGTTTCTGGTGTCGCTGATGCTGGTTAATAATGAATTGGGCACGGTCAACGACATCCCGGCCATCGGCCAGGTGGTGCGAAATCGTGACGCGTTGTTTCACGTCGACGCCGCCCAGGGCGCAGGTAAAGTCGCGATCGACCTGGCCGAATGGCCGGTGGATCTGATGTCATTTTCCGCTCACAAAATCTATGGCCCCAAAGGCATCGGCGCGCTCTATGTCGGTCCGCGTGCACACCAGCGTTTGCAGGCGCAGATCCATGGCGGCGGCCACGAGGGCGGGTTGCGTTCCGGCACCCTGGCCACTCACCAGATCGTCGCGATGGGCGAGGCGTTTGCGTTGGCGGCGACCTTGTTCGATGACGAAAAAGCGACCGTCGTTCATCTGCGTGAGCGTCTGCTCGAACAACTATTGAATATCCCCGGCGTGCGCCTCAACGGCAGCGCGACCCAACGTATTCCTCATACGCTGAGCCTGACCTTCGGTGAAGGTGAGTTCAATGCGGCGGCGCTGGGCCATTCGATCGCATTTTCCGCGACCTCGGCCTGCAACTCCGCCAGCAATGCTCCGTCCCATGTGTTGCTGGCGCTGGGGCACGACGCTCGCTCGGCCGGCCGCACCATCCGCTTGAGCCTGGGGCGTTTCACCACCGAGCAAGACATCGATCAAGCGGTCGAACTGATTAAAGCGGCTTGCGCCAGTGCGCCGGCATTTTGGCAATAAGGCTATGAAAGCGCCGACTCAGATCGGCACTCAACAATAATGATGAAGTGGTTAGCAGGAGACATGATGAGTACGCAGCCTTTGATCAATGGATTGGTACCCCAGCGCCTGGCGCAAACCCGCGAGCTGATGAGCCGGGAGGGTATTCATGCCCTGCTGGTGCCGTCGGCCGACCCGCATTTGTCGGAATACCTGCCGGGTTACTGGCAAGGTCGGCAATGGCTGTCGGGCTTCCACGGCTCGGTCGGCACCCTGATCGTCACGCCGGATTTTGCCGGTGTCTGGGCCGACAGTCGTTATTGGGAGCAAGCGAGCAAGGAGCTCAAGGGCAGCGGCATCGAACTGGTCAAGCTGCAACCGGGTCAACCCGGGCCGCTGGACTGGCTGGCGGAACAAACCCCTGAAGGTGGCGTCGTTGCCGTCGATGGTGCAGTGATGGCTGTGGCGTCGGCGCGGACGCTGGGCGGCAAACTCGAAGAACGCGGTGCCCGACTGCGCACTGACATCGATTTGTTGAGCGAAGTCTGGAGCGACCGTCCGACGCTGCCGAACGAGCCGATCTATCAACATTTGCCGCCGCAAGCGACCGTCAGTCGTGGCGAGAAACTCGCCAAGCTGCGCGAAACGCTTGAGGCGCGCGGTGCCGACTGGCATTTCATCGCCACCCTTGATGACATCGCCTGGCTGTTCAACCTGCGCGGCGGCGATGTGTCGTTTAATCCGGTGTTCGTGTCCTTCGCCTTGATCAGCCAGAAGCAGGCCACCTTGTTCGTGGCCTTGAGCAAAGTCAGCGCCGAACTGCGTGCGATCCTCGAACAGGACGGCGTGACACTGCGCGACTACAGCGAAGTGGCCGATGCCCTGCGCGCTGTGCCGAACGGCGCGAGCCTGCAGGTCGATCCGGCCCGCGTTACTGCCGGTCTACTGGATAACCTGAGCAGTGGCGTGAAACTGCTGGAAGGCCTGAACCCGACTACTTTGGCCAAATCACAGAAAAGCCTGGCCGACGCTGAACACATTCGTCAGGCCATGGAGCAGGACGGCGCGGCGCTGTGCGAATTTTTCGCCTGGCTGGAGTCGGCATGGGGCCGCGAGCGCATCACCGAACTGACCATCGACGAACACCTGACCGCCGCCCGTACCCGGCGTCCGGATTATGTGTCGCTGAGTTTCAACACCATTGCCGCATTCAACGCCAATGGCGCGATGCCGCACTACCACGCCACTGAAGAAGAACATGCAGTTATCGAGGGTGACGGCCTGTTGTTGATCGACTCCGGCGGCCAGTACCTGGGCGGCACCACCGACATTACGCGGATGGTTCCGGTCGGTACGCCGACCGATGAGCAGAAACGCGATTGCACGCGGGTGCTCAAGGGCGTGATCGCGTTGTCCCGTGCGCAATTCCCTCGGGGCATTCTGTCGCCGCTGCTGGACTCCATCGCTCGCGCGCCGATCTGGGCGGAGAGCGTGGATTACGGTCACGGCACCGGTCATGGCGTCGGTTACTTCCTGAACGTTCATGAGGGCCCTCAAGTGATAGCCTATCAAGCCGCAGCCGCACCGCAAACTGCGATGCAGCCGGGGATGATTACCTCCATTGAGCCGGGGACTTATCGTCCGGGTCGTTGGGGCGTGCGGATCGAAAACCTGGTGTTGAACCGTGAAGCAGGCAAGAGCGAGTTCGGTGAGTTCCTGAAATTCGAAACCCTGACCCTGTGCCCGATCGACACTCGATGCCTTGAGCCGTCGTTGCTGACGCTGGACGAAAAACAGTGGTTCAACGCCTATCACGCCGAAGTGTGTGAGCGCTTGAGCCCGTTGCTCGACGGTGCTGCCCTTGAATGGTTGAAAACCCGGACCGCAGCTATCTGACCGGTTTGAGTTCAGGCGCTGTCTCCAGCGCCTGACTCATGTAATCGACAAAGGCTTTAACCCTGGCCGATTGGCGACGATTGGCCGGGGACACGGCATGAATCGGCAGTGGCTGTGCGCTGTAGTCTTTAAGAATCGCTGTGACACGGCCTGCCTTCAGATCCTCGCTGAACAGCCATACCGGCGACAGTGCAATCCCCAATCCCCCCAAGACCATTTCGCGGATCGCCTCGGAGTTGTTGCTCTGTGCATTCCCCTTGATCCGCACTTCGTGGCGTTGGGCGTCTTTCTCGTAAACCCACAGGTTTTGGCTGTTCAGCAGGTTGAACTGCAGGCAGTTGTGCTCGCTTAAGTCCTGTGGCGTTTGTAGTGTTTTGTGTTGCTTGAGGTAATCGGGCGCAGCCACGGTCACTCGGTGCGTGGTGCCGATATGGCGAGCAATCATGCCGCTGTCATTCAGCTCGCCGATCCGGAAACTGACGTCCAGTCCTTCGCTGACCAGGTCCTGGTTTTGGTCGCTTAATTGCAGGTCGATGTGTACTTGTGGGTATTTTTTGAGGAAACCTGGCAGTCGCGTCGCAATTTGCATGCGTCCAAAACTCACCGATGAGCCGATCCTTAGATTGCCGGCGACGGTCTCGCGTCCCGATTGAAAACTGTGTTCTGCGGCGTCGACGGCGGCGAGGATCTGTCGGCATTCGCTGTAGTACCGCTGACCTTCGTCCGTCAGGGACAGTTGCCGAGTGCTGCGGGAAATCAGCTTTCCGCCCAGTTCGGTTTCCAGCGCCCGCAGGACTTTGCTGATGGTCGGCTGGCTGGTCTGCAATTCCCGGGCAACTGCCGAAAAGCTGCCGCGCTCGACTACCCGGACGAAAACCGCCATTGCGTTGAGTTTGTCCACGGGGTTTCTCATTGATGCCAAATGGGCATGGTCACTATAGCTATATAGCGTCTTATCGGCATGAGTGCATTGCAGGAGGATGGGGTTACTCACCTCTTACAGGAATTGACGAAATGACTGACTTACTGGAAATGCGCGCTCTGATTGTTGACTCGGCCAACGGGCCGTTACGCTTGGCTTCGATTCAGCGGCCTGTGCCGGGAGTGGGGCAGGTGTTGGTCAGGATCAAGGCCAGCGGCGTGAACGCGCTGGATGGGAAAATTCGTGCGGGTCAGGCTGTCCATGCTCGCCAACCATTGCCGGCGGTATTGGGCATGGACCTGGCAGGGACCGTTGAAGGGGTAGGGGCAGGTGTCAGTGGATGGCTGCCGGGTGATGAGGTCTATGCCATGGCCACCGGTATCGGCGGGGTCCAGGGTTCCCTGGCTGAATTCGCCGTAGTTGATTCACGGTTGTTGGCGCGCAAACCGGCGAGTCTGAGTATGCGTGAGGCGGCGGGTTTACCGCTGGTATTGATTACAGCGTGGGAAGGGTTGGTGGATCGTGCTCGGGTGCGGGCCGGCCAGAAGGTATTGATTCATGGCGGCGCGGGCGGGGTCGGGCATGTGGCTGTGCAACTGGCTCGGGCGTTCGGGGCTGAAGTGTTTGCCACCGGATCGGCGGGACAACAGGCAATCATCGAGAGCTTCGGTGCGACTTTCATTGATTACCGCAAGTCTACGGTTGAAGAGTACGTGGCTGAACACACCGCGGGTGAGGGCTTTGATATTGTTTATGACACGGTAGGCGGCGCGACCCTGGATGCGTCATTCAAGGCCGCTCGGGTTTATCACGGCAATGTGGTGAGCTGCCTCGGGTGGGGACAACACAGCCTGGCGCCGCTCTCGTTTCGTGGGGCGACCTACTCTGGGGTATTTACCTTGTTGCCGTTGCTGACTGGCACGGGCGGTGAGCATCACGGGCAGATACTTCGGGAGGCTGCGCAATTGATCGAGGCGGGTCAACTGACGCCGTTACTCGATCCCCGGCAGTTCACGCTGGAAACTGCCGAGGCCGCCTATGACATGCTCACTGCCGGAGCGGCCAAAGGGCGATTGGTTATCGAGATTTAACGCAAGGCTTCAAGGACGAAGTCCAAGCGGTCCTGGCCGAAGAACAGTTGATTGTCGATAAACATGCTCGGTGCGCCGAATACGCCGCGTTGCACGGCTTTCTCGGTGTTGTCCTTGAGGGCGGCTTTGACTTCCTCGTCGGCGGTCAGGGCCAGTACCTCGTTCGGGTCGAAACCGTTCTGCGTCAATACGGCCGCGACGGTCGCCGGATCATTGAGACTGCGACCTTCGACCCAGAGGGCGATGAACAGGCAATCGATGAACGCCTGGAAACGCTCGGGATGGCGCAATTGCATGCCGGTGACGGCGCGCATGAGCATCAGTGTATTGATCGGGAAATGCGGGTTGAACTTCAGCGGAACGCCGTAGCGTTTGGCGTAGCGGTCCAGGTCCTGAAACATGTAGCGACCCTTGGCTGGGATGGTCGCCGGTGAAGCGTTGCCGGTGGCTTTGAAGACGCCGCCCAGCAGCATGGGAATGTAGATCAGTTGGCTGCCGGTCTGCGCGCAGATCTTCGGCAGTTGGGTGTACGCCAGATAGGTGGCGGGGCTGCCCAGATCGAAGTAAAACTCCACGGTTTTGCTCATGGTCAATGCGCTCTGCTTATTGTTGTTGGGGGAGGGCTTACCAGCGTTCGCTCCAGGGGCGCAGGTCGAGCTCGAAGGTCCAGGCGTCCCGAGGCTGACTGTGCAGGTACCAGTAGTTTTCGGCAATGTGCTCGGGGTTGAGAATGCCGTCCTGATCTTTGGTCGCGTACTTTTCCGGGAAGTTATCGCGGATAAAGTCGGTGTCTATGGCACCGTCGACCACGATGTGGGCGACGTGGATGTTCATCGGTCCCAATTCTCGGGCCATGCTTTGGGCCAGGGCGCGAATGCCGTGTTTGGCGCCGGCGAACGCTGCAAACCCTGCCGCTCCACGCATGCCAGCGGTGGCGCCGGTAAACAGGATCGTTCCCCGTTGGCGTGTGGCCATGCGCTTGGCCACTTCGCGAGCGTTGAGGAACCCCGAGAAACAGGCCATTTCCCAGATCTTGAAATACTTGCGGGCGGTTTCTTCGAGAATGCTGCACGGCACATTGGCGCCGATATTGAACACGAATGCTTCGATGGGGCCGATCTGGGTTTCGATTTGCTCGACCAGCGCAATCACGTCCTCTTCCTTGCGCGCGTCACAGGCGAAACCGTGAGCTTCGCCACCACTGGCCTTGATGGCATCCACCAACGGCTGGAGTTTGTCGGCGCTGCGTCGGGTGACGCAGGCGATAAAACCTTCTTGCGCAAAGCGTTTGGCAATAGCGCCACCGGTAGCATCCCCAGCGCCGACAACCAGTACGACCTTCTTGTTATTCATGGGTAGATCCCTTTGGTAAACGATCGTTAACTAAACGAACGTTATGCTACGATCCGGCTAACGTCAAGGTGATCAATCCTGAGGACAAGGCAATGCGTTACTCGCCCAATCACAAGCTGGAAACCAAAGAGAAATTGCTGGAAAGCAGTGCGGTGTCGGCCAAGAAGTCTGGTTTTGCAACGGTCGGTGTCGACGGTTTGATGAAGGCGATCGGCTTGAGTGGCGGGGCGTTCTACAGTCACTTTTCGTCAAAGGATGAACTGTTTGCGGCGATCGTCGAGCGAGAGTTGTGCCAAAGCCTGGCCCGGTTAGGCGGTCATGGTGAGCAGGATCGCGCAAGGCTGGGGCGTTGCCTCAAGCACTACCTGAGTATGGCCCATGTCGAGCAGCCTGAGTCCGGGTGTGCATTGCCTGTGTTAGGTGCGGAGATTGCCCGCTCAGACATCGTGGTACGCCAGCAGGCAGAGATCTGGATTTGTCGGCTTCAGGAGAGTTGGGCGCGGATTCTGGATAGCGACAGCCTGGCATGGGCGATTCTGTCGCAATGCATCGGTGCGTTGGTCGTGGCGCGAATGTTGGCCACTGCGGACATCCAGCGCACCGTGCTGCAGTCCTGTCACGATGAGATTGGCCGCCAGATCGCCGGGCGGCCTCAGGCTATTTGCAAATGACGATCATGCTGCGACTGGTGTAGCCGGCAGGATTAAGGCCGAACGGATAGTCGCCAGGCTCTTCCACCGCGTCCCCCGACTTGGCGATAACCTTGTAGCCCTTTGGCGCACACGAGTCGGCGGCGCTGGTGTAGCACTTGTCCCAAGACGATGAGAGCCCCGAACAGTTGATATGCAGCCCTTTTTTGCCGTGTTTGACCTGGGTTTTAGTGGTCGCCGCGCAGCCCGCAACTGCGAGAACGGCGATCAGTATCAAAATTCGTTTCATTGCTGTCCTTATAGCGGCCCGGATCTTTCGCCCAAGTCTGGCTGCATTCGCTTTCGTTTGACGCGCTCTAATGTCCCTATCTGAAAAAAGTCCATGTGTGGCACTGGGTTGCGGGCCTAAACATGGCCTAATTGAGCGGCAAATGCCAGAGCTTCGTCAAATCCTGTATCAATCTGCAGCGACCGCCGGCTTGGCGGCACTGCCCATGGTCATGGTCGCGCCGACTGAGGCAAGAATGATGCACATGATGGCCATCCACTGTGATAACGAAAGGTACTCGTGGAGGAAAAGCAGGCCCGACAGCGCGCCGAATGCCGGCTCAATGCTCATCAATGTGCCGAAGGTGCGTGCTGGCATTCGGGTCAGAGCGACCATTTCCAGTGTGTAGGGCAGGGCGGTGGAAAGAATGGCAACGCCGATTGCCACGGGGATCAGTGACGGCGTCAGCAAAGCAGCACCTGCGTGAACAATCCCGATAGGCGCGACGAACAGTGCGGCAATCATGACGCCCAGCGCGGCGGTGGTTACGCCATTGTCAGCCCCTGCCTTCTGGCCGAACAGAATGTACAGCGCCCAGCAGGCACCGGCTCCCAATGCATAGCCAGCCCCCACCAGATCAATTCCGGCCGTTGTGGCGCCCGTCGGTATCAATAGCAGTAAACCCACAGCGGCAAGTGCGATCCACAGAAAGTCGATGGCGCGACGTGAGGCATAGATCGCGACGGCCAGCGGCCCGGTGAACTCTAGGGCTACGGCAATGCCGAGCGGGACAGTACGCAGGGACATATAGAAGAGGAAGTTCATGCCGCCCAGCGCCATCCCGTAGATGATGACGGTGCGCAAGGATTTTGCGGTGAGCTTCGCTCGCCATGGACGCAATAGCAGCAGCATGATCACGCTGGCAAATACCAGTCGTAGGGTGGTGGTCCCTTGAGCACCGACTACAGGAAACATGCTTTTAGCCAGGGACGCGCCGGACTGGATCGATGCCATGGCTATTAATAGCAGGCCAACCGAAAAGAGGGTCGAGGCAAGGCTGCGGGGTTGGTCATTCATTGCAAGGCATCGTCCGAAGTGGGTAGCGAAAGTATTGCTATATGGTTTGGGCAATATACTGCGCATTCGTTGTGGTCGCGTCTATATATAAGCAGGGATTTTCAGCATCCTGATAGAAAAGCTAAATCAGGGCTTGACGGCAGATTCTGGAAGTCTATAATTCGCCCCACTTCCGGCGCAGTCGAAACGG
>Ga0066791_10000299_pt1 | contig 20674 bp, 20 predicted proteins | sample OrgsoiDNA2013051_FD_70944 | JGI IMG/M metagenome (GOLD analysis project Ga0066791, IMG submission 70944) | Permafrost soil microbial communities from the Arctic, to analyse light accelerated degradation of dissolved organic matter (DOM) -... | ecosystem: Environmental > Terrestrial > Soil >...
AAAGATCCACTCGGCGCCGTCACCGAATACCAATACAACGAAGCAGGCCGACTGATCGCGGTTATTCCACCGGAAGACACCCCGACCTCTTATGAGTATTACCACGGGTACGTCCGTGTGGTGAATCGTGGCCCGGCGAAGTGGATATATTGGCGCAACGACCAAGGCGACATCACCGAACAAATCGACCCGGATGGCAATTCAACCCACTACAACTATGACCGCCAGGGCCGTCTTCTAGAAATCCGTCATCCGGATGGCAGTCGTCATCAACTGGGCTGGAACAACCTCGGTCAACTGCTCGAAGAACAGTTACCCGATGGTGGCCAGCGCAAGTACCGCTACGACGCGTTGGGTCGGCAGATCACCCGTCAGGACGAAAGCGGCGCAATCACCCAATACCAATGGGATGCTGCCAACCGGCTCGCGCAAATCACCTTGCCCGGTGGCGCCACGCGCGCGTTCACTTACAACCCATACGGCCGAGTCACTGCCGAACGCGATGAACTGGGTCGCGTCACCCGCTACGAATATGCCGATAACCTGCACCTGGTCAGCCGCCGCATCAACCCGGATGGCAGCCAACTGCGTTATCGCTACGACAACGCACGTCTGCTGCTCAGCGAGATAGAAAACGAACGTGGCGAGCACTACCACCTCAATTACTACCCGAACGGCCTCATCCAGCAGGAAACCGGGTTCGACGGTCGTCGTACTGCGTATGAATACGACCTTAATGGTCAGTTGCTGAAAAAAACCGAGTTCGGTGATGATGGCAGTGAGCTGATTACCGGATACCAGCGCGACGCAGTTGGCCGCTTGCTGGTGAAAACCTTGGCCGATGGTGAGGAAATTCACTACAGCTACGACGCCCTCGGGCGTCTGGTGAACGTCGATGACGGAAACTGGCCGCTGGCCTACGAATACGACCTGCAAGACCGCCTGATCACCGAGCATCAAGGTTGGGGCACGCTGCGTTACGAGTACGACACAGTAGGCCAACTGAAGCACTGTCGCCTCCCGGACGGCAGCAAGCTTGATTATCACCACCAACGAGGCGGTCAACTGAGCAGCATTGACCTCAATGGCTCGCGCTTGACCTCCCACCAGTACAGCGCAGGTCGCGAACAGCAACGCCAGCAAGGCCTATTGCTCAGCCAATACCAATACGACGAACAAGGCCGCCTGCAATCTCACAGGGTCAGCCAGCAGGATCGCAACCTGTTCCAGCGTCGCTACGCTTACGATGCCAACGGTAACCTCGCCGGCATCGATGACAGTCGAAAAGGCAATCGCAGCTATCACTACGACCCGCTCGACCGTTTGATCAACGTTCGAGGCGCCACCCCGGAAAGTTTTGCCCACGACCCAGCGGGCAACCTGCTCGGTCAAGGTGACCAACCAACCGCGAACCTGGCCAACGTCAAAGGCAACCGGCTGCTCATGCAGGGTGACCGCCACTACGACTACGACGCCTATGGCAATTTGAGCCGTGAGCGCCGCGGCACCGGGCAAAAGCTCGTCACCGAATACCGCTACGACTGCCAACACCGCCTCATCGGTGTCAGCCTCCCCAGCGGCAGTGTTGCAAGCTACAAGTACGACGCCTTCGGCCGCCGTATCGCTAAAACCGTCGACGGCCAAACCACAGAGTTCCTGTGGCAAGGCGAACGCCTCATCGCCGAAAGCGCCAACAACCGCTATCGCAGCTACATCTACGAGCCGGGCTCCTTCCGGCCCTTGGCGATGCTCGATGGCGAAGGCCCGCTCAAAGCTGAGCCGTTCTACTACCAACTCGACCACCTCGGTACCCCACAAGAACTCACCGACTACAGCGGCGAGATCATGTGGTCGGCGAAATATCGCGCCTACGGCAACCTCGCCGCCCTGGACGTTGCCGAAATCGACAACCCGCTGCGCTTCCAGGGTCAGTACTTCGATGCGGAAACGGGCTTACATTACAACCGGCATCGCTACTACAATCCGGGCACTGGACGGTATCTGACGCCGGACCCGATCAAGCTTGCAGGTGGGTTGAACAACTACCAGTACGTGCCTAACCCTACGGGTTGGGTGGATCCGTTGGGGTTGAGCTGCGCTCCCAGCAACTGCCCAGATGACAGGCGATCTGAACTCAATCAAAAATACGGTCGGACAGGGGATATCAATAACGATATCAACGCTCGTGGAAGAAAAGAGACTGCTACAGAGTTCTATCGAACACAAGGTTTTGAAGAGACGAGCATTCCGGGCCACTTGAGCGGAATCGATTTTAATCAGCCAGTAAATGTAGAGACGTTGAATCGAGGTAAAACGGTTTATCAATTTCAATCACCCGGAGCCCCACAAGGCAACTATTATTCTCTGAACCCTGCTACAAGCCCATCAAAGCTCGGCATTGGTCCGCTCGGAGATAATCGCGCAGCAGGCACGGTGGAACTAAAGCTGCAAGGCATTTATCGAACGACCGAAAAAACGCCTGTATTGAAATCGACAGCCAAACCGATTGATGATACGTGGTCTGTAAAAGGGATGACGCAACCGTCATCAGGTGGGGGCACTCAAGTCTTTAGCAGCGCTAAAGGCAACTTTGAAAAAACCCAATAATTTATCAAAATCTAAGAGGCCACGAATGAAGCAAACTGATTTATATAACATGGCAAGTCGTTGCGGCTTTACGGTAACGGTGTTTTCGGACCATCCAGACTTCTTTTCATCTTGGTCATTAAACATCAGAAAAGACGATAAAAAATACATGATAGAGCACGACGGTAGAGACGGCTGGCTAATGTTCTACCAAGAAAACGAACCAAATAAGTTCAAAGAAATTGATAAGAAAATATCTCATGCCATGGACGACAATGAAAAAATAAACCAGTGCGAGTCTTGGCTGTTAAGCGTTTAAAAAGTAAAGTCCAGCGAGAGACCAACAAAAAGGGGACAGATTTATTTTCTGTTTGTTCGAAAATAAATCTGTCCCCTTTTCTCTATGCAAAGCCTTGATCAGAAACACTGACGAGCACTTCAAGTGCTATTGATGTTAAACCGGAGACTTCGACTCGCATGCCAGAGAATAGACAAAAAGTACATTGATAAGAGGCTCGAGCTAGAAATAATTGATCTTGTTGACGCGTTAGTTAATGGCGATTTTGATAAGATTTCCGCCGAAAACTGGTATGGCAGACTCAACAAACATGATGTTGAGGCAAGACTCTCCGAGTACGGCAATACATTGGTATTACCTCCAGCGTCTTTCCTAGAGAAGATAGATACTTATGAGTACAGCGATGGCTCCGGATTAGCTCTCGATGTATCTCTGTGGACAGAGGGAGAAGGAATGAGCGACCTGACTCTTTCCCTTGAATTGATATATGACGGAACAAAAGCGAAGTTTCAAATGACTGACTTTGTGTTCTATGAAAACCTGTATGGGGTTTCTCAACAGCTTCAGTTGCAACACTCAAGGCAAAATAGAAAAGGGGCTGCTTTTTGAGCTAAGTTGTAAGGCTCACCTTACAATCTTAAAAGGCAAGGGCCGAGAAACAGTACACCCTTATGGACATAGCCAACACCCAGATGCGCCTGTAGATAGGGATCTCTTCAATAAAGAAGTCTCACAATATTGGAAAGACCGAGCAGCAGAGACCGCGAAATGATCCCGAACGAGCTGATTCAACTTATTGAAATGCAACCTGGTGATATCCACCGGACAGATAAACGCTACGTTACCGAAGCACTAACAGCGCTGAATATAAGTTTAGATAGTGAGCTGTCAGTGTTTTTTTTAAATTACACGATAACTTTTTTCAGAAGTAACTCTTCAGCTGAAGAGCTGTGTGACATCGCCGACCCAAGCAATGAGATAGAGGATGGCACCACTTTTATTCATGAGGCATGGGAGCTTCCAGAAAACTTCATTTGCCTTACAAGTGTTCAAGGCGAAGGATGCTATCTTTATGACAAAAATAGCGGGGAGGTTTTAGATTTTAGCCTTGCTAGCCGAGATGATTTTTTAGCTGGAAAACAGAAGCTAAAATGGAGCGGGTTTTTTGAGTTTATTACTTGGTACTTATCTTAAAAATAAAACCAGTCGGAACAGTTTTACACGAGGCAATGAGTCTGGGTGTCGGTACCGCTCATGTGTCGCTGGCGAGCAGTCACTAGACGCTTAGTTGACCAAGTTGAGTTGAAGTGTAAAAGGCATTACTCTGCAGCTAATCCCGGAGTTGCCATCCACAAGTGTCAACTAGGGGGGCGTGGGTTAGTGATGAAATCAGAGGTGATTCAATGCCTGGCCCACGAGTTTTGTAAAGTCCCACTACATTGGCTTTACCGAAACCACTTGCACAAACCTGAATTTCTTCTTGGCCGCCTTGGTAGCTTCCTGCTCTGCTAGAAGGGTACTCAGCGTATTCGCCTCATGGACCATTTCGTGCGTCTTGCCCTCAAATTCATTGCCCACCCGCAGCGTTACCCTCAACCTGGTTGTGAACGCTTTGACGACCTTCTTTTTCTCCACTGCCTTTGTCGGCGGTATGATCGCGATACCCGAGAGGGTGTTTTGCACAGGTAAGGCAGTAGTCTGCGCAAGGTGCTCTGCACCGCCGAACAGCGCTCGGCGCATCTCTTCTTCAGTCAGTTCTTCGTTCATGCAATTTCTCAGAAGGGTGTTATCGCCAAACGTCCTGATTCTATCAGCATGACCGGTCTTAACAGCTGTGAATCTCTGGGACAAAACCCTGAATCAGCCCTGAACCAATAGAGGTAGGACCGATTAATTTGGTTCGTTTGTGCAGCCCATACGGCTTGCCGATGATAAGCAGACGTTCACAGAGGGCTTATATCGACCCTAAGCAGCCTTTCGTCAACGGACGACGAGGGCCAAAAGCTGTCTTCAGTGTGTCCATGGAGCACGGGTAATTTTGCCTAGCTCAGGTAGATGTTAGGGCTCGCGCCGACTCGTTAATATCAAGTAATATTATCCAAAGCACCGCTTTACCGCTGAGCGTCAGATAATCTACGGTTACTATTGCTAATTTATCAAGTGTCCACTTGCCAAGGAAGACTCCATGCCAGAAGTACATGAAGTGATTTTACGTCTGAATGGTGAGAAAGTAAAATTCGAAAGCTATGAAAAATTGCGGTCGTACTTGGAGTTGCAGATCGCGCATTGGGAATGGTTAACTAAATTGCCGGGCGCGTACAAAGATGCAGGCCAGGCAATATTTGAAACTTACTTCTCGAGACCGATCCAGGAAATAAAGCAGTACACTAGTAAGATTGTCTCGCCAGAATTTAGATTGGAGAATGAAAAAATGCCATTCATTCTCTACGATAGTGATGAGGGTTTCCTTATCAGAAGGACTAAGGAAGAGTATGATGAGGTAACTGCCGCTCTGGCTCTTGTGTATTTGAATAAACATACAAGAAGTGCCGTTCATCGTGATGGGCAGATAAGCAGCCTAACACAGAGTGATCGGCTCTCGTTTGAAAAATCGATTGCAATACAAATTGCTATTTCACTCCAAGGGTTTTCTTCCATAGGCTCTGAAGCTCGTTCATCCGTGATGAAGGAAACGTTGGATCGTTTTGTTTCCCATGCAGAGCTAGCGACCGATGCAGTCAATGAGTATGTTACGGATATTATTGACTTTACATCATCAGCAAAATCGGATGTAGACGGACTTGCCAATTCGCTAACGGCTGCTTACCTGCGGCGCCGTAAAAGATATGCAGCTTACATGCTAAAAGTTCGTGACTCTTCACGAGCAGCCGTCAGCGAAGCAACGCATACTTTGGCGTCTGCGAAAGCGGCTTATCACGACCAAGTAGATTTAGATGCTTCTGTTCAGTACTGGAATGCTCGTAGGCGTAATCATTCGATGTTTAAGGTTGTTTGGTTTTTTGCTATCTTGCTAAGCATGGCAGTAATGTTTAGTTCGGTATTGGGGTACTTCGGAGCTGGTGGTGCTGTGGGTCTGTCTAGTTTAATTCACCAGCTACGCACGAAAGAGGCAATCCCTGTCAATCCGCCTTCAATGCGATTAGATTCATCACCATCCTCAACGCAACCGACAAATTTTGCAGTCATCCCGACTAAACTCGCACCTATCGCCTCTGAATCCACAGCGACTTCCTTGAATTCATTGTCGACAATAGCCGTAGCAGGGCCCATTCGCTCTGAACTCACTCTTGCGGTGGCGGATCTAGCGGGAGCCGCGCTTTTGATAACGTTGTTAGGGATTCTTATTAAAATTACTCTTCGTCAGTTTAACACCCATTCTTACCTAGCTTTGGAAGCCGAAGAAAGGATTACGTTCACAAAGACATATTTGGCTTTGCTGAATGAAGGTAAACTTAAGTCCGAGGACGATCGCAAGTTGGTTTTAGAAAGTTTGTTTAGATCCACGAAATCTGGATCAATAGAAGAAATTCCATTTTCGAGCCCTTTGGAATTAATTTTCAAAACCATCGGTGATAAAAAACCAGGCTAGAACTTCAGAAGGCAGGCCACAGCTTGGGTTGATAGCGGCTTCTAGCGGACGCCAGCTTTCGACCCAAAGTAGACGGCGGCCAATATAATAGCCATGGACTACCATTAGGGCCATAAAAGTTGCGTGCAGACATCTTTAAAATTGCACTGTTAATCAACTTAATAAAATCAGAAAACTCAAAATATGTGTATATCAGCTGGCCATTTTGCAGAGATTCTTGCTTCCGCCCGACCGCGAGCAGGTGTTGTTAATCAACTTACAAATCTTACTTTTTTTACAGGTGCTGGCTTCTCGAAATCTTGGGATGAAAGATTTCCGGTTGGCGATGCGCTTTTCTCCTTTGAATACGATGAATGGCATCCGCATGGGAACGCTCTCGAGGAGTTCTTGTCGTTATGTAATTATCAGACGTTTGGATTAACACTCACTCCGTCACTGTTTAAAGATATTGTTTACCAGATAGGCATGATGAGAGAATACCCTGTGATTCGGCCTCGGTATATCGATGATCAGAATCTGGACATGGTAGAGCGTCACCTGCGTTATCTTGTACGAAAGAAATTTGAGAAAACAGCTCCAATATACTACCAAAATGAATACTTAAAACTTGAGTTTCCTGGAGCTGGAACCAAGTTGCAAAAAACCATTTTGAGTTTTTTTGGTATTGTCCAGCGATCAGGTGATGGCTCAAGTGGTTTGCCTGAGGGGCTGCGCTCGAATTACGTATCAACCAATTATGACAACGTGCTTGAAACAATCTTGGATACCTGCTTAGGTCAAGATGACTTTTATTCACTTTACACTTATCGCGGAATAACGCCATCACTGTACAGCGGGGCACCACCTAATAAAATTGTTCACGATAACTGGCTAGTCAGTAATCTACTGAAAATTAATGGAGGGTTTGAAGTCTTCAAAGATGGAAATGAGTTCGAGTTTGACTATAGGCAAACGCGATCAGATGCCCAGTTGCGTGAGAACCCACCGCAACTGATGCTTGCATCTAGGGAACAGGACTATACTCAGACATATTTCCATGCCATGTTCCCTAAGGTAGTGAGACTTCTTCAGGAAACTGAAATTCTTGTCGTTGTCGGATATAGCATGCCGGAGGAAGATGCGCTACTTAGGCTCATAATAAAACAGTTCGCTGAAGATAGAGCGGACGGCTCTAGAAAAATTCTTTTTTATGTCGATAAGAGTGACGATGAATCTCAGGTTGAAAAAGTAAATCGTGTATTTCCACATGTTGAGGAAGTACATGGACTTACGGTTATTCCTTATGGCGGCTCATTTGGGAGTTGGTGCGCATCAGTTGTAAAAAAATATAATAAACTTATAAAGTAACTTGCCAATAACAGTTCCATGAGCGACTGCTTTTGGCCGATTCTGTTGAAAAAGTAGCGCCCCTGTCTGGCCTGCGGCAAAATCTCTGCATTGGCCAGCAGGGAAGCACGCAGCATGATGGGACAGTTATCGAGTGGGCAGGAGCGGCTGTTTTACTCGTTCAACCTTGAAGATCACATTCCAGCCACTCACCTTCTGCGCAGCATTGATCGGTGTCTCGATCTGAGCGACCTGCGCCATTACCTCGCCGATTTCTATAGTCCGATTGGGCGTCCGTCGATTGATCCCGAACTGATGATCCGCATGCTGATCGTCGGCTATTGCTACGGCATTCGCTCTGAGCGGCGGTTGTGCGAAGAGGCCCATTTGAACCTGGCGTATCGCTGGTTCTGCCGGTTAAGCCTTGAAGATGAAGTCCCCAATCACTCGACCTTTTCCAAAAATAGACACGGCCGTTTTCGGGACAGCGATCTCTTTCGCTGGTTGTTCAATGAAGTGCTGCGTCGCTGCATGGACGCCGGTCTGGTCAAGGGCGAAGGCTTTGCCGTGGACGCCAGCATCATCAAAGCGGATGCGAGTCGGCAGCGCGGCGTACCGGGAGATGAACCGGTCAATTGGAGCGATCCGGCCCTGAGCACCCGCGCCGTGCGTGAGTATCTTGAAGCCCTCGATGAAGAGGCTCTGGCCGAAACGCTACCGAAGCGCCTATCGCTGACGGATCCTCAAGCCCGCTGGACCGCCGCTCCAGGCGGCCCAGCGTTCTACGCTTACTCCACGAATTATCTGATCGATACCGAGCACGGCGTGATCATGGATGTGGAACCCACACCGGCTCATCGAACCGCAGAAGTCGAGAGCACCAAGACGATGATCGAACGGATCGAAGCGCAGTTCGACATCAAGCCGGAACGCCTCATTGGCGACACCGCTTACGGTACCGCGCCGATGCTGGCCTGGATGGTGGAGGAAAAAGACATCGAGCCGCATGTGCCGGTGTGGGACAAAACTGAGCGCAAGAACGACAGCTTTTCGAGTAACGATTTCCACTGGAATGAAGAGGCCGAGGAATACCGCTGCCCAGCCGGTAACGTATTACGTAGCGAATGGCGAGCCTTCAAAAACGAGCGTTCACACGTCACAAAAGCCAACACCATCATCTTCCGATCAAGACAGACCGACTGCGCAACATGTCCGATGAAAGCCAAGTGCTGCCCGAACACTTCGATTCGCAAGATCGTCCGCAGCGTCCATGAAGCCGCTCGTGATGTGGCTCGACGCATCGCAGCGACGCCGGAGTACGTACGCTCTCGCCACGAGCGTAAGAAGGTCGAAATGTTGTTTGCCCACCTCAAGCGCATCCTGAAATTGGATCGCTTGCGACTACGTGGCATGAGCGGGGCGACCGATGAGTTCACACTGGCGGCTGCGGTACAGAACCTGCGACGGCTGGCCAAACTTACATCCCAAGGTCCGCCAGTTACGGGGTAGGTGCGCCTGCACCAAGCAAAAAACCTCAAACTAACCCAATAACAGAGCCGCAAAGGTTAACGAAGGGCCGAAAAACCACTCAGTGTGGCGAGTAGGTTCTCCGGTGGCGGTCGTGCCTGAGTTCAGGCGATCTGAAAATCCGACTTTTTCAACAGAATCGGCCATAAGCAGACGTTCGTGATCGACCGTATCCATATGGATGCGCCTTTCGCAACGGGCCCCTTAATCGGCCAGAAGCGGTCGTTCAATCTCGAGTTGCTCGCGCTCGTCACGAGTTATCGTAGTGGACGATTAAAAACCTAAACTCATTTTTCTTCGCTGGGGCTTCTCCTGCGCTGACGAATATCGAGGCTTGCGACCAAGTTCGAAGCTGGTCATGACACACAAGTTCCGGAGCCTTGCTAACTGTTAAATTAGATTTATCGTCCATAAATCAAGTAGTTACCTAATCTAAATTTTTCCGTTTTTTACGTGCTAAATGATCGTGTAGATGCCCTGGAAAATGGAGATCATCAATGGCCTGGGCTAGCGAACGGGTGCTTTGCTTCTCGTAGGTTTTTGAAAACGAGCGTGAAGTTGATAGCCGGCCCCTCTAAACCGGTTCACCGTTGCAGGCCTAGGAGGCTCTGGCCAGCTTCACTGCTTTAGCCACCCTGATCTGCAGGGCTATGACTGCTTCTTTTGTCAAACGCACGCTGGGTTGGCCGCTTACCCAGTCGCCTTCAGCGTTGTAAGTAACAGTTTCAGTTTGTCCATCGCCCACGCTAACCGTGGAAACATTGGACAGGCTTTTGGGAATCAATGAACCCGCCACCTGTACCGGGCCGAACCATAGTTGAAACTCATTGCGCGGTGTCATCGTTGCCAGGCCTTTGTTCATGCCACCTGAACAATTCACCCAGAGCTTAAGGCCCGTAGAGTCCAGCAACATCTCGCTGGGGTTGCCTTGAAGTTGATTGTTTATTGAAACATAGCCTGGCGCGCCATCGTTCTCTGCAGCACTGAATACACCATACTGATTCAGCGTCGTTACTTGCCCCACGGCGATGGGCAGACTCTTTCCGCCTGAGGCAAAGCTGACATCCCCCTCTTGCACTGGCGCATTTGTATAGTTAACCATGTAAGAGGCGTCCTGTATGCTGAAGGTATTCTGGTATTGATAGGTCGGTTGATTGACTGTCGCCAGCGGTGGCTTTGCAACCCAGATAACCGTAAAGGTTTCATTCACCTTTCTGGCCAGGTAGAGGCTGTGGTTATTTACCTTTTGCGCAACAAGCTGCTTTTCATCGATGTAAACGATTATGGTTTTCTGGCTCATGGTCACTCTCGTGCTCATTCGATAATGTGCGCCGTTGCACAAGGTCGTTCGAACCTGGTACACGTCGTCACTAACAAAAACCCTGTACGCCCGAGACGTACAGGGTTTTTATTTAGCGCTGCGTGCACTCATACCATGAGGATTATGCAGCGTCTTTGATCCCGACCCTTGCGTGCAGCGCCTTGACTTCGGCGGCACTCAAGCGATCGGCAGGTTCACCGGTTACCCATTTGCCCTCGTTGTTATACGTGAGGACAATACTGCCGCCATCTTGCAGGGTCGCGACATAGGGGTTGGACAAGTTGATAGCGATCAAAGTGCCGGTTTCTTGAATATTGCCGAACCACAGTTGATATTGATTCTTCGGGGTCAGTGTTGCAGTACCAATGTTCATGCCGCTCTGACGGTTCACCCAGAGGTAATTGCCATTGGAGTCCAGCAGAACCTCATGGGGATTACCTTGCAGCTTGTTGGTGACAAGAATATCCGAGGCGTTTCCTCCGTTTTTGGCGGGAGTGAAAATGCCCGTATCCTGGAGGATCGTAGTTTGGCCAGTGCTGATTGCCAAATTTTTCCCCCCGGAGGTGAAGGTCAGATCACCCTCGCGGACCGGGTCATTGGTAAAGTTGACCATAAACGACGGGGTCGTGATATCAAAAGTATTTTTATATTGATAGCTAGGACTGTCGACTGTGGCAAGAGGACCTTTTGATTGCCAAATCACAGTAAAATCGTCGTTTACTTTCTTGGCCAAGTAGAAGCTGTAATTGTTTTTTTTCTGTGCGGCAAGTTGCTTTTCTTCAATGAACACAGTGATTTGTTGGCTGCTCATATCGATGAACTCCTTTTCGGATAAAGTCAAGCGTGATTGATGTGACTGCGTAATGGCGTTTTGCCTTGATTGCGCAGTACGAAGTTACCTTAGCAGGTAGAAAAACAATCTATAGATTAATTGGCTATAACCTGAAATTATCTATAGCGATTAATGGCGACCATGGACCTTTGATTCTTCTGAAGGCCTCTGACATACGCGCATGTACTTGAACAGGCCGAATACCTTATTGCTGCCGAAGGTAGGTTCGTTCTGCGGTAGACGCAAAAGCTTGATCTCACTTATTTGGCGGGCGCGGCCTGGGTCCTTGGAGGTCAGGCGATAGGCGTCGGGGAGGCACGGGGGTTGATCGACGGCCAGCAGTGCCGGGACGAACGCACCGGGACAGCGGGTTGCATGTCGACAGGCAGCGCAGGTTGGGCAACGCCGGTCAGTACCAGCGCGGCAGGCAGTGGCGCCGGGCCGCCCTGGGCGCAGCACAATGCTCGAGATCAGAGGTTTTCGGGCTGAGGTTGCCATCCTTGTCCAGCACAGCCGGCTGCACGCCGCCCGACGAGCAGTAGCTGCCCGCCAGCAACTGCGCCAGGCTCAGGTCACCCAGGGTGCTGGCCATGGGCAATGCCAGTACCTTGAGCAGCATGGCCAGCAGGGCGGCGACCCAGTGGTTGTCTCAGGTCCGCGAGCGCAGGCCGCAACGGAGAATGTTCACGCCTCGCCAGGCAGCGCGGGCGGGGAGATCCTGTGGCTCATGAGGCTTCTCTCCAACGACGGTCAAACCAGCCGGCAGGTGCATGCCAGGGCATGCAGCGTGAATCCGACGTGCCGCCCATCGCGAGCCCCGCGTGGCCAAGTATGTCACCGTTACGGCACATAGGATTCAACTGCCACTAACGTCTGCGGCTCTTGCATCAAGTAGCTAGAAGGTGAGTGCTGAGCAAAGTAGCCGAAGTATTTAAGGATGTCTGTATGGTTGGCACCATAGAACAGCAGCATCTTGTTAATATCGTTCTGGTTGCCGCCGCCCGCCAGTAGCGCTAAGTAACCTGCAACAACCATGCTGCGCTGCGCTGCCGACAGACCCATACCGAAATCACCGCCATTGACTGTGGTCAGATTCGATTCGCGCACGATGATTACCGATACGGCTGGAACCGCATACTGCATGCCGCGCTCAAACACTAAGAGTGATGGTGTCAAGGTGCTCGCGTTGATTGCGGCGATAAATTTTCTTGCGCGGGCTGCGTCCTGAGCGTTCGTATGATCCTCCCCCAACAGTGTGAGCGAAATTGAGCCGGCTGCCTGTTTGGCGTACAAAGACTCAGTCGCCGCCAGCGCCTTATCGGCATTGGCAGGCTGTCTGATATTGATCGGATCAATCGCGGGACCGTGCGGCTTATTGGTTGCCTCTGGCATCAACTGGCTTAGCGCAGATAAGACGGCCGCGCTGACAGCTTTGTCCGTGCCGAGACCGACTTTGGCGTCATATAGACTTTTTGCATATGTGGATGCTGGAACAACTTGCATATAAATACCTCCATGGTGATAAAGATAAGAAAACAAGGCGAACCTAAGTCTCGGGTCGGAGCTACAACATCAGTTAGGCTTGCTTCGCATTGTTACAAATGACGACTCTGCTAAATCTCGTCGGATTTCAGCTTAGTGATGGGCTCGGCCCAATCAGCCCCTATTTCCCATACGCTCTGACGTACGTATTCCATTGCAGTACTCCCTCTAGATGCTCATGGATGATGACGAATCGATGACACCAGAAGACTCATGAGAGGATTTTATCTAGAAGCTTTACGACAGCACGAAAGACCCTAGTCGAGGTTATTGATAGCGCAAGGCCGTCACCCACATTTCTTTTGGGAGAGCGTCATAACGAGGGAGGTTTCTGTTGTTCGCCGAAGCGCGATGAAAGCCAAAACACAAGCTATCAACCAGGGTTGATAGCAGACGATTTCAGGTTACTTTTCTCAAGTGTGGCAACGAGTCCGGCATAGGTTGTCTGCTAAGAGTTACCAGAGTCTGTGAAATTACCTACCCAGAGATTTGCGCAACCAACGTCGAGCGTTAGGCTTTCGTAACTACCCCTACCCGAGGGCAGATATCTTACCTGGAGTTCGTTCTGCTTGGCCTTGAGTACACGGTTTTCAGCACTCAATACCTCGTTGATGGCCTCTTGCCCCTGGATCGACTCAAGCAGTTCCTCCTTCTCAATAAGCTGTTGTAGCCAGGACACTACTTCGGATTCTGGGGGAAGCTTGATCTTGGACATGATTCTTCCTTGAGTTGATAGCAGACGATTGTAGTGGCCACCCAGTTTCTACAGGCAAATCGACCTAACTATGTGGCTTCCTTGAAGCCAAGTCGATCAGCTTGCGGCCGCTCACCTTGGCCTTGAGTACACGGTTCTCGTCCAATAGCACCTCATTGACGGACGCGAGATTGGCGACCTTACCCCGTAGTTCCTGTATCTCCCGACGGCAGGCTGCGGACTTCATGCGTTCTGCAATCAAGCCTTGTTGTTTCACATCACGCATGGCGCGACTAGAGCGCCCATAAGCCTCGCGTATAACCTCTGCAATTCCTGGTTAGTGGTTGTGGGTCAGCGCCGTCGATACGCCTGCCTCGCGGGCGACTGCGGCAATGGTAACCTTGGTTTCCCCTGTGTGGGCACGTCCCTTCTGGATGCGGTAAAGCGCGAACCGCAGATCTTTCTCGCGATCCTCCGCCGGCTTGTAGTTGGTTGATTTGTCTTTTGGCTTCATACGATCAGCGTCTCCGTATCCATGCCTAACTGGGTCAGTACGTCACGGCAGCGATTCAGGTCGCGCTCAACGCGTTGGCGGCCGCCCTGGCCAATGTCCGGGCAATTCAGCAGCCCTTCCAGATCATCGTAGAGTCGCTGGTAAATAGCCGCGTCCAGACATCTGCAGGCAGGCAATGACATTTTTTCATAAGTCAATAGTAAAAACAGCCTGCCCCCGGAGCGGCCTGAAAGTGGGCTTAGCGGTCTTTTCCGTGGCACGTTATTGGGGCTCAGGTCTTCCGTGCCAGATCAACACATGAAGCAAGACAACCGCTCAAGCTAAAAGACCGGAGCGAGCTTTAGCTTTTACACACACTGTGGACTGATAGCAGCCGTTCGTATAACTCCGTTTAGCTGTTTGCTGCCTCTCAGAATTGGTAGCTATTGGCCGAAAGCGGTTATCCGTGAATGGTGGCTTTCGGCTGTGGATTCAACCGGTGGATGCAACAGCTTTCGGCCAAAGCGGACTGTCGGATGTAGCCTTTCATTTGCTGATTGAGCAGCTAAGGACTACTACGGCGCGCTGCAGCAACCCACCGCTCTCTTGCTCTATGTGATCTCATAATCGGAATCTATGTACGAGGTTCTGTAGCTGATCCGCCTCTTGTTGTAGGGTCTGACAAGACGCCAACGTGCCCTGCAAATTACGTACGTTCATTTCGTTTAAGCTATTTATTTCAATGATATCCACATTGATAGCCGCAACCACTGACGTTTGCTCCTCGGTGGCAGCTGCAACGGATTGGTTCACTGCGTCGATGTCGCCAATACGGTGAATGACCACCTGAAGGCGCTCGCCGGCATCGTTGACTACCATGACTCCCTGATCGCTTGATTCGCGGCTCTCCATCATAAAATTTACCGCATCCTTTGATCCGACTTGTAGATCGGTAATCATGCCTTGGATTTCCTCGGCCGATGTCTGAGTACGATGCGCCAAGCTACGCACCTCATCGGCAACCACTGCAAACCCACGTCCCGCTTCACCTGCCCGGGCCGCCTCGATGGCTGCGTTGAGCGCAAGCAAATTGGTTTGTTGGGAGATGCCCTGAATCACTTCCAGAATTTGACCAATTCTAGCTGTACGGTCATTAAGCTCTTGAATCCTGTCGCTGGACGCTTCTATTTTCAGAGACAGATCGCTCATCGACTCAATAGCATTTTTCATGCTTTTTTGGCCTTGTTGAGAGTCCGTCCTAGCCTCGCTGGCCTTTTGCGATGCATCCGCAGCATTACAAGCAATTTCCTGCGCAGCAGCCTCTAGCTCATTGATCGCAGCGGCGACGCTATTGGTTCGTTGCGCCTGCTCGTCGCTTCGCTCCATAGAAGCGTTGGACGCGTTAATCACCTGCGCAGTTGTTTCATACAATCGGTTAGTAGTGACTGCGACGTCCTTGATTGATTGGTGGATACGGTCAATAAACCGATTGAACGCGCCTGCAAGCTGTCCAAACTCATCAGTAGTGTTTATGACCAGCCTACGTGTCAGGTCGCCCTCTCCTGCAGCTATATCGTTCAGTGCTCGACCAAGCTCTCGAAGTGGCTGAAGCAGTACGTTAATCAGGCCACCCAATAGCAGCATCACCAAAAGGACGGCGGATGCCGTTGCCCAGAAGGCTGAGTTTCTTGATTGATTCACCGCAGCAAAGGCTTTCTGCTTGTCGACTGCCAGGCCTAAGTACCAATTGACTGATGGCAGCCCTTTGATTGGGGTGAAGCTAACCAGATGCTGACGTCCGCCCAAGACTATTTCCTGGAGACCATCAGTATTCTTCAGTGAGGCACCGGGCGATATCTCGGCCATGTTCTTCATAACCCAATCCTTGTCCTGACTAACAAGTATCTGCCCATCCGCATTAACCAGAAATGCCTCACCAATCCCACCTACATTCAGAGAGGTCACCAGATCAACCAGTGTGCCTAGCCCCAGATCGCCAGCAGCGACGCCGGCAAACTGTCCATTTCGCATCACTGGGGTAGCAATGGTGACACCTAGCTCACCCGAAGATACTGATATGAAGGGATCAGTCAGGATGGTTTGCCGTGCCTTGGCAGCGGCGATATACCACGGCCGCTTACGCGCATCGTATCCTGGAGGCAGGGGTAAATTAGGCCTTTTAGTATAGTTGCCCTGTTCGTCACCAAAATAGATTAGATCTAAATGATCACCGTATACCTTCTGTTCCAACAGTGAATTGATGAAGCTCGCATCAGTATTTCCAACCAAAAGTTGCGCAACCGTTTCGACCAAGCTCACCCGCCCATTGAGCATGAAGGCAATGCCGGAAGCAGTGGCCTGACCCGTCTCGCTCAGTGAGCGGGAAAGTGCTTCCGAAGTGCTACTCCTCTGCAAGTTAAGATTGAAAGCAGCAAATCCTGCAAACGCAGCGACCACGACCATAGAAGCGGCCAGAAGAATCTTGTGGCTGAAACTAAACTTGGTTTTCATGGGACTCCATCTGGTAAATAGCAATAACCGGGACGCGGCATGACCAGCAAATCGCAAGGAGGACTAGACATTTGGGAGCGGTTTACAAGTCGCCAAGATGCCATCCGACTCGAGAGGCAATTTCTCTGGGTACATGTTGATTGAGGTCGGTCCGCTACGGCATTGCTGGCGTCAGCAAGGCGATTCCTAATAACTTTCGGGACCTGCCACGGCTGATTGAGGCATTTCCGTACGGCGATACAAATTCCGTTCGTCAGTTAGCGAGATAAAAAGGGCACCACCCGACGGGTAGTGCCAAACACTCCGAAGTGTGACTGCCAATCAATAAGACATGCCTGACTGCACCAGGCGAATAACCTGCACAATACGCCGTGGGCAAAATGGTCTACGCCATTGAGTCATGAATTAAGTTGGGGCTCAGTAGGTGTGGAACATCTCCTGAATCTTCGCTTGGTCACTACTTACGGTCAGAGCGAGCATCAGAAGGATTCTGGCTTTTTGAGGATTCAAGCTATCACCGAGCAGGCCCGGATAGGCTTCATCTTCTGGAATGAAACCTGCGCCAGTGCGTGTGGAGCGAACAATCAAGACATTTTGTTCCATTGCCTTCTTGATAGCTGGCAAGATGAAGCGCGATTCGCTTCCGGCCCCTACGCCGGCGATGATAATACCCTTCGCGTGGTTCGCCACTGCAGCGTCGAACATGTAGCCGTTATCGTTCTGGTAACCGTAAATAATGTCGACCTTCGGTAATGCGGTCAGCTTGGAGACATCGAATGGCGTCTCGACGGTATGCTTTTTGACTACGCGCGTTTCAAAAATGGGTTGCTGATTGACGAGAGTTCCGAGATAACCGCCACCCACTGGTTTGAAGGTATCGACAGAGTTGGCATCACTCTTGGTCGTATACCGTGCGGAGCCAATGCGATCATTCATCACGATCATCACGCCTCGCCCGCGGGCCTCTGGCGCAGCTGCAACAGCGACCGCCTGAAGAATGTTGCTAGGGCCGTCGGCGCCAATGGCAGTGGCCGGGCGCATCGAGCCGGTTACTACGACAGGCTTGTCGCTTTTGACGACCAAATTCAGGAAGTAAGCGGTTTCTTCAAGCGTATCAGTGCCGTGCGTAACCACGACACCCGATACATCTGCGCTCTCGAGTACCTCGTTCACCCGTTTGGCGAGCTTCAGCAAGACTTCGTTGTCGACATTGTCGCTACCTATGTTAACCACCTGCTCACCGGTGACTTTGGCTATTTTGTCCAACGACGGGACAGATTTGAGCAGAGCCACAGCAGTAAGCACACCAGGCTTGTAGCCCGTGGTCTGGGTCTCCTGATCCGCCGTGCCAGCAATGGTGCCGCCAGTCGCCAGCACCGCAACATGGGGAAGGTCTTTCGGTGGCTGGGGTTGAGCGTTGACACTCGAAATCGACAACAACGTTAAGATTCCTGCAAACAAGTTTCTTTTCAAAGCTTTCATTTTTCACCCTCGAAAAAGTAATGACACGCACTCATTAACTAGAGATATCCGTTAAAGTTTTTGTATGTTTCCTTTAAACGGAGTCACAGCGTACGCGCGCCAATCACCAACAACTTGATGACATGCGTAATTATCAACAGCGGTTTTCAATAACTATTTAGAAAGACGAACAGGCATCCTATTACCAACGGATGTACACATAGTGCAAAAATTTGTGACAGCCTCATCGACTTGAACACAACAAGCAATTACATGTAAGTTCAAGCGGCCATTTTAATGCGACCGCCTGATTACTTGGGTCAGTTTACAAAGACCGGATGCGACGCCTCATCAATGGCCGCCATCGCCTCTGCCCGAGACAGGATCCCGGACTCTTCCAGAATCGTTAGCAGTGAACGGCCTTGCGCAACCGACTGACGGGCGAGCTTACTGACTTGCGCATAACCGAGCGTCGGCACCAAGGCTGTGGCAACTGCCATCGAGTCAGTTAGGTGCTGTTCGTTGCGTGCCACGTCGGCAGTGATCCCGGCCACGCATATCTCACGGAAGCGCTGGATGCCATTGGTCAGCAGCGTAATGCTGTCAAATACCCGGGAGGCAACCACTGGCTCGAAATGGTTGATTTCCAGTTCGCCGTATTGCACGGCCTGGGCTACAGCCACATCGTTGCCGATCACTGCAAAACTCAATTGGATCATCGACATTGGCAACACCGGGTTGACCTTACCCGGCATGATCGACGAGCCCGCCTGGGCTTCTGGCAACGTCAGCTCGCCAATACCGCCCACTGGGCCCGATGACAATACCGTCAGGTCGGAGGCGACTTTTGCCAACGAAGCGGAGCATGTGCGCAGTTCTGCGGAAACCCGGGAGAACACGTCCATATTCTGCATTGCATCGAAGGGGTTTGACGGAGCCTGATACTCGATCCCGGTAATAGCCTCCAGGTGTGCGAAAGCAAATGCCCTGTAGGCCGGCGGCGCACCAAATCCGGTGCCGATCGCCGTGCCACCGAGCGGGAGCGTGCGCAGCTTGTCACGTACGTTGGCCAGCTCTGTAGCCAGGCGATGGGTAAGTGAAGCGTAACCGGAGAACAACTGCCCCAAGCGCATAGGTTGAGCGTCTTGCAGGCAGGTACGGCCCAGATGCAGGACATCCGCGAACTGCTCGGCCTTCTGGTCGAACTGTTTGGCGAGCTTCATGACCTCGGTGATCAGAGGTCCGAACATTGCGTAGGTAGCAATCTTCATCGCTGCGGGATAAACATCGTTAGTCGACTGCGAGATATTGACGTGGTCGTTCGGATGGATGATTTCGTAGGAGCCAGCCGCATGCCCCATGACCTGCTGGGCACGGTTGGCAATCACTTCATTGAAGTTCATGTTGGTGGACGTACCACCTGAGCCTTCCAACAGATCGACAATCAGGGAGTCATCGCATTGGCCATCGATCACATCCTTGCATGCCTGCACGATGGCATTGCATTGCTCACTCGCCAATACGCCGCTATCCAGGTTCGCGAGCGCTGCCGCCCACTTACAATGGGCGAACGCATTACGAAACGCAGCATAGTGAGCGACAGTCAGCGGAGAAACGGTGAGGTTATCGAAGCCACGCACCGAGTTTACTCCGTAGAGTTTGTCAGCAGCGATCTGGACGTCACCCACGTAGTCGCGCTCCAGTCGGTATTCTTTGGATTCAAAAGTATTCAAGAGTACTGCCCTCGTTAGAATTTATTAACGTCTCAACCCCGCTGCCCATGGACTGCAGCCGTGGCAAAAATGAGTTGAGAACTACCTCACGCGCTGTTTCGCAGGCATCTGCGAAAAAAGCGCTGTATTCATCTCTTCGGGCTACCAAATAGAGCGATCTTTCCAGCCCAAGCTCAGGGGTCAGGTGTACGGTAACCTTGTCAACCCAGGCCGATGCTTGGAGAAAGCACATAGGGCTCGTTACAGCCCAGCCGATACCTTCCGCAACCATTGAGGTCAGGGCGTCGGCGTTGTCCAGCTCCAGCCGATTGGGCACTCGTATACTCAGGCTGCGAAGATGGCGCTCGATCTGCAGTCCCACCTGGGAACCATGGTTAAAGCGGACCACGGGCATGACGTTGCCCATCGCCCGGATGTCTTCAATGGTCGCGATGTTCTTTTTCAAATCCTTGGGGGTAATGACAAAGTATTTTTCCGAAAATAGCCGGTAGCGGATCAGGTCATTGGCATCCATGAGTGGATCGCTGGTGACGATCAGATCCAAGTCACGGCGCAACAGCGCCTCCCCTTGCTGCGGACTCAAGCCGGTACGAATCGATAACTGCGCGACCTTCCCCAACAGTTGCTTGGTGAAGACCGAACCGCAGGTCGCGGCAAAGGAATCGACAAGACCGATTCGCAGGTCAGGCTTCACTCCGCGCCCGGCATCCAACACTTGAGCCTTTAGATGGAAAAGTTCC
>Ga0066791_10000314_pt1 | contig 20286 bp, 20 predicted proteins | sample OrgsoiDNA2013051_FD_70944 | JGI IMG/M metagenome (GOLD analysis project Ga0066791, IMG submission 70944) | Permafrost soil microbial communities from the Arctic, to analyse light accelerated degradation of dissolved organic matter (DOM) -... | ecosystem: Environmental > Terrestrial > Soil >...
GGCAGAATCAAGACTCTGCCCGAGTTATCGCTGCGGAAGATAACGCAGCGGGTTTACGGATTTCCCCTTGTAACGAATTTCAAAATGCAATCTAACTGAACTGGTTCCGGTGCTACCCATAGTGGCTATTTTCTGTCCCGCCTGCACTTCTTGTTGTTCCCGGACCAGCATTGAATCGTTATGTGCGTAGGCGGACAGGTAATCATCATTGTGTTTGATGATGATTAGATTACCGTAACCGCGAAGAGCATTACCTGCATAAACAACACGCCCGGAGGCGGTGGCTACGACAGGTTGTCCGCGCGAACCAGCAATATCGATCCCCTTATTTCCCCCTTCAGAAGCTGAGAAATTATCGATAATTTTCCCGTCAGTCGGCCATTTCCAAGAGGAAACCGGACCGCCATTATTCGTCGTGCTGGTGACAGGAGTACTGGCTACGGCAACAGGTGCTGTGGTGGTAACTACACCTGATGAAGGCAACATTTTACCTACATTCTGTTTACCCGAAGAATCAGAATACGTGGTAGTTGGTTGAGATGCAACCACCGTTCCTTGGATTAATCCTACAGACGGCGCTTTCGGAACACCGCCATTTGTCGCGTCCGTCGTGGCTAACATTCCCCCCGTACTGGCATTGGAAGAGACGTTGTTAATCTGCACGGTCTGGCCGACATTCAAGTTGTAGGGAGCCGCGATATTATTACGCGCAGCAAGGTCTCGGAAGTCATTGCCGGTGATCCAGGCGATGTAAAACAGCGTGTCTCCACGCTTCACCTGATAGGTACTTCCGCTGTAACTGCCCTTCGGAATTGAGTTGTAACTGCGGTTATAAACGATGTGCCCTTCAGGGCTGGTGGTGGCATTTACGGGGGCTGAATTCGGAATGTTCTGACCTCCGCCGCCGCCGTTAACGCTGCTAATTGGGGCCGAAGTCGAGGCGTTGTTGGTACATCCCACCATCCAGGCGCTGACAAATGTACACACCGCTATGCGGCTTAAGGTTTTCATTGGGCTTCCTGTGCTCATATTTCCCCCGTTACGGCGATCTCAGAATCTATCTTTTCCCGCTTACAAGCCGCCACATGCGGTCTGAATGCCAATTGACATGGTGTAAGCGGGTAACACATCCGGACACGCCAGATGGCGACAGTAAAAAAACTGTAGGGGATGCTATCAACATCGCCAGTACAGCACCATATAACAGTTGTATTTAAATTTTAAGGGTTTAGTCCTGAACAGTACGGCCAGGAGGGCTTATTCAGGCTAATTCGCCTTTTACTAAGGGGACAAATCTTACCGCTTCAATATTCTCGACGACAAACTCATGACCACGACGGGTGATCCGCTGCAGTATCTGACTCTGATCTCCGACCGGCAGAATCATCACGCCCCCCTCGTCCAGTTGCTGAAGCAGGGCCTGAGGAATTTCAGGCGGCGCAGCCGTCACAATAATCGCATCAAAGGGGCCGCGAGATGGCCAGCCTTCCCAGCCATCGCCATGTCGGGTCGACACATTGTGCAGATCCAACTGCTTCAGGCGGCGTTTCGCCTGCCATTGCAGCCCTTTTATGCGCTCAACGGAAAACACGTGTTCAACCAGATGCGCCAGAATGGCAGTCTGATAGCCTGAACCGGTACCGATTTCCAGCACCCGTGAAGCGGGCGTCAGACGCAGCAACTCGGTCATGCGCGCCACCGTGTAGGGCTGCGAAATTGTCTGACCGGAGCCAATAGGCAAAGCGGTATTTTCGTAAGCTTTGTGTTGAAAAGCTTCGTCCACAAAACGCTCACGCGGCACGGTTTCCATGGCGTGAAGCAAGTTTTCATCCTGAATACCCTGCTGGCGCAGTTGTTCGAGTAAGTTATACATCGGTTTATTCACCATGCCTGTTGACCCCGGCTTTAGCTAACCATGCATTCACCACGTCCTGTGCCGCATAAGCCGTTAAATCGACCTGAAGCGGTGTGACAGAGACATACCCTTGCGCGACAGCGGCAAAATCAGTGTCAGGCGCGATATCAAACTTGTCGCCCGGCGGACCAATCCAGTACAGGTCCTGGCCGCGCGGGTCCTGCTGACAAAATACCTGTTCAGCAGGATGTCGGCTGCCACAGCGGGTAACCCGAATGCCTTTAATTTCAGGAAGAGGAAGGTCAGGAACATTGATATTGAGGATTTTTCCAGTACGCATGGGCTCGCTCGCCAGCGCACGTAAGATCCGGCAGGTGATGGCGGCGGCAGTATCGTAATGCTGGTGGCCATCCAGTGAGACGGCAAGCGCCGGATATCCAAGATGCCGCCCTTCCATGGCTGCGGCCACGGTACCGGAGTAAATCACATCGTCCCCCAGGTTGGGGCCAGCATTGATGCCCGACACCACAATATCCGGACGGGGCCGCATCAATGTATTCACACCAAGGTAAACACAGTCAGTCGGCGTTCCATTAATGACGGCCGTGTCGCCGTTAGGGTAAGACTGAATACGTAAAGGACCATCCAGCGTCAGGGCATTGGAGGCACCGCTGCGATTACGATCGGGTGCCACCAGTTTCACATCAGCAAACTGCCGCAATGCGGCAGCCAGCCTCTGGATCCCCGGCGCCACAACGCCGTCATCGTTACTCAGTAATATCCGCATCACTATTTTCCTGGCGCATCAGTTCCCGCACCACACTGGTCGCAAAACTGCCGGCTGGCAGCCAGAATTTCAGCTCCAGTGTGACCTCATCCCAGCTTTTCCAGCTCATGTGTAAAGGCTGAAGCATTACCGCGCGCCGCGCCGGTTCAACCCGCTCGCGTTTCACCAAAGATAACAACTCGGTGCAATTCTTCAGACAGCGTTGTTCGAAGGCTTCGGCGGCACCGGTAGTGCCCAGTGGGCCATCACCCGGCAGAGGCGCGGTGACCAGCAGCTCTTTACAATCAACACGTGGCTGGAGAGTGTCAAATTCCTCTTCGTTCGCCACAAACCAGCTTCCGCGCCCGCTCAGTTGCAGGGCATCCCCCAACATAACCTGACGGTGAGTATTATCGGCGATACGCTGGCTGGCAATAACATTAAACATGGCGCTGCGGCTGGCAGAGAGATAGAAACTGCGCTTAGGCCGCTCTTTAACACGGATATCGTTATTTGCCCACTTCCTGGCTTGAACCAAATTATTTCCACCGCGGCCGAAACGCTGCTCGCCAAAATAGTTCGGCACGCCTTGCTGAAGGATCTTTTGCAGACGCGCTTCGATATCTGGGAGGTGGCTCAGCTGGCGTAACACCAGCGTAAAGGCATTGCCTTTCAGGGTGCCTATTCGCATTTTCTTCAGATGACGGACAGCGCGGATAACTTCGCAACCTTCCAACGCAAACTGGCTGAGATCTGGGTCCTCTTTACCTGGCAGATGCAGGCAAAACCACTGTTCGGTTACCGCATGGCGATCTTTCAACCCGGCATAGCTGACCGAGCGGGGATGAATACCGGCAAAGCGTGCCAGCTGCTCGGCAACAAATTGGGTGTTGCAGCCGTTTTTACGAATACGCACCAGCAGATGCTCACCTTCACCGTCTGGCTCAAAGCCGAGATCTTCCTCGACGATGAAATCCTCCGGGTTAGCTTTCAGTTTGCCGGTTGCAAGCGGCTCACCGTACAGCCAGGTCAGGCGGGACATATCCAACGGGTTATTTTCCACTGCATCAGTCCTTGATCAACAGGGCGACGGCTTCGCAGGCGATACCTTCACCACGACCGGTGAAGCCAAGCTGTTCGGTTGTCGTCGCTTTAACATTCACTTCGTCCATATGGCATTGCAGATCTTCTGCCAGGAATACCCGCATCTGAGGGATATGGGGCGCCATTTTCGGGGCCTGAGCAATGATGGTGATATCCAGATTTCCCAGCGAATAGCCTTTAGCACGAATGCGACGGTAGGCTTCACGCAGCAGTTCGCGGCTGTCTGCTCCTTTAAAAGCGGGGTCTGTATCCGGGAACAGCTTGCCGATATCACCCATCGCCGCCGCACCAAGCAGGGCGTCAGTTGCAGCATGCAGGGCAACATCCCCATCAGAATGTGCCAGCAAACCTTGCGGATAAGGAATACGCACGCCGCCGATCACCAATGGGCCTTCGCCGCCGAATTTATGCACGTCAAAACCGTGGCCGATACGCATTATGCGTTCTCCTTTTGATACAACTGGGTTAAATAAAATTCTGCCAAGGCCAAATCTTCCGGCCTTGTGACTTTAATATTGTCTGAACGTCCGGGGATCAGCATAGGATGAAAACCGCAATATTCCATCGCCGAGGCTTCATCGGTGACGGTAGCGCCTTCATCCAGCGCACGGCGCAAACAGGTTTTTAGCAGCGCCAGCGGGAAAAATTGTGGCGTGAGCGCATGCCAAAGCTCTTCGCGATCGACAGTATGTGCGATCGCCCCCCTGCCCGGCTCGCCGCGCTTCATGGTATCGCGCACCGGTGCTGCCAGAATACCGCCGACGTCGCTGACGGCGGAGATAGCCAGCAGACGGGTCAAATCATCAATGTGCAGACAGGGGCGCGCAGCGTCGTGCACCAGCACCCAGCCATGGGATCCGGCCTGTTCGAGCCCGGCCATCACAGATTCAGCACGTTGACTTCCGCCAACGACAAGCTGAATCCGTGGATCAGGGGCGATCGGCAACCGTACAAATTGCACGTCGTGTGGGCTGAGCGATACCACAATCTTGGAAATCTGCGGACTTTTTAGCAATGCGCGTATCGAATGTTCGATCAGCGTCATGCCACCGATGGAAAGGTATTGCTTAGGACATTCTGTCTGCATGCGGCTGCCGATACCGGCAGCGGGCAGGACAGCAATAATCTCTGGAGGAGAGGCTGCGATGTGGCTCATAGCTATTGTTTTAGGTTGTTTTGCGAAGTATTGATACCCGCATTACGCTTAGACTGGTCAGGCACCAGGCGATAGAAAGTCTCACCGGGCTTAATCATGCCCAGTTCATTACGCGCGCGTTCTTCGATAGCTTCCTGACCGCCGGTCAGGTCATCGATTTCTGCAAAGAGTTGATCATTTCGTGACTTGAGTTTGCCGTTGTTGGCCTGCTGTACCTCAACGTCATCATTCACACGAACATAATCATGAATACCATTCTTACCCAGCCACAGCGAATACTGTAACCAGCCAAGCAAAACCAGTAATAGCAGCGTTAATTTGCCCATCCCCGCCCCCTAAAAAAGCCGGTCAATCATCCCACAACTTTCGGTTGGACTCCACACTGACAGGGAAAATGCCGGTGAGATTCAGAGTTAAGGCCGTAATTACGGGTGAGAATGACACAATGGTTTACATAGAGATAAGAAATCGCTGACAAATTGGTCAGAAGTTTACCAACCCGACAGGAATGAGAAGACGGTCCAGAACATCCCGATGACCACAACACCGGTCGCCAGCAGCGTTTGCCACCAGTTACCACTGAATAGCATACTGAAAGCGATACCGATTAATACGGCAACGGGCATCAGGGCAAGAAAGAAAGGCCAGGTATAGAGGAGAAAAAACAGGGTATTAGAGCCATAAACCAGGAAAGGAATGGTAAATGCCAGCCAATAGAAAACAAAGCCTGCGCATCCGCCGAAAAACGAATAGGAGGGATCTTCCGCGTCAGGAGGCGGATCGTCAGACACAGCAACGGGGCTGTCTGTCCGGATCCGATTAACTATTCTGTGAAGTAATGCCTGCATAACGCGATCCCCGTTGTAACCGTGTAAACCGGCACGTTCTGGGACGTTTGGCCGGCAACATTCAGGGATTGATAATAGCGTGATGCCGCAGTACATCTAACAATTGCGCAACCAAATGTGTTACCAATTGTTCACCATCAAGATGGACGTCAGCAGCTTGTGGAAGCTGATAAACGGAGTCAATTCCGGTGAAGTTTTTTAGCTCACCGGCGCGGGCCTTTTTATATAATCCTTTTGGATCCCGCGCCTCACAAATTGCCAGCGGGGTATCAATAAACACTTCCAAAAACGGGGCCTTACCGAGCAGTTCCCTTACCATCTCCCGCTCCGCGCGGTGTGGAGAGATAAACGCCGTCAGCACCACCAGACCCGCATCCACCATCAGTTTGGCAACTTCACCGACGCGACGGATATTTTCGCGCCGGTCATCATCGTTAAACCCCAAATCCTGGCATAAACCATGGCGGACGTTATCACCATCGAGAAGATAGGTGCTGACGCCCAGCGCATGCAGGGCCTGTTCCAACGCCCCGGCAACGGTTGACTTGCCCGAACCCGATAAGCCGGTAAACCACAGCACCGCGCCTTTATGACCGTGCTGCGATTCACGATCCGCACGCGTTACCGCATGCGGATGCCAGACGACGTTTTCGTTCTGTAAAGCCATGCTATTTCCCACCTAACAGGTCACGTGCACCCCAGTGCGGGAAGTGGCGACGGATAAGACCATTCAGTTCCAGCTCGAACGCACTGAAGGCTCCTGGTTCCTGATAGACGCTTTCCAACGCTTCGCGCACCAGCCCGGCACCGACGGTCACGTTGGTCAGGCGGTCGATAAAGATCATGCCACCGGTCACAGCATTGTGTTGATAGTTATCCAATACCAGCGGTTCATCAAAGGTCAGCTCAACCAGGCCAATCCCATTGAGCGGCAGGTTTTCCACAAGGCGCTGCGTCAGTGAGTTTATCTCCACTTGATACTCAATATTCTCTACGCGGGCACGGGCTTTTTTGCCGCCAATCTTGATGTCATAACTTTGCCCAACGCTCAGCGGTTGCTCCGCCATCCAGACAATATCGACTTTGGCATGTTGTACGGCTTTGACAGTTTCCGCAGCGTCGACCAGCAGATCGCCACGGCTGATATCGCGTTCATCAGCCAGCACCAGCGTAATGGCTTCTCCCGCCCAGGCTTCCTGCAGGTCACCGTCGAACGTCACAATGCGCGCGATGGTGGACTCAACGCCAGAAGGCAGGACTTTGATTTTTTGCCCAACACGTACAGAGCCCGATGCCAGCGTACCGGCGTAGCCGCGAAAATCGAGATTTGGGCGGTTAACGTACTGCACCGGGAAACGCATGGGTTGCTGTTCGCGGATATTAATCACGTTCACGGTTTCCAGCACATCGAGCAGCGTGGGTCCGGTGTACCAGTTCATTTTATCGCTCGGGCTCGCCACGTTGTCGCCTTCAAGCGCAGAAAGCGGGACAAACTTAATATCCAGATCGGTGGGCAGTTGCTGAGCGAAATCCAGATAATCGGCCTTAAACTGCTCGAATACGCTTTCGCTGTACTCCACCAGGTCCATCTTGTTCACCGCAACAACGAGATGGCGGATCCCTAACAGGGTAGCGATGAAACTGTGGCGACGGGTTTGGTCAAGTACCCCTTTACGCGCGTCAATCAGCAAAATCGCCAGGTCACAGGTCGAAGCGCCGGTGGCCATATTGCGGGTGTATTGCTCATGCCCAGGCGTGTCGGCAATGATGAACTTACGCTTCTCGGTAGAGAAATAGCGGTACGCCACATCAATGGTGATGCCCTGCTCGCGTTCAGCTTGCAGGCCATCCACCAGCAGGGCCAGATCGAGTTTTTCGCCCTGAGTCCCGTGACGCTTACTGTCGTTATGCAACGAAGAGAGCTGATCTTCGTAAATCTGACGGGTGTCATGCAGCAGGCGGCCAATCAAGGTACTTTTGCCGTCATCGACGCTGCCGCAGGTCAGAAAACGCAGCAGGCTTTTGTGTTGCTGGGAGTGCAGATAGGCTTCTACACCACCCTGTTCTTCAATTTGTTGTGCTATCGCATTGTTCATGTTGAGTTGCTCCTCAGAAATAGCCCTGACGTTTTTTCAGTTCCATCGAACCGGCCTGGTCACGGTCAATTGCCCGCCCCTGCCGCTCGCTGGTGGTTGATACCAGCATCTCTTCGATGATCTCAGGAAGCGTCTGCGCTTCTGACTCGACGGCGCCGGTCAGCGGCCAGCAACCCAGGGTACGGAAACGCACCATTTTCTGTTCAATCACTTCACCCGGCTGCAGGTCAATGCGATCGTCATCGACCATCAGCAACATACCGTCGCGCTCCAACACCGGGCGCGGCGCGGCCAGATAGAGCGGAACAATCTCAATATTTTCCAGATAGATATACTGCCAGATATCCAGTTCAGTCCAGTTGGAGAGCGGGAATACGCGGATGCTTTCGCCTTTGTTAATCTGGCCGTTGTAGTTATGCCACAGCTCCGGGCGCTGGTTTTTCGGGTCCCAGCGGTGGAAACGGTCGCGGAACGAATAAATACGCTCTTTGGCACGCGACTTCTCTTCGTCACGACGTGCACCGCCAAAGGCCGCATCAAAGCCGTATTTGTTCAGCGCCTGCTTCAAGCCTTCGGTCTTCATGATGTCTGTATGCTTGGCGCTGCCATGTACGAAGGGGTTGATTCCCATGGCGACACCTTCCGGGTTCTTGTGCACCAGCAGTTCAAAACCGTAGTTCTTGGCCGTGCGATCGCGAAATTCGTACATTTCGCGGAACTTCCAGCCGGTATCCACATGCAGCAATGGGAAAGGCAGCGTCCCGGGGAAGAAGGCTTTACGCGCCAGATGTAGCATCACCGACGAGTCTTTACCGATAGAATACATCATCACCGGGTTGGCAAATTCAGCCGCGACTTCACGGATGATATGGATGCTCTCCGCCTCCAGCTGCCGCAAATGTGTGAGTCGTTTTTCGTCCATTACAGATCCTTAAGCCAAATTCACGACCGACGGGCGTTGAGCACCCTCAGTCTGTGGATGATACCCAAACCAGGCAAGTTGAGAGTGAAGTGCCACCACTTCACCAATCACCAGCAGCGCTGGCGTTGGTGCTCGTTGAGCCAAGTGTTCAAGATTATCTAAAGTCCCGGTAAGCACCTGTTGATCTACGCGGGTACCGCGTCCGATCACTGCCACCGGTGTAGAAGCCGCGCGGCCATGCCTAATCAGTTGTTGGCTGATTTCAGCTGCCTTCAGGGTGCCCATGTAAATCGCCAGCGTCTGATGCCCTTTCGCCAGCGTTTCCCACTGCAGACTGCTGCCATCCGGACGCAAATGACCGGTAATGAAGGTCACACTCTGCGAATAGTCGCGGTGTGTGAGAGGGATCCCGGCATAAGCGGTCGCTCCCGCTGCAGCAGTCACACCCGGCACAACCTGAAAAGGGATGCCCGCGGCTTTTACTGCCTGCAGTTCTTCACCACCGCGACCAAAAATAAACGGGTCGCCGCCTTTAAGACGCACCACTTTTTTGCCCTGCCGAGCCAGTTTCACCAACAGGTGGTTGATATCATCCTGCGCCATGGAGTGGCTGCCTGCGCGCTTACCTACGCAAATTTTGTCGGAGTCACGGCGCACCAGATCTAAAACCCCTTCACTGACCAGAAAGTCATACAGCACCACGTCAGCCTGCTGCATTACCTGTAAACCACGTAAGGTGAGTAATCCTGCATCACCCGGCCCGGCGCCGACCAGCGTCACTTCACCGTTTTGCGCGATGGATTCCGGATTATCTAACTGTTGCTGCAACACCTGTTCGGCCTGCGGAATCTGCCCCGCAGTCACCAGCGTGGCGAAGCTACCATCAAATGCCTGTTCCCAGAAACGACGGCGGGATCGCATTGAAGTAAACCGCTGCTTTACACGTTCACGCCAGCTTCCGGCAATCTCTGCCATTTTGCCAAGGCTCGCCGGGAGCAGCGTTTCCAGCTTTTCACGTAACAGACGGGCCAATACAGGTGCCGTGCCGCTGGAGGAGATCGCCACCACAATCGGTGAACGGTCGACAATTGAAGGAAATATGAATGAACACTTCGGCTGATCATCCACTACGTTAGCCAACAACTGCCGTTGGTTAGCCTGTTCGAAAACTTCGGCATTGAGCCCGGCATCATCGGTAGCGGCAATGACCAGAAAAACATCATCAAGCTGTTGCGGCACAAAACGTTCTGCCAGCCAGCTCACCTGTGATGCCTGACGGCGCTGTTCGAGTTCAGGGGAGAGTGATTGCGCGACGATGCGGACCGCAGCGCCAGCACGCAGAAGGAGATCAATTTTGCGTGCAGCGACTTCACCGCCGCCGACAACCAGCACCGGGCGTTGTCTGAGGTCGGCAAAAAGGGGTAGATAGTCCACAACGGCCTTATGTATTCACGATGACAATTCACACGACTATACGTGCTGGCAATAATTGAATTGAAATGACGAAATGGAATGAATAGTTCCAGAATGGAATATAGGCAAAAAAGTCAGCTGTAAACATCATCGTTATCAGCAACAAAAAGAGCCCTTTGAGATAACGGGAAATTGTCTAATTTGCTGCACAATCGCATACTATTGCCCAACTAAGACCGCCATACGCGGCCGCCTGCACTGTGTACAGAAATAGATACGCCTCTTTCGGTCTTCCTGACCCACTGATAAGGATTTTTCGGCTATGTTTTCCACTTCACGCATGAAGCTCGCGCTAATGGCGATAGCTTTTAGCTGCAGTTTTGCTCATGCCGCCGCGCAACCGGCTGAGGCGCAAGCCCCTGGTACCCTCGCCGCCGCACAAATTCGCCATATCGCCACCTATTTCCCGGGGCGCATGGCTGGCAGTCCCGGTGAACTTATCGCCGCTGAGTACCTTAATCAATACTTCACCAAACTGGGTTATCAGAGTGATTTACGCGGTTTTGACACACGCTATATCTATAGCAGCAAGGACGGCAAGCAAAGCTGGCATAGCGTGCACGCGACCTCAGCGATCGCCGCCCGCCCCGGTGAGGTACCGCAGCAGATTATTGTCATGGCACACTTTGATACCTATCTGCCACAAAGTGACGCAGATTCTGACCATAATCTGGGCGGCCTGACGCTGCAGGGGGTGGATGATAACGCCTCGGGCGTCGGCGTAATGCTGGAGCTGGCCGAGCAATTCAGCAAAGTGAAGACCCACTACAGTTTGCGTTTTGTTGCACTGAGCGCGCAGGAAACGGGTGCGCAGGGGGCAGAAGATTATGTCCAGCGTATGTCGCCGGAAGAGAAGAAAAATACCTTGCTGGTGGTGAATCTGGACTCACTGATAGTCGGCGATAAACTCTATTTCAGCAGTGGCAAAAACACGTCCGCCGCTGTCACCAAGCTCACTCGCGACCGCGCCGTCAAATTAGCGCAACGTTATGGGATTGCCGCCGAAAGCTACGGCGGTAAAGAATGCTGCAACGGTATGCAGGCGTTGGACGACGCACATATCCCGCTACTGATGGTCAGCGCCACCAATTACACTCTCGGCAAGAAAGATGGCGTACAGCAACGCGCCGTCAGCGCACACTTTCCGCAAGGGACGTCGCGCCATCAGGGACAACTGGATAACCTGCAATATCTGGATCGCGTCCTGCCAGGGCGCATCGATAAACGCGCGAAAGAGAGTGTGAAGATTTTACTGCCATTGCTGAAGGAACTGGCAAAACCGGCCGATGCTTTATAAACAGATTACAGAATCCCTTAAATAATTCGAGGTGCAGACAGGCGGCAAGTAAACGCATCCCCGGGAGCATAGATAACTATGTGACCGGGGTAAGTGCGCGCAGCCAACGCATCTGCGGCTCGAAGTATGACAGGGATTTATTCGTGCAGGCCGCACTCGCGTTTCAGACCAAAGAACCTTGTCTCTTCTTCGCTCATGCCCTCTTCCCATTTTTTGGTGGTATGCGTGTCACCGACGGAGAGATAACCCTGCTCCCACAGCGGGTGGTAGCTCAACCCGTTTTCTTTCAGATACTGGAAGATCTGGCGGTTATCCCAGTCGATGATAGGCAGGATTTTAAATACTCCGCGTTGTACTGCCAGCACCGGCAGATGCGCACGGCTGCCTGACTGTTCACGGCGCAACCCAGCGAACCAGGTCTGCGCACCGAGCGTTTTCAGCGCACGGTTCATCGGCTCGACTTTATTAATGTCGTTGTAGCGTTCGATCCCTTCAACACCCTGCTCCCACAGTTTGCCGTAGCGTGCTTCCTGCCAGGCAGGAGAGAGTTCCGCGCGGAATACCTGCAGGTTGAGATTCAGTTGTTCAGTCAACTGGTCGATAAAATGATAGGTTTCAGGAAACAGATAACCGGTATCGGTAAGGATCACGGGGATATCGGCTTTCTGACGCGTCACCAGATGCAAACATACCGCCGCCTGAATACCAAAACTGGATGAAAGAGCGAACTCGCCCGGCAAATTCTCCAGCGCCCAGCTAACGCGATCCTGCGCGGAAAGCTTTTCCAGTTGGCCATTAACTTCAGCCAGCGCCAGCGCCTGCCCGGATTTCGGCATTTCGTTCAGTTCAGCCAGAGTCAGTAAACTCATACACTCTCCTTCAGGTTGCGGTCGCGTACTGTTAGTCGTAAAAGTCGCGGGCCGGATCGAGTACCGGACGCACGATCCCGGCACGGATCACGTAGTCGCCGAAACCTTCGTCTGTTTCGCGCTCTTTGGCCCAGCGCCCAACCAGTTCGTCGATGATAGTCAGGATCTCGATATCGGAAATGTTCTCGCGGTACATACGTGGAATGCGTGTTCCGGCACGGTTACCGCCCAAATGCAGGTTGTAGCGGTTCATCGCTTTACCCACTAAACCAATTTCGGCCAGCAGCGCACGGCCACAACCATTTGGACAGCCGGTAACACGCAGAACAATATGCTCTTTACCCACGCCATGGTTATGCATGATGCCCTCAACCTTGGTGACAAACTCTGGCAGGAAGCGTTCAGCTTCGGCCATGGCCAGCGGGCAAGTTGGATAGGAAACACAGGCCATCGAGTTTTTGCGCTGCTCGGTAACGCCGTCGTCGATCAGGCCATGGCTGCGAGCCAGCGCTTCGATCGCGTCTTTGTCTTTCTCTGCAACTCCGGCAACGATCAGGTTCTGATTAGCAGTAAGCCTGAAATCACCTTTGTGGATCTTAGCAATTTCTGCCAAACCGGTTTTCAGCGGTCTGCCGGGATAGTCCAGAATACGGCCGTTTTCGATAAACAGCGTCAGGTGCCACTGGTTATCGATGCCCTTCACCCAGCCGATACGGTCACCGCGGCCGGTAAATTCGTAAGGGCGGACGTCAGCAAACTGAATTCCTGCGCGCTTTTCCACTTCGGCTTTGAATACCGGAACACCAACGCGCTCCAGCGTGTATTTGGTTTTGGCATTTTTACGGTTGGTACGATTGCCCCAGTCGCGCTGAGTAGTCACCACCGCTTCGGCCACGGCCAGCGTGTTCTCAAGCGGAATGAAACCCAGTTCGCTGGCGGTGCGGGCGTAGGTTGCCTTATCGCCGTGGGCGATAGATAGCCCGCCGCCGACCAGCACGTTGAAGCCCACCAGTTTGCCGTTATCAGCGATCGCCACGAAGTTAAGATCGTTAGCATGCAGATCCACGTCGTTTTGCGGCGGGATCACCACCGTGGTTTTAAATTTACGCGGCAGGTAGGTCGCCCCGAGGATTGGTTCCTCGTCGGTGGTTTCGACCTTCTCCTGATCCAGCCATACTTCGGCATAAGCCCGAGTGCGCGGCAGCAGATGTTCAGAAAGTTTCTTCGCCCACTCATAGGCTTCTCGGTGCAGCTCAGACTCCACCGGGTTCGAGGTACAAAGCACGTTACGGTTGACGTCGTTGGCTGTCGCCAGCGCATCCAGCCCCAGTTTGTTGAGCAGTTGATGCACCGGTTTTACGTTCGGTTTGAGGATGCCGTGGAACTGGAACGTCTGACGGTTGGTGATACGTATGCTGCCATAGAGAGTACTGTCATCGGCAAATTTGTCGATGCCCAGCCACTGCGCAGGTGTCATCACCCCGCCCGGCAAACGGCAGCGCAGCATCATGGCATGGCGTGGCTCGAGTTTCTGCTCGGCGCGTTCGGCGCGGATATCCCGGTCATCCTGCTGGTACATGCCGTGGAATCGGATCAACAGGAAGTTGTCACCGTTGAAACCGCCGGTCAGGCCATCCTGCAAATCTTCAGTGATGGTACCGCGCAGGAAATTGCTCTCCTTTTTCAGACGCTCGGCATCGGTCAGCGGGGCATCGACCACTAATGGGCCAGGACCGGGGTTCAGTTCACTCCACAATTTATTGCTCATCATTTTTTTACTCATAACTTTATGCCCAAAATCATTCAGATCACCTGGAGGCGCCTACTTTTGGCGCAGGCAGGCGGAAACTGAAGGACAAATTGGTTATAGCCAATTTGAACGGCGCTAGCGCCGGCCCGAAGGGTGAGCCTCAGAAATGAGGCCCATAATCCCGATGAGCTGACTCAAGTCAGTGATTCGGGTGATTGAAGGAAGCCAACACCCCTGCGATTTGAAGGAGACAGGGCATTAGTAAACGTCGCGCTGGAAGCGGCGGTCCTGCCGTAGCTCGCTTAGGTATTCATCAGCGGTTTCCAGATCCATCGAACCCTGTTCTGCAATGATTTCCAGCAGAACCTGCTCGACATCTTTCGCCATGCGGTTGGCATCACCACACACATAGATGTGCGCACCGTCCTGTAACCATTCCCAGACTTCGGCTCCGCGTTCGCGCAGCTTGTCCTGAACGTAGATTTTTTCAGGCTGATCGCGGGACCAGGCCAGTGAGATATTCGTCAACAGGCCATCTTTAACGTAGCGCTGCCACTCCACCTGATACAAGAAATCATCGGTAAAATGCGGGTTGCCGAAGAACAGCCAATTCTTCCCGCGGGCGCCGTCGTTTTCGCGCTGCTGCATAAAAGCGCGGAAGGGAGCAATGCCCGTTCCCGGACCAATCATAATCACCGGCGTCTCCGGGTTGGCAGGCAGGCGGAAATTGTCGTTGTGTTCGATAAACACCCGCACCTCACCATCTTCTTCCAGACGGTCGGCCAGATAGCCTGATGCACCACCGCTACGGGCGCGGCCATCAATCTCATAGCGTACCGCACCCACGGTGATATGCACTTCAGATTCGGTTTCAGCCTGTGACGACGCAATGGAGTAAAGACGCGGCGTCAGCGGGCGCAGCAGATCAATCAACTGCTGCGCGTCCAGTTCGGTCGGCGCCTGACGCACCATATCGACGAAAGGCGTGTTTTGCGCAAATTGTTGCAGCGCCGGCTTGTCTGACAGCAAAGCGGTCAGTGTCTCATCGCGGCACAGCGCGGCATATTTTTCGACAATCGGCGTGGTGTTCTGTGTCAGCTCGATGTGGCTTTGCAATGCGTCACTCAGCGTGAGCGTTTTACCGTTTACCTCAACCGGCTCATCGCCTTTCAGCCACAGCAGTTCGACCAGCTCCTGCACCAGCGCCGGGCAGTTTTCAAACCAGACGCCGAGGGCATCCCCCGGCTGATAGCGCAAGCCGGAATCCCCCAGATCAATCTCAATATGGCGCACGTCTTTGTCTGAATCGCGGCCGGTGATTTTCTGGTTCACGGAGAGCAGCGCGGTCAGCGGCTGCTCTTTAGTATAGGGGCTGCTGTCAATTTGATTGACTGCACCCGCCAGTGTTGCAGCCGGCTGACCAGAGGTATCCGCAGGCACGCGTTGCCTGAGCACTTCCACAACCTGCTTACGCCAGGCCTCGGCTTGTGCATGATACTCAACGTCGGCGTCCACGCGCGCCAGCAGGCGCTCTGCGCCCAGTTCTGCCAGGCGGTTATCAAAGTCTTTACCCGCCTGGCAGAAGAATTCGTAAGAGGTATCGCCAAGTGCAAATACGGCAAAGGCGGTCTCTTTCATCTGCGGGGCTTTTTTAGATTGCAGGAATTTATGCAGGGCGACCGCTTCTTCCGCCTGTTCCCCCTCCCCCTGAGTGGATGCCACAATCAGCAGCAGTTTTTCCTGACCGATTTGCTTGAACTTATAATCACCGGCATTAATCAGGTTAACGTTCAGCTTTGCGGCGACCAAATCGTCGCGCAACTGTTCCGCCAGCCGACGTGCATTGCCGGTCTGAGAGGCCGAGATCAGGGTGATCGATGCGGCGGTTACCGCAGGCGCACTGGCTGGAATGATACCGGGCTGCTGATTAACCATTCCCCAGAAATAACCGGAAAGCCAGGCCAGCTGCGTGGGCGAGTAATCACCAATCGTCGATTGGAGGCGGGCCAGTTGCTCCGCCGTCAGAGGTAGCATAGAAGTAGGAGGAGCCTGAGTCGTCATCGCGGTACGAATTCCCTTATGCAAAAGCCAGTCGTCTGTCCGGCCAACACAGGCCTGGAGAGTTTGTAAGGTTAACCAGCCGGATGATAACAATTAAAGAAGTGATGGAAATAATAAATAACCAAAATGACTAAGTGGTTTTAGAGATAGGAATAACCTGTAAAAGTGGTAAGAATATTTTTTTATCTTACTGAAATGGTTATCAAAATATCTGTCATGGTGCGAATTATGCAAAACTGCCTGTTAAATAAAGAAAAACCCCGCCGCAACGGGGTCAAAATTATTTATTACAAGCTTAAAGGTGGAATTCACCGTGTTGTTCAAACCAGGCAAACTGTCCGGCAGCAAACACCGACATTTTACTGCCACTATGGCCGATATCCGGCAGGTCCATAAAGTGCCAGTTGAACGGCGTATTGTTCTGCTCGGCGCGCTGCTGCGAGGTGGTGAAGTAGCTCTCTGCACGTTCAAGACGGTTACTGCCCTGGGCCATCGCCTGTTTGGAACGGCGCAACAGATGGTTCTCCGGGTCATCGTCTTCGCTGCCGACGGCAATCAACATCGGCTTGGCAAAGTAACTGGCCAACTGCTGCTGACTGACAGGCACCGGTGATTCGCGTAAACCATATGGCCAGTGCTGATCGGTATCCGGTAAGGTCCACCAGCCTGCCGCTGCGCAGACCGCCGCTTTTACCTGTGGCTGCGGTAACAGGGTCAACATTCGGTGAACAAACTGACAGCCAGCGCTGTTGCCGAACAGATAATATTGCTGCTGGCTGGTAATGCCCTGTTTCTGCATCTGGCTGAAGAGCGTATCCACAATGGTGAATGCCCACTGGGAAGCGGGTAATTTACGATGGGTTTTGGCATCCACCAGATTGCCGAGGTTATAACCTGCCGCACCGGGGAAATCCTGCTCGCTAAAGCGCGGAACGATCACCCGCAAATGGTATTGATCTGCGACGGTCATCCAGTCATTGCGATAGGTTGCCGCATTGCGATCAACGCCGGTCATCACGATAACGATCGGCGTAGTGGCATCTGCACCTACCGGCTGATAACTAAAGACTTCCAGACTCTTCTTCCCCTGCGCCAGAGGAAGTCGGAAACTCCCGGATCCTGGAGGGAAAGTCAGGGCAGCGGATTGAGCAGGAAGAGTCGTTTTGGTGGCTTTCGCGTCAACACTGGCTGCTGCCGTTTTAGGCGCAACCGTCGGCGGCAGGGTTTCTGCACTGACGCCCGCAGAGAAAAGCACTGATAATATGGCCCAACGCAGCACAGTAATCATTATTCACTCAAGAGGTTAGTCTCACTGGGATCACTTTAAGCCAGTGAAACGGGCTGAGTAAAGCAGTGGTTGGTAACGCCTTGTACAGACCCAGGCTTCTTAATATACCCAAATCATTCTCTTTGCAGGATGAAGGGTATTCGTGGCGTGAAGGGCCGATATCCGCTACTATGCCGCGTTTTTTGAGCAATGAGAAAGCGCCATGACCACCACACTATTTAAAGATTTCCAGTTCGAAGCCGCGCACCATTTACCAAATGTGCCAGCAGGCCACAAATGCGGCCGCCTGCATGGGCACTCTTTCACCGTGCGTATTGAAATTACAGGTGAAGTGGATCCGCATACCGGTTGGGTGATGGATTTTGCCGATCTGAAGGCCGCGTTCAATCCGACTCTGGATCGTCTGGATCACTATAATCTGAACGATATTCCCGGATTAGAAAACCCGACCAGCGAAGTGCTGGCCGAGTGGATCTGGAATGAGATGAAGCCGAAGTTACCTTTGCTTTCCGCCGTGCGCGTAAAAGAGACCTGCACAGCGGGTTGCGTCTATAAAGGCTGATGCAGGGAGCCCAAAATCATTCGCGCTATATCAAGGCGGTCGATGCCGAAATAGCGCGAAAGATGGAGGGATCAGGCGATGTTTAGGTACTTATGGGTCTGCATGGAAAGCCGCCAGTTTTTTGCAATGCAGGTCGCAATGCACAATTTGGTGGCGTCTTCTTTTTGGCTAATCGGCTGCAAAGCAATAATTCGCGCTTTTTCATCGGTCAGCGTCGCAAGCAGCGCTTCGAGCGCGTCAATATCACGCTGACGTGCCACCGGATGTTTTACTTCATCAGCACGTTTCAGCGCCTGCGGCAGGATGTCGTAACCACCGCGCATATTCACTTTCGGCGAGACGGTTACCCAGGTGTTCACCGAGCAGCGCACTTCGTGCGTTCCGCTGGTTTCGATCTGACCGCTAAAACCGTTCTTTTCCAACAATGACGTCAGTTCTGTCAGATCGTAAATGCACGGCTCACCGCCGGTGATCACCACGTGGCGCGCGGTATAACCCTGCTGTCCAATAATTTGCAGTAACTGTTCAGCCGTGGCGTTGCCCCAGGTATCGCTCTCTTCGGTTTTAACCAGAATGCGCTGCACGTCGACTTCCCGATCGGCAATTTTGTCCCAGGTATGTTTGGTATCACACCAGCTGCAACCCACAGGGCAGCCTTGCAGGCGAATAAAAATGGCCGGCACACCGGTAAAATAGCCTTCCCCTTGCAGGGTTTCGAACATTTCATTAATCGGGTACTGCATGGTTTTCTCAGTCATCTCTAAAAAATCAGCGCGCATTATCACAGATAAGGTCTGTCAGACCAAACTGATGCTGTAAATGAGTATGGCAGAATAAGGGAATGCCTGATTTCAGACGTAAAAAAACCCGCCGTAGCGGGTTTTTCAGAAAGTGTTAACAGCGCAGTAATTACTGGCCTTTCACTTCTTTCAGACCGTTGAACGGAGCAGGTGTACCCGCAGCCGCCAGCGCTTCTTCGATACGAATCAGCTGGTTGTACTTAGCAACACGGTCAGAACGGCTCATAGAACCGGTTTTGATCTGGCCCGCTGCAGTACCTACTGCCAGGTCGGCAATCGTTGCATCTTCGGTTTCGCCTGAACGGTGAGAGATAACGGCTGTATAGCCAGCATCTTTCGCCATTTTGATCGCAGCCAGAGTTTCGGTCAGTGAACCGATCTGGTTGAATTTGATCAAGATGGAGTTAACGATACCTTTGTCGATACCTTCTTTCAGGATCTTAGTGTTGGTTACGAACAGGTCGTCACCCACCAGCTGAATTTTGTCGCCCAGAACTTTAGTCTGGTAAGCGAAACCATCCCAATCAGATTCGTCCAGACCGTCCTCGATAGAGACGATTGGGTATTCTTTGGTCAGGTTTTCCAGGAAGTGTGTGAACTCTTCAGAAGTGAAAGCTTTGTTGCCTTCGCCAGCCAGAACGTATTTGCCGTCTTTGTAGAACTCAGAAGCAGCACAATCCATCGCCAGAGTAATATCTGTACCCAGTTTGTAGCCTGCTTTATCAACCGCTTCAGCGATAACAGCCAGAGCTTCTGCGTTAGAACCCAGGTTTGGCGCGTAGCCACCTTCGTCACCAACAGCAGTCCCCATACCTTTGGATTTCAGAACTTTAGCCAGGGTGTGGAACACTTCAGAACCCATACGTACAGCTTCTTTCAGCGTTTTAGCGCCAACAGGCTGAATCATGAACTCCTGGATATCAACGTTGTTATCCGCGTGCTCGCCGCCGTTGATGATGTTCATCATAGGCAGTGGCATAGAGTATTTGCCTGGGGTGCCATTTAGTTCAGCGATGTGAGCATACAGTGGCAGGCCTTTAGAGGCAGCAGCCGCTTTAGCAGCAGCCAAGGAAACCGCCAGAATCGCGTTAGCACCGAACTTAGATTTGTTCTCAGTACCATCAAGATCGATCATGATCTTGTCGATGTTAGCCTGGTCTTTAGCGTCTTTGCCTTTAACAGCATCAGCAATCGGGCCATTTACAGCAGCAACCGCTTTCAGTACACCTTTGCCCAGGAAACGGGATTTGTCACCGTCACGCAGTTCCAGCGCTTCGCGGGAACCTGTAGATGCGCCTGATGGAGCAGCTGCCAGACCGACGAAACCGCCTTCCAGATGAACTTCAGCTTCTACGGTCGGGTTACCACGGGAGTCGATGATTTCGCGGCCGATAACTTTAACGATTTTAGACATTAAGATTTCCTCAGTACAAGTTAAC
>Ga0066791_10000329_pt1 | contig 19643 bp, 13 predicted proteins | sample OrgsoiDNA2013051_FD_70944 | JGI IMG/M metagenome (GOLD analysis project Ga0066791, IMG submission 70944) | Permafrost soil microbial communities from the Arctic, to analyse light accelerated degradation of dissolved organic matter (DOM) -... | ecosystem: Environmental > Terrestrial > Soil >...
CAGGCCGAAGACACGCTGTTGCAGGTGCGCCTGCAACACCTTCAGGCCGCTGTCGGTTTGTTTCGCGCCTTGGGCGGGGATTTTTCCGCCGCCACCATCGCTTCCAATTCTCCTTCCCAGGTGGCTCACCCATGAATGTTCTACACCCACGTCGTCGCGTTGCTCTCTGGGGCCTGGTGATTGTGTCGCTCGGCGCAGCCCTCGGCGGTTTTCAATGGATCAAGCGGGCCCAGGCAGCGCCGGCGAAGTCTGAAGCAGCGGCGGTGCCGGTGCAGATGACCCAAGTCAGTCGTCAGGACTTGCCGGTCTGGATCAGTGCCATCGGCAATGTGCAGGCCCTCAACAGTGTGAATGTGCGGGTGAGGGTGGACGGCGAGCTGCAAAAAATCCTGTTCAATGAGGGACAAACCGTCACCGCCGGCAGCCTGTTGGCGGTGATCGACCCGAGGGTTTATCAGGCCCAGGTTGCTCAAGCCCAAGCCTTGGTCGCCAAGGATCAGGCGCAGTTGGCCAATCTGAGGGTCAGCCTGGACCGAGCCAGCAAACTGGCCGCTGCCAAGGCCGGCCCGACCCAGGACGTTGATACTTTTCGCGCTAATCTGGCGGCCCAGCAAGCCACCGTGCAGGCGGATCAAGCAGCACTGGATACCGCGCGCCTGCAATTGGAATTCACCCAGGTCAAGGCGCCGTTGACCGGCCGCACCGGCCAGCGCCTGCTCGACGTCGGTTCCATTGCCCATGGTGCTGAGGCTACGGGGCTGGTGACGATTACCCAGATGAATCCGATCTCCGTGGCTTTCGCGGTGTCCCAGGATGATCTGGCAGAAATCCTCGAAGAAAACGCCAAAGGCGCGTTACAGGTTGTCGCGATGACGCGCGACGGTCACCAGGAAATCGCCCATGGCCAACTGAGTTTCATCGACAGCCAGGTGGCCGCTGCCAGTGGGCAGATCCAGCTCAAGGCCCAATTCGACAATGCCGCCGGTCAACTGTGGCCGGGGGAATTGGTGAGCGCACGGTTGCTGGTCCAGACCCGCCGCGACGTCACCGTGGTGCCGGCCGATGCGGTGCAATTCGGGCGTCAGGGCAACTTTGTCTATGTGGTCGATGCTGATCAGCGGGTGCAGCCGCGCCTGGTCGATGCCGCGACGGTGGTTGAAGGCAAACAGTGGATTCGCCAAGGCCTCGCGGCCGGCGAAACCGTTGTGGTGCAGGGGCAATCCCGCGTCGCGCCTGGGCTGAAAGTCACGCCGGTCACGCCTGACAATTCGGCGGCACTGGTGGAGGCTTCACAATGAATGGGCTGGCCGGTCTGATTCAACGGCGCGTCGGTCTGAGCTTGCTGGCCCTCGGGGTCATGCTGCTGGGCGCCTTCGCCTATTTTCAACTGCCGGTGGCGCCATTGCCGACAGTGGACTTCCCGACCATCCAGGTCACCGCCAAACTGTCCGGGGCGAGCGCCGAGACCATGGCGTCCTCAGTGGCCACGCCACTGGAGCGGGCGTTTGCCGCTGTACCGCAAGTCACGTCGATGACCTCGTCGAGTGCAGCAGGTAAAACCCAAATTGTGCTGCAGTTCGACCTGTCGCGGGATATCGATGGCGCCGCCCAGGATGTGCAAACGGCAATCAACACGGCGACACCCAATCTGCCCAAGACCATGTCCAGCGCGCCGACCTTCAACAAGGTCAACCCGGCTGAAGGCACCGTAATGTCCCTGGCCGTTACCTCACCGACCCGCACGCTGCCGGAACTTGATCGCTACGCCGACAATTACATCGCCCAACGTCTGTCGCAGATGCCCGGCGTGGGCCTGGTGGATTTTCACGGCGAACAGAAACCCGCCGTGCGGGTGCAGATCGATCCCGATGCGCTGGCCGCTCGTGGTCTGACCCTGGAAGACGTGCGCAGCGTGATTGGCGTCAGCACCCTGGATCAGCCCAAAGGCAGCCTGGACGGACAACAACGGTCGATCACCCTCGGGGCGACCGACCAGTTGCTGGACCCGCAGCATTACCGCGACCAGATCATTGCCTATAAAAACGGCATGCCGATCAAGCTCGGCGATCTGGGCCGGGTGATTGCCGGCGCTGAAGACACCCAGCAAGCCGCGCAGTTGGGCGCCGAGCCAACCGTCATTGTCGACATCCACAAGCAACCGGGTTTCAACCTGTTGTCGACGATCGCCACGATCAAGGCAAAACTTCCCGAACTGACCGCCTCATTGCCGCGAGATGTGCAGGTTCAGGTGGTGGGCGACCGCACCCAGACTATCGAAGCCTCGGTCAATGACATGCAATTCACTTTGCTGCTGTCGATTGCACTGGTGGTCGTGGTGATTTTTGTGTTCTTGCGCAAAGCCACCGCGACGCTGATCCCCAGCCTGACCATTCCGTTGTCCCTGGTGGCGACGTTCGGGGTGATGTACCTGTTGGGCTACAGTCTCGACAACCTGTCGATCATGGGCCTGGCGATTGCCGTCGGGTTTGTTGTGGACGACGCCATTGTGGTTATGGAAAACATCGTCCGACACCTTGAAATGGGCAAATCGCGCCTGCAATCGGCGGTCGATGGTTTGCGTGAGGTGGCGTTCACTATTGTCTCGATGACGGTGTCGCTGATCGCGGTGTTCTTGCCGATTCTGTTGATGTCCGGGATTGTCGGCCGACTGATGCGTGAGTTTGCGGTGACCGTCAGCGTGGCGATCATCATGTCTTGCATCGTATCGCTGACCATCACCCCGATGCTCTGTGCCTGGCTGCTCAAACCCCACGCTGAAACCGAGGAAGGACGTTTTGCCCTGGCTTGTGAGCGGGCGTTCACTGGGTTGCACAATGGCTATCGACGCAGCCTCGACTGGGTGCTTGATCACCAGCGGCTGACGTTGGCGGTGGCCGTGGCGACGCTGGCGGCGACGGCGGTGTTGTATGTCGCGATTCCCAAGGGCTTTTTTCCGCAGCAGGACAACGGTTTGATCCAGGGCGTCGCCGAAGCGGCGCCGGATATCTCACCTATCGCCATGCGGGCGCAGGTCAACCGTGTTGCCGAAGTGATCGGCCAGGATCCGGCGGTGGCTCGGGTGTATTTCTGGATCGGCCCGAACCCGACGGTCAGCCAAGGCAAGGTGATGATCAACCTCAAGCCGTTCAGCGAGCGCACCGCCAGCGCCGGCGAGGTCATCCGCCGCTTGCAACCGGCCCTCGACAAGTTGTCCGGGATCAAGGTCTACATGCAGGCCAACCAGGACATCCAGATCGGTGGCCGGGCCAGCAAAACCCAGTATCAGTACACCTTGCAGGACCCGGACAGCGTCGAGCTGGACCACTGGAGCGGCGTATTGCTGGAAAAACTCAAGACGTTGCCACAGTTGCAACACGTGACGTCCGACCAGCAACAAGCTATTGCCCAATCGACCCTGGTCATCGACCGGCCGACGGCGGCACGCCTCGGGGTGACGGTGCAGGCCATCGACGATGTGCTGTACGACGCCTTCGGCCAACGGCAGATTGCGACGATGTTCACTCAGTTGGATCAGAACCATGTGATTCTGGAACTGGACCCAAGCTGGCAAACCTCCACCGCGACGCTTGCGCATCTGTTTGTGCGATCAAGCTCTGGCGCCCTGGTGCCGCTGAGCCTGCTGGCGAACGTCAAGACCGAGCAAGTGCCGATCATCATCAACCATCAGGGCGTGTTCCCGGCCATTACGCTGTCGTTCGACCTGGCACCCGGCCACGCGTTGAGTGAGGCGGTCAGCGCAATCAACCAGGCGTCCCTGGCCGTGGCGATGCCCGACACCGTCGTCGGTAGTTTCCAGGGCACCGCCCAAGCCTTTCAGGATTCACTGAAATCGCAGCCCTGGTTGATTCTGGCGGCCATTCTCACGGTCTACATCGTGCTCGGTGTGCTATACGAGAACGCCATTCACCCGCTGACGATCATCTCGACGCTGCCATCTGCCGGTTTCGGTGCGCTGCTGGCGCTGATCATTTGCGGTCAGGACCTGTCGGTGCTGGGGATGATCGGCATCATTCTGTTGATTGGCATCGTCAAGAAAAATGCGATCATGATTGTCGATTTCACCCTGCAAGCTCAGTTGACGGGCTTGTCACCCCGTGAGGCCGTCCGGGAAGGTTGCTTGTTGCGTTTGAGACCGATCCTGATGACCTCGCTGGCAGCCTTGCTCGGGGCTGTGCCGCTGGCGTTCGGACACGGTGCCGGTTCCGAGTTGCGCCAACCGCTGGGTATTGCGATTGTCGGTGGCTTGGCGGTTTCACAAATTCTGACGCTTTACACCACGCCCGTGGTCTATCTTTGGTTCGAACGTCGGCGCCGCAGGACGCAGCCCGACACCGCAGGTGTCCCAGTTTGAAACCGGCAGTGGAGCCACGCATGGGTATGGATTTCAAACAGAGCCTGACCAAACGGATTGTGATCGTATTTGCCCTGATGAGCGCCTTCGTCGCCGGGATCTTTGCGCTGGGCATTATCGCCACGGTGCATGTGGTCGAGCGCAAGCTGACGACCACCAGCCTCGGTGGCGGGCTAAACCGCCTGCTGCTGATGGATGACACCAGCGACTGGAGCCATCGACCTGAAAAGGACGAGCTGTTTTTTGTCCAGGGCGGGCAGGGGGCCTTGTCCATGGACTCTGAACTGGAAGCGCTGGCCCCGGGTTTTCAGGAAATCGAGTATCAGGGCGACGACTTCTACGCCATGGCCGAGGTGGTGGGCGGGCGCAAATACGTGTTGCTGCGTAACCAACTCAGTCTCGAACAACGTGAGCATGTGTTGTTCGCGGTGGTGATTGTCGGTTTCGTCTTGAGCATTGCGCTGGCGGTCACCCTGGGCTGGCTACTGGCGCGACGGGTGATGGCCCCGGTGATTCGACTGGCACGCCAGGTGCGCCATCGCGATCAGTTGTTGGACTTGGCGCCTCCGCTGCACCCCGATTATGCGGTGGACGAGGTCGGGGAACTGGCGCTGTCGTTCGACCAGACCCTGGGCCGGCTGCGTGCTGCGCTGGGCCGGGAAAAGCTCTTTACCAGCGATGTCAGCCACGAGTTGCGCACACCGTTGATGGTACTGGCCAGTTCCTGTGAATTGCTGCTGAGCAATCCCTCGCTGGACCCTCGTTCATCGGCGCAGGTCAGTCGTATTGCCCGGGCCAGCCACGAGATGCAGCAGTTGGTCGAAACATTTCTGATGCTGGCTCGCGCTCGAGAGGATTCCGGCACCGGTGCTAGCGCGACCTTAAAAGAAGTCGCCGATAGCCTGGCCGATATTTGGGGGCGATTGATCCGGGAAAAGGGTATCGAGTTCATCTACGATGCCACCCACACCTCAGCGCAGCAGCATAACCTGACGTTCCTGCAATCGGTCATGAGCAATTTGCTGCGCAACGCCTGGCACTACACCGATCGTGGCTACATCCGGCTGACGTTGTGTGAACACGGTTTCAGTGTCGAAGACAGCGGCATCGGTATTCCCGAAGAAAAGCGCCACGCGATGTTCCAGCCATTTGTCCGGGGTGATGAAAGCCGGGGAGAGGGGCTCGGATTAGGGCTTTCACTGGTTCAGCGCATCTGTACCAAGCAGCAATGGCGGGTGGCGCTCAGCAGCCTTGAGCCAAACGGTTGCTGTTTCACCGTTGAGCTGATGCCGCACGACTTGTAGGAGCAAAGCTTGCTCCTACAAGGATGGTGTTTATCACAGGGCCGCCGGGCAACCCCGTTGCGCGGCGGCCGCTTGGCTGATCACCGCGGCCAGGCGTTTGACGTTGTTCTGCTGGGCGGTCACCAGATCGTCGATGGACGGCCCTGACGGCGTCTGCAACGTGCTGCGGCAGGTGACCAGCGTGTTATCGCCGGCGCCGAGTGGCCGCAGGCGCCATTTGACGTCGATCAAGCCGTACTGGCCTGGAATCGAGTCGAAGCGCTGCACATCCACCCGCAGCGACACTTTGTGCTGCGGGTTGGCGTTCAACAGTTGGTCCACCAGAGCGCTGCGCAATTCATCCGCAAGGCTTGCACCCCACCAGTCGGTTTCGAGGATCGCCAAGCCACTGTTGCCTTGGCGAATGACGATCTGCGGACGATCCACCTGAGGCGGCACGCTGATGCCTTCGATCTTGATCTCGTCGCCGCTGCCGCGTGCAGGTTGTGCCGGGGTCAGGGTGTGAAAGTGAATCGGATCGCTGCGGCACGCCGTGAGGAGTAACAACGCAGCAACCAACGTAAACTTTGGCGAAAAAGCCATGGGTGTTGCTCCTGTGGTCAGTTACGCGGTGGCCCTTGCAGGTCCGACGGCGCCGCATTGTCGGGGCGGCCGCGAATCAGCGATTCCGGGTGCCGTCCCAGGTAATCCGAGAGTTCACGCAGGGAACGCGACATGCGTTTGAGTTCGTCCAGGGTCTGGGTCAGTTGTTCGCGTTGCGGCGAGTCTTCGGCGAGGGTCGAGCTGGCCGAGTTCAGGGTCTTGCTGACGTCCGCCAGAGTGGTCTGCACGCCGGGCAGAGTCTTGGTGTTGAATTGCGCCAGGCTTTTGCGCAGCTCGACGAGGTTGCTGTCGAGGTTGCTGGCAATCCGTTCCACCGGCAGTTGGTTGATCTTGTTGACCATGGCCTCCAGTTTTTCCTGCAATTGCTCGAGGCTGCCAGGGATGGTCGGGATGCTGACCGGCCGGGCATTTGGATCGAACGTGACTTTTTCCGCTTTCGGGTAGAAATCCAGCGCGATGTACAGTTGACCGGTCAACAGGTTGCCGTTGCGGGCCTGGGCGCGCAGGCCGTTTTCAATAAAGGTGCCCATCAGGCGTATGCCTGCGGCCTCGTCATTGGGGTCATGCATCAAGGCCTTGATCATTTTGGTATGCGCCTGGCCGAGGCGTTGCGGGTAGATCACGATGCCGACGTTGACCGGAAAGCTGCGTTTCTTTTCGTCAAAATCCAGATTGATCGCCACCACCTTGCCGATTTCCATGCCGAGGAATTCAACCGGCGCATCGACCTTGAGCCCGCGCAGGGCCTGGTCGAAACGCAGGCTCAGGTATTGCGGTTTGCCGTTGGGCGGGGCGAGGGCAGTTATCTGGTCGTCGAACAGCTCGAAGGTTTTCTCCTCTGCGGCTGGCTGATCGTTGGGGCTGTAGTCCGGGGCACGAAAGGCGATGCCACCCACCAGCAATGAAGACAACGATTCGGTCTTCACCGCGAAACCGTTGGCGCCGATGTTCAGGTCGATGCCGCTGGCGTTCCAGAACCGGGTGTTCTCGGTGACATAGGCGTCATTGGGCGCGTGGATAAAGAGTTCGAGATTGACGCCTTTGCCGTCGGCATCCAGCGCATAAGCCACCACTTGGCCGACCGGGATCTTGCGGTAATAAATCGGCGAACCAATATCCAGCGAACCGAGGTCCTGGGAATGCAGGCTGAAGCGCTTGCCAGGCTCGCCATAGGTGATGGGCGGCGGGTTTTCCAGGCCTTTGAAGTTCTTCGCGCGACCATCGGCGTGCCCGATATCGGCGCCGATGTAGTCGCCGGACAGCAGGGTATCGATGCCCGAGACGCCGCCAGCCCCGATACGCGGGCGCACGACCCAGAATTGCGAGTCTTCTCGGGTGAAGGTTTCGGCCTGTTTGGACAGCTTGATCGTGGCATCGACACTCTTTTGGTCGTTGCTCAATTCGACATCCGAGACCTGGCCGATAACCACATTGCGGTATTTGACTTCGGTCTTGTTGGCGGTCAGGCCGCTGCCGGTCTTGAAGGTCACGATGATGGTCGGGCCTTCCTGCATCAGGCTGTGCACCACCAGGGAGATCCCCACCAGTACGGCCACAATCGGCACGATCCATACCAGCGATACGCTGAAACGACGGGTCTTGATACTGGCCTGACCTGGGGCTTGCGGCCCGTCAGTGGCTTGCGACTTCATCCATGACCTCCTCGTTATTTGGTTTATCTAGCTCGCTGTCCCAGATCAGCCGCGGATCGAAGCTCATCGCCGAGAGCATGGTGAACACTACCACCAGGCCAAAAAACAGAATGCCCGGCCGCGGTTCGATATCGGCCAGGGCTTGAAACTTGACCAGGGAGGCCACCAGCGCCACCACGATCACATCGAGCATTGACCAATAACCGATAACCTCGACGAAACGGTACAGCTTCGACCGCTCCTTGCGCGCCCATTGGCTGTCACGCCGAACAGTCACCAGCAGCAACGTCAGGGCGACGAACTTGATGCCAGGCACCGCGATACTGGCGATAAAAATGATCAAGGCAATGTCCCAGGCACCGGATTCCCAAAACTCCAGCACGCCGCTGATGATGGTGCTGTCGGCGCCGTTGCCGACCATTTGGGTGTTCATCACCGGCAACAGATTGGCCGGGACGTAAAACGCCAGGGCCGTGAACATATAGGCCCAGGTCCGGGCAAGGGAATTCGTCTTGCGCCGATGCAGCGGCGCACCGCAGCGCTCACATTCGTGAGGGTCGTTGGTCATGTCGCAGGCCAGGCCACAGCTGTGACACAGGCACAGGCCAAGTTCGCTGGCGACCGGAGGCGTTGTCATAAAATGTCCCACAGTTCACGGATATCGCGCCCGGCGATGCGGATCATCATCAGGCTGAGAACGGCCAGGGCGAACAGGCCGATACCGGGCAGTACATCCAGCAACCCGGCGAGCTTGATGACCGCGACCATCGCACCCAGCAGGCAGACTTCCAGCATGCTCCAGGGCCTGAGCGCTTCCAGCCAGCGCATGCAGAACCTGAAGCCCGGCGCGCGCTGGCGTGCAAGGGCGAAGCTCAATACCCAGATCAGCAGCAATAACTGGAAGATCGGCGCGATGATCATGGCGATCGCCGCCACCATGGCGATGAACGTGATCGGCCCCAGACTCAGGGCCAGCACCGAGTCCCAAAGCGTGGCGCTGTTTTTCAGGCCTTTTAGGTTGATGCTCATGACCGGATAGAAATTGGCAAAAACCCACAGCACCAATGCAGTGAAGGTCAAGGCCAGGCGCTGCTCTACCGTCAGGCCGTTATAGCGCTGGAGCACGCCGCCGCAGCGGGTGCACAGGGTTTTCTGATGTTTGGCGAGCGTGACTTTTTCATACACGCAGTCGCAGTGCTCGCAGATGATCAACTGGTCAGTCGTGGCCATGGGTCGCATTCGCAAGGAGGCTGGAAAGTCAGAGCACCTCATCAATATAGAAGTGCCTTGCGATTGAGCAAATTAAAAGTCTGAAGACTGGCAGAGTCGCCATGTTGCAGGAGCCCGTCAGGTAAGGCGCAAAACTGTGGGAGCGAGCTTGTTCGCGATGGCGGCGTGACAGTCAACAAAAATGTTGAATGTTATGCCCTCATCGCGAGCAAGCTCGCTCCCACAGGGATTGCGGTGTTAGGTCCTTAACTGATCGGCCCGGCAGTGCCGTTGTTCAGGCGCCCCCGCAGCGAGAACAACCACCACAGATATCTTCGACGTTTGCACTGTCGACCCGTAGGAGCGAGGCTTGCCCGCGAAGGCGATTTCAAGGACGCCTTCGCGGGCAAGCCTCGCTCCTACAGGATTCGGTTTTACAGGGAGGAGGGGGAGTTAACCGAGCATTTCGCGCAGCCGATACCAGAACATACCCAGCGCCAGCAGCGGTGAACGCAGGGCGCGGCCACCGGGGAAGGTCATGTGCGGCACCGCGCTGAACACATCGAAACCTTGGCTGTGCCCGGCATGGATTGCCTCTCCGAGCAATTTTGCACACCAGTGAGTCACGTTCAGGCCATGGCCCGAGTAACCCTGGGCGTAGTAGACGTTCGGGTGCTGGCTCAAGCGCCCAACCTGAGGAAAGCGATTGGCCGAGATGCCGATCTTGCCGCCCCATTGGTAGTCGATGCGTACGTTCGCCAGTTGCGGGAACACCTTGAGCATCTGCGGGCGCATATACGCCGCGATGTCCGCCGGATCGCGCCCGGAGTAGTGGCAGGCACCGCCGAATAGCAAGCGTCGGTCCGCCGAGAGCCGGTAGTAATCCAGGCCGACTTTCTGGTCACACAGCGCCAGGTTCTGCGGGATCAATTGCGCGGCGACCTCGGCTGACAGCGGTTCGGTGGCGATGATGTAACTGCCCGCCGGAAGGACCTTGCCGCTGAGCTTGGGCTCGAGCTCTTCCAGATGCGCGTTGCACCCGAGCACCACGCTGCCGGCGCGGATCGTGCCGCCGGCACAGCGAACTTGCACGGTACTGCCGTGGATGATCTCCAGCACATCGCTTTGCTCGAAAATCCGCACGCCGAGGGATTCGGCCAGCCGCGCTTCGCCGAGGACCAGATTGAGCGGGTGCAGGTGACCGGAGCCCATGTCGATCAAGCCGCCGGCATACACCCCGGAATTCACCACTTGCTGGCGGATCTGCTCCGGGCCGACGATTCGGGTTTCATGGGCGTATCCGGATTGAACCAGCTCCTCTTGTTCAGCCTTGAGCACAGCGAACTGCGCCGGCGTATTGGCCAATTCACAGAAGCCCCAGCGCAGGTCGCAGTCGATTCCGTGTTCGCGGATTCGATTGCCCACCAGCGCCACGGATTCGACCCCGGCGCGTTCCATGTAATCCACGCCTTCAGCGCCGACATAACGAGCGAACCCGCTAACGTCATGGCCAATACCGCGAATCAACTGCCCGCCATTACGCCCGCTAGCCCCCCAACCAATGCGCCGGGCTTCCAGCAGGATCACCGAGAGTCCGCGCTGCGCAAGCTCGATGGCGGTGTTCACTCCGGTAAACCCGCCGCCGATCACGCAGACATCGGCATCAAGGTCCGAAGCCAGCGTGGGGTAGGGCGCCAGTTTTTTTGCACTGGCGGCGTAATAGGAACGGGCGTGTTCGTTGCGGTACTGATTCATTTATTGGACTTCACTTTGCTCCAGGAACGGGTCATCAGTCGCATGATCGCCTGGGGCGGGGTGGTGGAAATGTAGAGTTTGTCGAGCACTTCCTGGGAAGGGTAGACCTCTGGGTTGTTCACCAACGCCACGTCCATGTACTGCTTGGCGGCCGGGTTCGGGTTGGCGTAGCCCACCGAGGCGCTGACCTTGGCGATGACTTGCGGGTCCAGCAGGTAATTGATGAAGGCGTGGGCTTCTTTGGGGTTGGCGGCGTCGGCAGGAACGGCCAACAGGTCAAACCACAAGTTACTGCCTTCCTTCGGAATGGCGTAAGCGATGTTCACGCCGTTCTTCGCTTCTTTGGCGCGGTTGGCGGCCTGGAACACGTCGCCGGAGTAACCGAACGCCACGCAGATGTCGCCGTTGGCCAGGTCCGACACGTACTTGGAGGAGTGGAAATAGGTGATGTAAGGCCGGATGCTCAAGAGCTTGGCTTCGGCTTTTTTGAAGTCTTCAGGGTTTTCGCTGCGTGGGTCCATGCCCATGTAGTTGAGGATTGCCGGGAATACTTCATCCGCCGAGTCCATCATCGACACGCCGCACTGGCTGAGTTTCTTGATGTTCTCCGGTTCGAACAGCACGGCCCAGGAATCAATGTGATCGATGCCCAACACTTGCTTGACCTTGTCGACGTTGTAGCCGATGCCGTTGGTGCCCCACAGGTACGGCACCGAGTGGGCGTTTTCCGGATCGTTTTTCTCCAGCAACGCGAGCAGTTTCGGGTCGAGGTTTTTGAAGTTAGGCAGTTGCGAACGATCCAGTTTGAGGAACGCGCCGGCCTTCACCTGGCGAGCGAGGAAGTGGTTGGACGGCACCACCACGTCATACCCGGTGCGGCCGGCGAGCAGTTTGCCCTCCAGGGTCTCGTTGGAGTCGAATACGTCGTAAATTACCTTGATCCCGGTTTTGCCCTGGAAATCGGCGAGGGTGGTCTCGCCGATGTAATCGGTCCAGTTGTAGACGCTGACGGTGGGTTGGGCTTGCGCGACGGCGCTGAACAACAATGCCAGCGTGACCGGAACCACGGATTTCAATAGACGCATATCGACACCTCTTCGGGTTGTTGGATTTTTAGGCGTTGGCATTCTCCCTGTGGGAGCGGGCTTGCTCGCGAAGACGGCGGCACAGTCAACATTGATGTCGCCTGACACACCGCTTTCGCGAGCAAGCCCGCTCCAACATGGGAATGCAATTTCATGCGGGAGATTGCTTAGACGCTAAGCAACAGGAACTCACGCTCCCAGGAACTGATCACGCGCTTGAAGTTTTCGTGTTCGGCGCGCTTCACCGCGACATAACCGCGAACGAATTTGCTGCCCAGGTAACGCCCGACGGTTTCGCACTCTTCCATCTGGGTCAGGGCGTCTTCGATGGTGATCGGCAGGCGCAAGTTGCGACGTTCATAGGCGCGGCCCTGCACTGCAGCGCTCGGCTCGATCTTTTCGACCATGCCGAGGTAACCGCACAACAGGCTGGCAGCAATCGCCAGATATGGGTTGGCATCAGCGCCCGGCAAACGGTTTTCCACGCGCATCGCGTCCGGGGTTGAGGTCGGAACGCGCAGGCCGACGGTGCGGTTTTCTTCGCCCCATTCGACGTTCACCGGTGCCGAAGTGTCCGGCAGGAAGCGGCGGAACGAATTGACGTTAGGCGCGAACATCGGCAGCACTTTAGGGATGTACTTTTGCAGGCCGCCGATGTGGTGCAGGAACAACTTGCTCATCTTGCCGTCGGCATCGGCGAAGATCGGTTGGCCGGTGACAATATCGACCACGCTCTGGTGCAGGTGCATGGCACTACCCGGCTCGTCGCCAATCGGCTTGGCCATGAACGTCGCGGTAACGTTGTGCTTGAGGGCCGCTTCGCGCAGGGTGCGTTTGAATACGGTGATCTGGTCCGCGAGGTCGAGGGCATCGCCGTGACGGAAGTTGATTTCCATCTGCGCCGGGCCGTCTTCGTGGATCAGCGTGTCGAGGTCCAGACCCTGGAGTTCACACCAATCGTAGACATCTTCGAACAGTGGGTCGAACTCGTTGGCGGCGTCGATGGAAAACGACTGACGACCACTTTCCGCACGACCGGAACGGCCCAGCGGCGCCTTGAGCGGCAAGTCCGGGTCTTCGCAGCGCTGGGTCAAGTAGAACTCCATTTCCGGCGCAACAATCGGCTTCCAGCCTTTGTCGGTGTAGAGCTGCAGAACTTTCTTCAGCACGTTGCGTGGCGACAGTTCGATCGGGTTGCCGAACTTGTCGAAGGTGTCGTGGATCACGATAGCGGTCGGTTCGATTGCCCACGGAATCACGTAGACCGCATCAGCAACAGGCCGGCAGATCATGTCGATATCGGCCGGGTCGAGCAGGTCGTAGTAGATGTCGTCGTCGACAAAGTCCCCGGTTACTGTTTGCAAAAGCACACTTTCCGGCAGGCGCATGCCTCGCTCATGCAGGAACTTGTTGGTGGGTGCAATCTTGCCGCGAGCGATGCCGGTCAAGTCGCTGACCACACACTCGACCTCAGTAATCTTGTGATCTTTCAGCCACGTGAACAGCTGATCGAAAGGGACATTCATAAAGACCTCGTTATTGGTTTTAGTAACGCCGGGGAGGGCGGTTTCATCCGACGGACACTTCCCCTGAGACGCGTTGACGACTATCTTGGGCGAGCCTTGCGGTTCCATCTATCCACTTTAAGCAGCACCAAAACGCACCAAACGAGTGCGTAAGGTCACCCATGACAGCGTGCAATCCGTTACAAGTCCAAGCGTTCAACACCGCCGATGTGGCCGAGCAAATCCGCGCCACCCCGGGTTGGGTACAGCATTACCAGCAGATGTCGCCGGGGCATTTCGCCGGGCTGGTGCGCTATCTGGATTTGCAAGGCGTGGAGATTTACGAAGAGCACATGAACACTCGGGTCGAGCAGAATTTCAGCGCGCCGCAAGGTTCGTTGGCGTTCTGTTTTGATCGCAGCGACAACTCGCTGTACGTGTTGAATGGTGAAAGTCGCAACATCTGGATCACCCCCGAGAACTACCAGGAGATCGCCGTGGTGTTCGGTCCGGAGTTCGTTCAGCGTCATGGTTTGAATGTGGCACGGCTGGAAGGGCTGTTCATGTCGGCGCTCAATTGCCAGCAGAACGCGCTGTTCAGCCGCTGGTTAAGCGCCACGTTGACGCAACTGGCGCAGACACTCGATCCGCCGAGTCGTGAGGCGTTGACCCTGCAACTGTTGGAAGACTGTCTGTACATCCTCGACAACGCTTGTGTGCGTCTGGACCGTGGCGGTTTGCAGCGCCGTTCCGAAGAGCGAACGATTATGAAACGCGTCGGAGAATGGGCCGCCGATGCGCCGGAAGAAACCCTCAACCTGCTGGAGCTTTCTCAGGTCGCAGGGGTGTCGCTGCGCCAGTTGCAGCATGCATTCAAGGCCTTTACCGGGATGACACCGACTCATTGGTTGCGCTTGCGCCGGCTCAACAGCGCGCACCGCGAACTGCTCAGCCGCACAGCGATGGAAACGACGGTCGCCGAAGTTGCGATGCATTGGTCGTTCTGGCATTTGGGGCGGTTTTCCAGCAGTTATCACGCCTTATTCAAAGAACTGCCGAGTGAAACTCTGAAGCGTGCAGGTCGGGTTAATAGAATGAAATTTTGATTGTTTATCCGGACTCTAATAAGCCCTGCCTGTAGGACTTGTCTTGCATATGTAGCTCAATGTTTCCATTGTTGATTGAGTACAGCGAGTATTTCCTTATCAATCAATCATCTGAAAGATTTTCACAGTCTTTCAGGTGGTTTGACGCAACACAAAGGTCATCTAGCTTTTGTTCATCGATACAACGGGTGTATCGATCTTAATGAACCGAGGCAAACTCCATGGCTGTTCTTTTGAAAGATTCAGAAAGTAGCAACGACCTTCCCAAAGCGGTACTTCATCTGATATCGGGTGAGTATCCCGGTGTTGCACGCGGTGCAGGGGTTTTCACCAAAGAAGATGTCATCAAAATAAAACAATATGTAAAGAAAGGCCTTTCGCTGCCCAGCGAATTACCGGAAGTCGAGGCCTACCTTAAATACAAAAAAATTGATATTGCCGGGCTTGAGCCAAGCGACATTCAGGTTTTGTTCAAGAAAATAAAAATCCATGCTTCCAGTTGGGATGCGGTGGAGAACAAGATTGTCCAGCAAAGCATCGACTTGAGTTCGGCGGCTAAAAACATCGTCAGCAGTGGTAGTGAGGCCATTTCCATCATCAAGGAAATGCCTATCATGGAGCGGGTGAGGACCACTCTGGGCGGGCTGAGCAATACTGATCTGGAGGGCCTCAAATACACCTCTGATGACGGCGAAGTGGCTACTTCGGTGACTGAAATAATCGAGTTGATGAAGGTCGATATCAAACGTCAGCAAAGCGCAACGAAAGAGCTCAAAGACCGTATTTCCAATTTCAAAATTGAACTGGCGGGCGGGGAGTTGTCGACTGGCAAGCGCGCATTTGGATTGCAGTCCGAGGTCAAGGGCAAATATGACTTGATGGAACGAAACAATTTGCTCGAATCCATCGCCAGTTCCAAAGAAACCATTCGTACAAAAAAAGACAGGATCACCCAACTGGACAAGGACTACGACTATTACGTCGGTATGTCGTTCTCCGGTGGCTTGCCGATTTTCTGGCCGATTTCTGGTTCGATATTTGGCCCGAAAGCGGAGGCCGCCCGCAAAGAACGCAACACGTTGAAGGGCGAGGTTGATGCCCTGGAGTTGTCCGTCAGTGGCAAGGAAAGTTTGCAGAGCGCCATGGAAAGCTCCCTGTCGAATTTTGGCGATATCGGTATTCGCATGGCCGGCGCCGAGGCGGCACTTAATATCCTGAACACAATGTGGCAAACCATCCTGAGCAAGATAGATTCCTCGGCTGAACAGTTTGGACGTATCAACAATGCCTTGCGCCTGACTTCATTTGTCGCTGAGTTCGCGCAGGTGATTGACCCGTGGCGCGATGTAAAGAACACCGCCGGTGAACTGGTGGCCGTTTTTAATGAAGCCCTGGAAGAATACAAGAAGAGCTTTAACTGACCGCGCGGCCAACCAGAGGATACTGCGATGAACACTGTGACAGCGATCGACACTCACCTTATTCCATACATTGATGTAAAGAAAATAATCCAAACCATCCGTGACGTCTCGAGACTCGCCAGTTTCAGACAGGACCGGGCTGACGTTTTGCAGGACCGGGCGCAACGAGTCGCTGCGTATTTGAACAATATCGATCAAACCATGCGCGAATCGTTTCCCGTGTTGCTGACCGCGCTGAACAGCGCATCCGGGCAGAGTTATTTTGATGCGCTCGCCGAGTTGAACGACGCCTTGGCCAGGAACGATCTGACGTCGCAAGATCGGGACATGGTCAGCGAAGAAATCCTGAATATCAAAGGCAACATCGAGGCGATGCTGGCGGGAGTCGAGGCAAAGTTCACCGATCGTTCGCGCTTTCTTGAGAACGAAGTGCGCAGCTTATATAAGGTCGAGATTGATGAGCGGGCGGATGAGCCGTTGAAAGTGGCACGGGAGCGTAAAGCCAGATTGCTGGTGGCGTTGAATGATCACAGCCTCAGCAAAGCGACGTGTGTGGAGCAGCGCGACACGCTTATCAAAGCGCAGGACGTGATTCGCGAATTTAATCTGGCCGACATGTATAAAGATTACATACCTGACAGCAAAGCACTCGATGGCCTGGACATGGAGAACCCGAAAAAAGAGGCGGTGAAGCAAGGGGTTGAACTGGTTAGAAAGGTCTTGGGCGTTGTATCCGGCGGTATTAAGTACATCGAGCTTGCGACGTCACGGAACAACCTGGACAAAGAAATTCAGGCACTCACCCAATTGATGGAGGGGCTGAACAAGAACCTTCAGACCGCAGAGGATGCTTTATCCGATATCAACGCCGTCGTAGAAATTGGCCGCCAGCGCCGAGTAGTCGGTGAGGAAGTCATTGCGGTGGTGGGTGTGTGGCTGGGCTTTTCCATGAGCCTCGATAAATTGAAAAGCACGGACTACACACAATCTGAGCTGTCCAGATTTCTGAATCGCTATAAAACACACTTGGAGGGACTGACCGCTGACTACAACAGCATCATGATCAACTAAGGCACAGCCAGGGTTGACTGTGAGAGCGGCGTGCCAGTTGCGCCGCCGCTCCCACGCCGATCACTCAGCGCCATCGATCACTGGCTCTGTTGTAGCCTCGGTCTCCTGATGGTGAGTCGAGCCAATGAACAAGTACATGGCGGGCACCATGAACAATGTCAGCAGGGTGCCAATAGATAGGCCGGAGAAAATAACCAGGCCCATGTCATGACGTCCCGCCGCTCCCGCGCCGGAGGCCCACACGAGTGGCGCCACCCCCAGAACCATCGCCGCAGTGGTCATCAGGATCGGCCGCAGCCGTACGCCCGCCGCTTCTTCAATGGCCTCGCGCTTGCTGTGTCCGGCACGTTGCAGTTCGTTGGCGAACTGTACGATCAAAATCCCGTGTTTGGTGATGAGGCCGAGGAGGGTGACAAGACCCACCTGTGTGTAAACGTTGATCGAAGCGAACCCCATGGTGATGAACGCCAGCGCACCGAAGAGCGCCGGAGGCACTGAAAATAGGATCACCACGGGATCTCGGTAACTCTCGAACTGGAAGGCCAGCGCGAGATAGACGATGAGGATCGAGAACAACAGCAGGCCCACAAAGCCGCCGGACTCTTGAATGAATTGGCGTGATTCACCGGAGAAGTCGGACGAATAGCCGGAGGGCGCCACGTTTTTTAGAATACCGCCCAGTTTTTGCAGCAACTCGCCCTGAGCTGTACCACTGACCCCGGAAATGGTCGCCGAGTTGAGTTGCTGGAAGTGATTGACCGATTCCGGCTCCGTTGACGTCTCGATATGCGCCACGGTGCGCGCTGGAATCATTGCCCCTGATGGCGTGCGAATGTAGTAGTCGAGAATCTGGTCCGGGTTGAGCCGATTGATCTGCGCCACTTGAGGAATGACTTTGTACGAGCGCCCGGCGGTCGAGAAGTAATTGACGTAGTTGCCACCCAATGCGGCCGACAACGCTGCGCCAACGTCTGCTTGAGTCATGCCCAGGGCGGCAATTTTCTCCCGGTCAACGACCAGTTTGGCCTGCGGTTTGTCGAGTTTCAGGTCCAGATCCGAGAAATAGAACAACTGTTGTTTCGTCGCCTCGGCCAGCACTGCTTTGGCCACTTCATTCAAGTTCTCGACCGTGTCGGTGGTGGTGATGACAAACTGCACCGGCAATCCCTGAGCGCCCGGTAACGACGGCAACGGGAACGCCGCGATAGACGCGCCGGGTATCTGACTCCACTTCTGTTGCAGTTCCAGGATCAACTGCGCCTGGGACCGATCGCGGTCGGCCCAGGTCTTCATCAACACGCCGCCCAGGCCCTGGTTCAGCGCGGGCAAACCGGTCAACTGGAACATCTGCGCATACTCAGGCTCCTGTTTTGCGATCTGGAAGACCTGATCTGCAATCCTTTCCATCTGCTGGGGCGACGCCGTCGGCGGGCCTTTGATCTGCATGAACACCAGCCCCTGATCCTCGGTAGGCGACAGCTCGCTCTTGGCGGTCATGCCACTGGCCGCCACCAGCAGGAATAGCAGGAAGCCGAAGGTCACCAGCACCGGCCAGGCATCCAGCCCGGCGGACAGCACGCGGTGGTAGCGGCCACGGAGCCAGTCGAAATACTCATCAAGCTTGCGGGCGAATTTCCCTTCTTCCTGACCTGTTTTGAACAAGCGCGAGGTCATCATCGGCGACAGGGTCAACGCCACCACCGCTGACACCGATACCGCGCCAGCCAGCGAGAAGCAGAACTCCTTGAACAGCGCACCGGTCAGGCCGCTGCGAAGGCCGATCGGAACGTACGCGGCAATCAACACCACGGTCATGGCTACGATCGGGCCACCCAACTCCCGCGCCGCGTGCAGCGCAGCCTCCAGTACACTTTTGCCTTCCTCCTTGATATGTCGGTCAACGTTTTCCACCACAATGATCGCGTCGTCCACCACCAGACCGATCGCCAGTACCAGCGCCAGCAACGTCAGCAGGTTGATGGTGTAGCCCAGCAAAAACATGATGAAAAAGGTGCCGATCAGCGACAGCGGTATCGCCACCAACGGCACAATCACCGCCCGGAACGAACCCAGGAATAGGTAGATCACTATCGAGACAATCACCATGGCTTCGGCCAGGGTTTTGACGACTTCCTGAATGGACGTGTTGATGAACGCCGTGGAGTCATAAACGATTTCGCCACGAACACCCGCAGGCAATTGCGATTGCAGTTCGGGGAACACTTTGCGCACGTTATCGGCGACATTCAGGATGTTGGCCGTCGGCGCAGTCTTGATGCCGATGAACACTGAGCGCTTGCCGGAGAACGCTACGCTGCTGTCGTAGTTTTCCGCTCCGAGGCTGACGGTCGCGACATCTTCCAGGTACACCAGCGCATCGCCGTTCTGCTTGATCACCAGTCGCTTGAACTCATCCACCGTGTGCAAATCAGTCCCGGCGGTCAGGTCAACAGTGATCATTTGCCCTTTGGTCGAGCCGACAGCGGACAGGTAGTTGTTGTTGGCCAGGGCCACGGAAACGTCCTGTGCCGAGACGTTATGCGCCGCCAATTTGTTGGGG
>Ga0066791_10000358_pt1 | contig 18284 bp, 13 predicted proteins | sample OrgsoiDNA2013051_FD_70944 | JGI IMG/M metagenome (GOLD analysis project Ga0066791, IMG submission 70944) | Permafrost soil microbial communities from the Arctic, to analyse light accelerated degradation of dissolved organic matter (DOM) -... | ecosystem: Environmental > Terrestrial > Soil >...
GTCGCCCGAGTAGCCGTTGATTGCTGCAACGTTGCCGGTCAGGTCGGCGGTGAAGTTGGTTGCAACGGTCAGCTTGTTAGCGACGGTCGCTGCATCCAGCAGGCCTTGGGTGCTGGTATTGGCCGAAGCACCTTGGGTGATGGCCAGGGCAGCGTTAGCGCGGGTCAGGGAGCCGCTCTGGATGGCGTTCACCCAGAAAGTCCAGCCGTCAGCGTCTGGCTCGCGGTTCAGCACGTGCAGGTAGATCTGCTCGATGAATTTCGACGTGCCAATTTGGCTGGTATCGGTGCCGTACAGATTGGTGGCTTCGGTCGAAGCGCTGAAGCTGTTGATCAGTTGACCCAGGGCCGAGGTCGGTGCAGCTTGGGCAGCGGCGTTCAGTGCGGCGACGGTGGTCGGTGCATTCAGCGCGTTCAGTTGGGATTCGAAGTTTTGCAGGCCGAAGTAGTCAGCCGGGCGGCCGAAGTACGACACATACAGCTGCTGTACTACTGAGGCGTAATCTTGTGCTGCCATGATGTAATTCCTTTTTTAAAGTGTGGTTTAAACCAAATTTTCTGCAACCCAGCCCAAACAGCGCTGTCTGCAACTGGATGCTTTTTTGCAGAAGGTCGAAGTATATTGCCACAGTGGGGGGCTTATGTTGTGATGGGCATCACAAACCGCAATTTTTTATGGTCAAAAGTGCGTTTTTTTACACATTCTCACAAATAACAGCCTTGCCCCTCTGGCTAAGCAGGCAATTTCGCGCATTTTGGAGAGAATTCAGCAGGCCGGGCGCGGACGAAGACAGAATAAAAAATGCGGACCTAAGCCCGCATTTAAATAAACCGGCCTATAAGATTACTTCTTCCAGCTTGTCCCGCCGGAAATCGCGGTGTTCGGATAAACGGTGTTTTTAAATATATACGCCGCTTCCTCGCTATTCGGACCACTGAGCAAGCCGCGTATCACCGTCGGCGAACCGCCACTACTGGACATGGCGCCTTTCAGGTCGATCACGCCCTGACCATTGACATCGTATTTGTAGCCGGCCGAGCTAATCTGCAAATCGGTATCGAACGTGCGGTCGGCGAAGTTAATACTCAATCGGCTTGAATCCAATGTTCCCACGGTTTCGGCCGCACCAGTCCTTTGCACAAACACCTGGCTATTGGTCAGCGTGAATGCGGCCGTACCATCCTTGGGCATCACCAGCACCGCATTCGACAAGCGGGCGATCGCAAAGTCGCCCACGAAGGAAGGATTATCCACTTTGTTGTTCTGTATGCTGGCCGGCATTACCGCCGTACCAGCCACCGTTTGCCAGCGGCCCCAGAAGACTTCCTGTGCCTTGGCCACCACTGGCGGAGCTGGCGGCGCTGGTGGCGCCGGTGGCGCTGGCGGAGCTGGTGGCGCTGGCGGAGCTGGTGGCGCTGGCGGAGCTGGCGGCGTCGGATCGGACACCAAAACCGGCGGCGGCGTGACCGCAGTGGCGGGCGGGGCGGTGTCCTGCACCGCACTACTCAGCGACAAGGCGGACTTCTGCGGATCCAGATTGACCTGTCCCACCGTCAAGGCCACGCTGGGGGCCTTGCCGATCGGCTCGTCCGAGCGCGGCTTTTCATTCTGGTCCGGCGACAGGGATGGATTGTTCAACAATTGCGGCGAGCTTTCGCCGCGTTGCACTTGCAGCATCATGCCGGATTTGCCAGCAAACAACTCACGGCTGGCCATGCCTTCGCAGGGACCGACGCCCTCCGCCGCGCAACTGCCGTTAAATGCGCTCATGACGACGCCGCCGGACACCACTAGCACGCGCGAGGTCGTCTGGTCGGTGTAGACGATGAAATCGGTGCCGCGCACGCCAATGGCGGCGACCGGCGTGTTGAAACGGAAATTCTGCCGCGCGGCCTTGACGCCCTGGCCGGAAATGGAACGCACCACACCGCTCAGCAACTCGAGCTTGACGTGGGTGTTGGCGGCATTGACGGTGTCGATACGATAGGTGATCACCCGCGCCTTGCTGTTCGGGCGCAGGATCAGAAAGCCGCTGTCCACCGTCTTGACATAGACGTAACCATCGGCACCGGTGCTGATCTCGTCGCCTTCACTGACCACCGCATTCATGGCTGCGGCGTGGTCGGCAAGCTGCACCTGGCCAGTGGTGAACACGACCCGGCCGGCCTCACCCGCCCACGCCGATGTGCAAGCCATCAGAAACAGACTGCTCGCGACGATATATTTCTGTAGCATAAATTTCTCCTTCTCGGGTATTCTCCCCTTACTGGCCGTAAAGTCTGTGATTGCAATCACATATCACAACTGTTACAGGTCGTTACATTTTTGCCCCAGCAATTACTTATGCTGTCATGCAAGCGGTTATACTAATCCTTTGATTCAATTACCAGGGTGTCTGCCCGTGTTAAATTCCGGTGCGCCGGCAACAGTTCCCATGACGAAACCGGCTTCGCGGCGCGCCTTCCCCCCTGCCTCCTTACTGTCACGCACTTTTATTGCCGTTGCAGCCCTGCTGTTGTGTATCCTGCCGCAATGGTGGGCCGCGCCCGTATCGTTGCATCTGGGCGATGAGTGGCTGCGCGACCATTTTATCCAGTGGCAGGCGGTGGACCAGCACGAAAACCGCATCCTGGCGGTGGACATCGACGAATCCAGCCTGGCCCAGCTGCCATGGCCATGGCCGCGCAGCCGCCTGGCCGACCTGGTTGAAATCCTGCTCAGCCAGGGTGCGCGCGGCGTGGCGCTCGACATCCTGCAAGAAAAGCCGGCCGATCCGGCCGGCGACGCCCGCCTGGCCATGCTGGCCCGCCACGGCCCGCTGGTGCTGGCGCAGATGTTCGACTACCTGCCCCGGCCGCTGCCGCTGCGCGGCGGCCAGCTGGGCGGCGGCATTCCGGCACCGCTCCAGCCGGACGACGTGCCCGCCACCGGCTTTATCGGCAATCATGAAGGCCTGGCGCAGTCCAGCCATTTCGGCAACATCGGCGTGTTGCCCGATGCCGACGGCGTGCTACGTCGCCTGCCCATGACCACCTGGTACCAGGGCCGGCGCTATCCGGCGCTGTCGCGCGCCCTGCTCGAATGCTGCGGCGGCCAGCCCGCGCCGCCGCTGGCCGGGGGGGCGGTGCGCATCCCCTATCGCCGCACTTGGGCGGCCTACGACGTGGCCAAGGCTGTCGACGTGTTGGCCGGACGGCTCCCGGCGGACAAGGTTGCGGGGCGCCTGGTGCTGATCGGCTCCTCCTCGCTCAGCATAGGCGACCGCATCGCCACGCCGCTGAACGCTTCCAGCGCCGGCCTGCTGGTCCATGCCGCCATGCTGAGCGCGCAATTGGACCAGCAGGCCGGGCTGGCGCCCGCGCCTTGGCCCGGCCGCTGGATCGCCGTGCTGTTCGGTCTGACCGCGACGCTGCTGACCAGCTATACCTTGCCGCGCTACTCGGCCGCGACCAATACCGCCTTGCTGGCCGGCGCCGCGCTGCTCTGGCTGGCCCTGGCCTACGCGCTGGCGCCCCACGACCCGCTGCTGGCGCCCTCGGCCCCGCTGCTAGCCTTGCTGTTCCTGCTGGCCGTGGCCGTCCCCTTCCACTGGCAGCTGGCGCAGCAGCGTTCACGCCAGCTGCTGGGCACGCTGCACCAGTATGTCGCCAAGGCCGTGGTGGACGAATTACTGCGCAGCGACCTGCGCGACCCGCTGGCGCCGCGCCTGCTGCAAGTGACCACCCTGATCGCCGACATGGAAGGCTATACCACCCAGGTGGAGGCGCTGCCGCTGGACGAGGCCGCGCGCCTGACCAGCGCCTTCCTCGACTGCCTGACCCGGCCCGTTCTGGAGCAGCAAGGCACGCTGGACAAATACACGGGCGACGGCCTGGTGGCGTTCTGGGGCGCGCCCCTGCCCAACGCGCAGCACGCCGATCTGGCGCTGGACGCGGCCCAGCAAATCCTGCAAGAAGTGGCGCAGCTGAGCGAGCGGCGCATCCAGCGCGGCCTGGCGCCCCTGCGCGTGCGCATCGGCATCGAGAGCGGCGCCGCCATGGCGGGCGATTACGGTTCCAGCTTCCGCAGCATCTACACGGCCGTCGGCGACAGCGTCAACACGGCCTCGCGCCTGGAACAGGCGGCGCGCGACTATCCCTACGACATCATCGTCGGCGAGGGCACGGTGGCCCACGCGCGGCGCCACCGTTTCCTGCCCCTGGGCCAGCGCCAGCTGCGTGGCAAGGAAAAACCGATACAGCTGTACACGCTGGAGCCGTCCGCATGAGCTGGCGTCGCGCGCTCTGCTGCCTGGCCGCCCTGTTGGCGGGCGCCGCCGCGTGGGCCCAGCAGCCGGCCGTCGAGCCGGCGCTGGCGGCCGCCCCGCCACAAGCTGCCGCGGCCGACGGCGCCGACCCGCAGCCCGACTACCCGCCGCTGCAGCAGGAAGAACTGTACCGCCGCGGCCTGAACGCCCTGGCCGAGGGCCGGCCCGAGGACGCGGCCGAGCTGCTGGTCCGCTTCCTGGAACATGAACCCCAGCACGCCGGCGCCTGGCTGGATCTGGCCATCAGCCAGTGCGAAATGGGCAACGCCGTCGAGGCCGAACGCCTGTTCAAGGAAATCGAGCGGCGCTTCGCGCCCCCGCCCGGCATCCTGGAAGTGATCGCCGAACACCGAGCCAGCGGCTGCCTGGCGCAGGTGGTCCGGCCTGCGTCCTGGATGCTGAATCTGGGCCGCGGGCACGATTCCAATGTCAACCAGGGTGCCAGCACGCCCACTTTCACCCTGGGCACGGGCGACAATCAGGGCCAGTACCAGCTGGCACCGGAATTCCTGCCGCAGGCGGATGACTACAGCACACTGTCCGGCTCCTACGTGAAGCCGCTCGACAGCAGCGGCACCCTGGCCATCCTGCAAGCCTATGTGCGTCACAACGACCACGTGCACGACCAGGACACCGCCTCCGTCCTGGCCGGCATGGAACATGCGTGGAACATCGGCCGCTGGCGCGCGCGCGTGACCGGCGCCGTCGGCCTGTCCCAGCTGGACGGCCAGCTCTACCAGCGCCAGCAGCAGATACAGCTGCGCGCCGCCCCGCCCATCACTTTGCCGGCGAATTTCGACCTGGCCCTGGTCAGCAGCTTCAACCACGCGTCCTATCCCACGCGCGACAATTACGACGGCAACACCGCCGAGCTGGGCGTGGTGCTGAACTACCGCAAAAAGCGCGAACAGCTGGAACTGTCGCTGAGCGAACTGCACGACCACGCCATCGCGGCCCGCCCGGGCGGCGACCGCGACGGCTGGTTCGGCAACCTGCAGTGGTATACTCTGCTCACTCCCGGACTGTATGGCGAAGCTGGATTAAGCCATCAATACTGGCAAAGCCAGCAGATTTACTCCCCCGGCCTGATCGAGGTGGCGCGCCGCCAGAACACCAGCACCGTGCGCGCCGCCCTCCAATGGTATCTGCGCCCCGGCCTGAGCTTGTATCTGGAAGCGAGGGTGGTGCGCGACCGCGAGAATATCTCGCTGTTCCAATATAATAGCCGAGCGCTGCAGCTGAGCCTGCGCCACGATAATTTCTGAACAAGATCAATCTCCTTGGGTACAACATGGCATGGAATATGCTGATTTTTATTATGGCAATCTCTGCCGTGACGCTGGGCTGCCTGCTGCCAGCCGGCTGGCTGCCGCTCCTGCCCCACGACAAGCTGCTGCATTTCGTGGCCTACGCCGGCCTGACCGTGCTGGCCTGGCGCCTGGCGCCGGCGTGGCCGCAGTTCCTGTTGTGGCAACTGGGCCTGTTGCTGGCGGGCGCGCTGATCGAGCTCTTGCAGCAGTTGGTGCCCGGCCGCAGCTTCTGCTGGCGTGACCTGGCCGCCAATGCGGCGGGCATTAGCGCCGCTGCGGGCAGCATCTTGCTAATACGGATACTTTGACATATGGCCACTAGCAGGAAAAAAAACCCCGAGCCGGACGTGCCCGACCTGGTTCCGGCCGAGCAGGTCGAGGCCGTCGCGGCTGCGGCGGCCTCCCCCGCTGCCGGCGTCGAGGGCAAGGAAACCAATTTGCAAATCCACCTGCGCAAAATTCCGCTGCTGGCGGAACTGAGCGACGAGGACATGGCGCGCGTCAAGGCCGACCTGCGCATCCGCCACTACAACAAGCGCGACCTGGTGCTGCAAAAAGGCGTGCCGGGCGACAGCCTGCTGTTCCTGCTGACCGGCTCGCTGCAAGTGGTCGACTTCACGGAAGACGGCCGCGCCATCGGCCTGCGCATGCTGGCGCCGGGCGACTTCTTCGGCGAGATCGCCGTCATCAACGGCTCGCTGCGTTCGGCCTCGGTGGTGGCGCTGACGCAGGTGCTGGTGGGCCTGCTGCCGCGCGCCACGGCGCTGCAACTGTTCGCCCACTCGCCCTCGGTGGCCAACCAGATGCTGCGCTTTTTGGCGGCCAAGGTGCAGCACGACTCGGAATTCCGCGCCCTGCTCAGCATCCACAACACCTCGCGCCGCATCTACACCTACCTGGAACTGTTGAAGGAAAAAAAAGAGGGCGACGTGCACGTGGTGGAAAACCTGCCCACCCATCAGGACATCGCCAACATGATCAACACCAGCCGCGAAACCGTCACGCGCACCCTGCTGACGCTGGCCCAGCAAGGCATCATCCAGAAGGGCACGCACCGCCTCATCATCATCAAGCCGGAAGAGCTGCAAAAGCTGGTGCAGGGCTAGGTCCGCGCCGGCTTGACAGGCCCTCAAATGCGGACTCATCCATGGTATACTCCGCGCTTTTTCTGGCCCCTATGACACAGCAGTTCTCCCACTCGCATGGCCGCCCGGCCGGCACGGCGGTCCGATGATGGCGCTGTCCATGTTGCGCGCAGTCTGGCGCTACCGCGGCTTCATCGCCGGCAGCGTGCAGCGCGAATTCCAGGGAAAATACCGCAACTCCCTGCTCGGCGCGGCCTGGACCGTGCTCAACCCGCTGGCCATGATCGTGGTCTACACGGTGATCTTTTCCCAGGTCATGCACAGCCGCCTGCAGGGCGTCGACACGCCGTTCGCGTATAGCATCTACCTGTGCGCCGGCGTGCTGACGTGGGGCTTGTTCGCCGAAATCACCACGCGCGGCCAGGCCGTCTTCATCGAAAACGCCAACCTGATCAAGAAACTCCAGTTTCCGCGCCTGTGCCTGCCGATCATCGTGGTGCTCAATGCCGGCGTCAACTTCGCCATCATCTTCGGCCTGTTCACGCTGTTCCTGGTGGTCTCGGGCACCTTCCCCGGCTGGATTTATCTCGCCATCGTGCCGGTGCTGGCGCTGCTGGTGCTGCTGGCCGTCGGCCTGGGCATGATACTCGGGGTGCTGAACGTGTTTTTCCGCGACATCGGCCAGTTCTTCAACATCCTGCTGCAATTCTGGTTCTGGTTCACGCCCATCGTCTACCCGGTGACGGCGCTGCCGCCGGCGATACGCTCGCTGCTGGGCTGGAACCCGATGGCGGCCGTGGTCGCCGCCTGCCAAACCATCCTGGTGGCCGGCCAGGCGCCGAACTGGGCCAGCCTGCTGCCGGTGCTGGCGCTCGGCCTGCTGTGCTGCGGCCTGGGCCTGCAACTGTTCCGCAAACGCGCGGGAGAAATGGTGGACGAACTGTAATGGGCAGCATACGCGTCAAACAACTGGGCAAGGCCTACAAACAATATACCCATCGCTGGAGCCGTCTGGGCGAATGGCTGCTGCCGTGGCGCGGCACGCGCCACCGCCTCAAGTGGGTGCTCGAGGACATCAACTTCCAGCTGGCGCCCGGCGAGGCGGTCGGCATCATCGGCATCAACGGCGCCGGCAAGAGCACGCTGCTGAAGCTGATCACCGGCACCGCCCAGCCGACCACCGGCTCGGTGCAGATCGAGGGCCGCGTGGCCGCCCTGCTGGAGCTGGGCATGGGCTTCCACCCCGACTTCACGGGCCGCCAGAACGCCTATATGGCGGGCCAGCTGATCGGCCTGAGCGTCAGCGACATCAGCACCTTGATGCCGGAGATCGAGGCCTTCGCCGACATCGGCGACTATATCGACCAGCCGGTGCGGGTGTATTCCTCGGGCATGCAGATGCGCCTGGCCTTCAGCGTGGCCACGGTGCGCCGGCCCGATGTGCTCATCGTCGACGAGGCGCTGTCGGTAGGCGACGCCTATTTCCAGCACAAGAGCTTCGAGCGCATCCGCCAGTTCCGCCAGCAGGGCACGACGCTGCTGATCGTCAGCCATGACCGCGCCGCCATGCAGGCCATCTGCGACCGCGCCATCCTGCTCGACCGCGGCCGGCTGGCCAAGCAGGGCACGCCGGAGGAGGTGATGGACTACTACAATGCACTGATCGCCGAGCGTGAGAACTCGACGGTCGAGCAAACCGTCACCGCCGAGGGCCGCGTCCAGACCAGCTCCGGCAGCGGCGCGGCGACGGTCACCGACATCACGCTGGAAAACGCGGACGGCGCGGCGCTGGAAATGGTCAACGTCGGCAGCGCCGTCACGCTGGTGGTGCAAGTGCGGGTGCGCGACGACCTGCCGCGCCTGGTGCTCGGCTATATGATCAAGGACCGCCTCGGCCAGCCCATCTACGGCACCAACACCCACCACATGCAGCAGCCGCTGGAGAACGTGCGGGCCGGCGAGACCATCGAATACCGCTTCCGCTTCCCGCTCAACCTGGGACCGGGCAGCTATTCGGTGACGACGGCGCTCACCAGCAGCGAAACCCATCTGGCCGACAACTACGAATGGCGCGACCTGGCCTTCCTGTTTATGGTGATGAATATGAACCGCCGCGAGTTCGTCGGCAGCAGCTGGCTGGAACCGGCCGTGGAGATATTACGATGAGCCTGCCGTTCTACCGCGCCTTCGAAGACCGCTACCGCGGCGCGCGCGACGTCATCAAACAGCGCCTGCGCGCCTACGTGCCCTTCATCGCGCCATTGCTGCTCGACCAGCCCGGCGCGGTCGCGCTCGACCTCGGCTGCGGCCGCGGCGAATGGCTGGAGCTGCTGGGCGAGATCGGCTACCGCGCGCACGGCATCGATCTCGACGATGGCATGCTGGCCGCCTGCCGCGAACGCGGTCTCGACGTCGAGACCGCTGACGCCCTGGCGGCCCTGCGCGCCCGGCCCGACGCCAGCGTGGCGCTGGTGTCGGCCTTCCACCTGGTCGAGCACATCCCGTTCGAGCTGGTGCGCGAGCTGGTCACCGAGGCGCTGCGGGTGTTGCGGCCGGGCGGCCTGCTGATCATGGAGACGCCGAATCCGGAAAACCTGGTGGTCGGCGCGTCCAGCTTTTATATGGATCCCTCGCACCTGCGGCCGCTGCCGCCCGCCCTGCTGGCCTTCGCCGCCGAGCACGCGGGTTACGCGCGCCACAAGATCGTCCGCCTGCAGGAGGATCCGGCCCTGTACAACGACCCGCAACTGGGCCTGATCAACGTGCTCGAAGGCCCCAGCCCCGACTACAGCGTGGTGGCGCAAAAGGCCGCCGCGCCGGACGCCATGGCAGCGCTGGACCCGGCCTTCGGCGCCGACTACGGCATCGCGCTGGCGCCGCTGGCCCAGCGCTACGAACAACAGCAGGCGGACGAGCGCGCCCTCGTGCACCGTGCGCTGCAGCGCATCGACGCCCGCGTCGACGAGGCCCGGAGCGAGGCGGCGACCGCCGCAGCAGCCTTGCGGGAGCAGGCGGCCCAGCTGGGGCAACAGCAGGCACAGCACATACAGCAGGCGCAGCTGGCACAGCTGATACAGCAGGAGCAGCAGACGCAGCTGATGCAGCAGGCGCAGCAGCGCCTGGAGCAACTGGAACAGCGGCTCCAGGCGGCCGAGGCGCGCGCCGAGCAGATGGGGCAGCGCGTCGTCGACCTGCTGTCAAGCAGCTCGTGGCGCCTGACGGCGCCGCTGCGCTACGCCAGCGCGCTGGCGCGACGCCTGCCCGGCGGCATCAAGCGCCGGCTGCGCGCCGTGTTGCGCCGCGGCGGCCAAGCCGTGCTGCGCCGGCCGGCCCTGAAACGGCTGGCGCGCGCCGCCTTGCGCCCCCTGCCAGGCTTGCAGGCCCGCCTCTACACGCTCTTGCTGGACCATCCGGCGATGCCGGCCGCGCTGATCGAGGCCGAGGCGCCGGGCCAGCTGTCGCCGCGCGCCGCGCGCGCCTACCATGAACTGAAACAAGTCCAAGCAACTCTCAATACAAGCAAGGAATAACTGATGCGCATCGTAATCGACCTGCAGGGCGCCCAGTCGGAAAGCCGCTACCGCGGCATCGGCCGCTACTCGCTGGCGCTGGCGCTGGGCGTGGCCCGCAACGCCGGCCAGCACGAGGTCTGGCTGGTGCTGAACGCGGCGCTGGGTGCGGCCATCGACGAGCTGCGCCTGGCCTTCGCCGGCCTGGTGCCGGCCGAACGCATCCGCGTGTTCGACGTGCCCACGCCGGTCGCCGAGCACCTGCCGGCCAACAGTGCGCGCGCGCGCGCCGGCGAGCTGCTGCGCGAGCACGCCATCGCCCAGCTGCGCCCGGACGCGGTGCTGGTCACCAGCCTGTTCGAAGGCTATGTCGACGACGCCGTCGTCTCGGCCGGCCGCCTCGGCGATGCCGCCGGCACGGCCGTCGTGCTGTACGACCTGATACCCTTCCTCAATCCGGACGCCTACCTGGCGCGGGCGCCCCAGCGCGCCTACTACGAGCGCAAGATCGCCTCGCTGCGCCAGGCCGGGCTGCTGCTGGCCATCTCCGACTATTCGCGCCAGGAGGCCATCGACGCGCTGCAGCTGGACCCGGGCCGCGTCGTGTCGATCTCGACCGCCGTCGACGCCAGCTTCCAGCCCGCCGCCGTCGCCCCGGACGCGCTGGCCGCGCTGCGCGCGCGCTTCGGCCTGAACCGCGAGGTGCTGATGTACGCGCCCGGCGGTTTCGACGCGCGCAAGAACATCGACGGCCTGATCACCGCCTACAGCCTGTTGCCGGCCGCGCTGCGCGCGCGCCACCAGCTGCTGGTGGCCAGCAAGCTGAACGACGACGAGCGCCACCAGCTGACCCAGCACGCGCGCGCGCGCGGCCTGGCCGCCGACGAGCTGGTGCTGACCGGCTATGTCAGCGACGCCACGCTCATCGACCTGTACCGCAGCTGCGCGCTGTTCATCTTCCCGTCCAAGCATGAAGGCTTCGGCCTGCCGGCGCTGGAGGCCATGGCCTGCGGCGCGCTGGTGATCGGTTCCGACAGCACCAGCATTCCGGAAGTGATCGGCAGCGCCGAGGCGCTGTTCGACGCGGCCGATCCGGCCGCCATCGCCGCCAAGATCGCCGAGGTGCTGGGCGACGCCGCCCTGCGCGAACGGCTGCGCGAGAACGGCCGCGTCCAGGCGCGGCAATTCAGCTGGGACCACAGCGCCCGCCGCGCGCTGCGGGCGCTCGAGCAGCACCACGCCGCGTCGGCGGCCGCTGCGGAACCGGCGCACGCCGCCGAGCCGGCGCCGCAGCGCAAGCGCCGCCTCGCCTTCGTCTCGCCGATGCCGCCCGAAAAGACCGGCGTGGCCGACTACGCCGTGCGCGTGCTGCCCACGCTGCTGCCATACTTCGACGTCGACGTCATCGTCCAGCAAGAGCGCGTCAGCCTGCCGCCGGCGCTGAGCGGCCTGGCCTGCCGCGACGCCGCCTGGCTGCGCGCCCACGCCGACGAATACGAGCACATCGTCTACCAGTTCGGCAACAGTCCCTTCCACAGCCACATGTTGCCGCTGCTGCAAGCGCATCCCGGCGTCGTCGTGCTGCACGATTTTTTCCTGAGCAGCATGCTGATGCACGAACAAGTGTCGGGCGCCATGCCCGGCGCCTACCACCAGGCGCTGCTGCATGCGCACGGCTACGCCGCGCTGCAGGCCGGCCTGACGCCGGACGGCATGCTGGCCGCGCGCGACGCCTATCCGTGCAACCTCGACATCCTGCAACAGGCCAGCCACGTCATCGTCCATTCCGAGTATGCGCGCACGCTGGCGCGCCAGTGGTACGGGCCGCTGGCCGGCGGCGACTGGAGCATGGCCCAGCTGCCACGCGCGGTGCCGGAGTTGCGCGACCGCGCGGCGGCGCGGCAGGCGCTGGGCATCGCGCCCGACAGCTTCCTGGTCTGCAATTTCGGTTTCGTCGCCCCCACGAAACATTGTCTGGAACTGCTGCAGGCCTGGCTGGACAGCACGCTGCACCGGGACCAGCGCTGCGAGCTGGTGTTCGTCGGCGCCAACCACGGCGGCGACTACGGCCAGCAGATGAACGACACCATCCGCGCCGCCAACACGCAGGGCCGCGTGCGCATCTCCGGCTGGACCTCGGACGAGGACTATCTGCGCTACCTGCAGGCGGCCGACATCGGCGTGCAACTGCGCACCACGTCGCGCGGCGAGACCTCGGGCACGGTGCTCGACTGCATGATCTACCAGCTGCCGACCATCATCAACGCCAACGGCGCCATGGCCGAGTTCCCGGCCGACGCGGCCTGGATGCTGCCCGACCTGTTCACCCAGGACGAACTGGTGGCGGCGCTGCAGACGCTGCGCGGCGACGACGACCGGCGCGCGGCGCTGGGCCGGGCCGGCTTCGAACTGATGCGGGTACGCAACAGCCCCGAGCGGGTCGGCCGCATGTACCAGGAAGCGCTCGACCTGGAGCTGCAACGGCGCGCCAGCGGCCGCCGGGCGCTGCTGCCGGCGCTGCTGGCCACGCCCGGCCTGGACGCCGACGACGCCACGCTGCAACAGCTGGCGCGCTGCGTCGCGCGCGCCCCCGACGCGCTGGCGCCGCGCCAGTTGCTGGTGGATGTCACGGCGATCGCCCGCCACGACCTGAAAACCGGCATCGAGCGCGTGGTGCGCACCCAGCTGCTTGAACTGCTGCGCCTGCGCGCCAGCGGCTGGCGCGTCGAGCCGGTGTATCTGAGCAACGATGGCGGACACTACCATTACCGCTACGCGCGCAACTATGCGGCCCGCCTGCTGGGCATGGAACAGATGCTGACGGGCGCCGATCCGGTGCTCGACGTGCAGGCCGGCGATGTCTTCTACAGCGCCGACCATTCGCCGCAGGCCGTCATGGAAGCGGCCAGCGAGGGCTGCTACGCCAACTGGCGCGCGCGCGGCGTGGCGATCCACTTCCTGGTACACGACCTGCTGCCGGTGCTGCGGCCCGATTTCTTCCCGCGCGGCGCCGACGCCACGCATGGCGCCTGGCTGCGCTGTGTGGCGGCGCTGGCCGACCGCCTGACCTGCATTTCCGCCGCGGTGGCCGACGAAACGGCGGCATGGCTGGACCAGCACGCCGAACCGGCGGCCCGGCCGCTGCAGCTGGACGTGCTGCACCACGGCGCCGACATCGGCGCCGCCGCCGAGGCCGCGCCGCATCCGCTGCTGGCCCGGCTGCAGTCCGCCCCCGTCTTCCTGATGGTTGGCACGATCGAACCGCGCAAGGGCCACCTGCAGGCGCTCGACGCCTTCGAGCTGCTCTGGCGCGAGGGCGTCGACGCCCACCTCGTCATCGTCGGCAGCGAAGGCTGGAAGCCGCTACCGGCCGCGCAACGCCGCACCATCCCCTTGACCGTGCAGCGCTTGCTGGACCATCCGGAGCAGGGTCGCCGCCTGCACTGGTTACAGGGGCTGGACGACGCCGCCCTGCAGCAACTGTACCGCGCCAGCGCCTGCCTGCTGCAGCCGAGCGAAGGCGAAGGCTTCGGCCTGCCGCTGATCGAGGCGGCCAGCCACGGCCTGCCGGTGCTGGCGCGCGACATCCCGGTGTTCCGCGAGGTGGCGCAGGACAGCGCCCATTACTTCAGCGGCCTCGATGGCGCGGCGCTGGCGACCGCCGTGCGCGACTGGCTGGCGCTGCGCGCGCAGGGACGCCAGCCGGCGTCGGACGGCATGCGCTGGATGACCTGGGGCGACAACGTGCAGGAATTGCTGGCCATCGTGGCCGGCCGGCCGCCACGGCAAACCTGGCCGGCCGCCCCCAGCGCAACGGCGGTGGGAGTCGACCAGGCCGCCGCGTGAGCCGCCCGTCCCGCACTGCGGCGCAGGCGCGGCGGCGGCCGCACGCCTATCCGGTACTGCGCCGCGGCGCCTAGGCCATCTTCGGCGTCAGCGCGCTGCCGGCCGCCATCACGCTGCTGAACCAGCTGCCGCAGGGCCGGCGTGCTGAACCTGGCGCGCCTGCGCCTGGGCAGCCTGCCGGTGTGTGCGCCACGTGGATGCCGTTCCGCGCCGCCTACGTGGCCGAAACCGGCAAGTTCTGGCGCGGGATCTTCAGCCTGCAGCCGGACACGCCGCTGAGGCGCGATGCCAAGCAGGTGCTGGCCGACAACAAGCTGCTATTCCTGCCGGCGCTGGCGGCCCTGATCTGCCTGGTCGGCGATCGCCTGTACTAGCGGCTGCGCCAGCAGAGCTTACGCCGCCCGCTGCTGGTGGGCACCTACAGCTTCGCGCTGTACATCCTGGCCGCCATCTCGGTGGTCGAGGGCGGCTTCCATCCCTTTATTGACTTCCAGTTCTGGCGCCCCGCCCTATTGCCCCGCGCGCTCGACCAGGCAGAGCTGATAGGGCCAGCGATTGCTGCCGACGTAGGCCGGGTAGCTGCGGCAACTGGCCGCGTCGAGGCGGAGGCGATAGCGCGCCAGGATTTCACCGGCGCGCCCCAGCACGCCGGCGTTCTGCTCGGCCGCCGCCCGCAACACCTCGGCCGAAGTCTCGGCCGGATCGCTGCGATTGGTCTGCAGCATGACATACACCGGGCCGTGGCGCTGCGCCATCATGGCCGCCATGCGCTCGGCGTAGGCTGGCGACTCGGGGAAGCCCGAGCCAAGCGCGACAAACGCCAGCTCGCGCGGGAAGAACGGCACCAGCCAGCTCATCGGCGGATCGCCGTGCACGGTCAAGACCATGCTTTGCGACGGCTCGGCGATGGCCGGTACCTGGGCGCTGGCCGCGGCGCGGGTCCATTTTCCATGCCCCCAGTTATGCGGCGGGAAGACCACCAGCGTCGCCAGTAGCAGGCCATAGCCGGCCACGCCGCGCGCCATGCCCGGCTGCATCAGCCGCGCCGCCACCAGCCACAGGGCCAGCGGCGCCAGCAGCTCGATCGGCACCAGGTAGCGGTATATGCCGAACAGGTTCAGCCACGCGATATAGGACAGCGCAAAGAACAGCAGCACGAAGGCGCCCTCGCGCTGCGCCGTGCCGGCCGGCGCCGGCAGCTTACGGCCCAGCGCGGCGGCGTAGGCCAGCCGCAGCGCCAGCGCCAGAAACGCCAGATACACCATGGGCCAGATCAGCTGCGTCATCGGCAGCTCGATCACGCGCTGCGGATGCACGGTGAAAATAAACGGCCACAGCAGGTGTTCGCCCAGCCCTTTGGGCAGCCAGCCGGTATCGCCGATGCCGATCGGCATGGCCAGCGCGGCGTGGAATTTATCGTTAAATTGCGGGAACAGCGGATTGCCAAACACCTGCCACATGCGCCAGTACCAATGGCCGGCGCTGACGGCAATGCCGCCCAGCACGCCCAGTCCGAACACGAAGGCGGCCCTGAAGCGCAGCAGAAACGCGCCAGGCAGCATGAACAGCGCCAGGCACATGGCCAGCGCATATGTCGCGTTGGTCAGCTTCAGGCCGCAGCCGGCGCCCGCCAACAGCCCGGCCAGCACCAGCGCCAAGGTGGCGCGTCCCGCCGCCAGTTGCGACCACTGGCGCAGCAGCAGCAGCAGGGCGCCCAGCACGCACAGCGACGTCATGTTATCGCCCATGGAGTTGCCCAATTCGGACAGGAAGCCCGGTCCCAGGCAGCCAGCCAGCGCCAGCAACAGCCCCAGCCGATGCGCCTGCGGCGGCAGCAGGCGACGCGCCAGCGCCAACACCAGCACGAAATTGAGCCCATGCAGCCAGCCCATGATGAAGCCGGCCAGAGGCGCCGGCAGCGCCGTGACCAGGCCATAGTAAAGCAGATCCAGCGTGGGGTTGAAGTAGCTCTGCCACTGGCCCGGCGCCAGGTCGTAGCCGATCTTGCCGTTCAGCAGGGCATACGGATTGTAGAAATGATAGTTATGCAAATCCCAGTTATCGTCCTGCCCCAGCGCCAGCGAGATCAGGCCGAACAGCAATGGCACGCACAGCATCGCCGCACTCAGCACGGCAGGCCGGTCCAGCCGCCGCCAGCCATCGACCACGGCGGCCTCGAAAGCGACAAGACGGCGTTGTATCGATTGCAGAGCGAGCATGGACATAGGGCTGGGGCAGGAGTTAACGGGAAAAGACGAACAATTTGGCGCTGACGAAATTGAGCGTCAGGCCGGCCACGGAACCGGCGCCGACCGCGCACAAGGGCAGCAACATGGGCGGCAACGGCAGCCAGCGCGGCAGCAGCAGCGTGACGCCGCTGTAGACCGCGTAGTTGAGCGCGCCGCCGCCCAGCATGGCGGTCAAGTAGCGCCACCATTCCTGCCACAGCGAACCGCCGGCGGCATGGAAGGTGTAGCGGCGGTTGATCTGCCAGGTGGCCCAGACGGCGGCCAGGAAGGAGGCGGCGCGGCCTAGCCACCACACCACGCCCAGTCCCAGCAGCAGATACAGCACAGCGACGTCGACCACCAGGCCGACCACGCCGGCGCCGGCGAAACGCGCCAGCTCGACGCGCGTTTTATGCATCGCCGGGGGCGGGGATGGAGAGATAGGCGAAGCGCTTCTGCTCGATGCGGCCTTTGGTCACGGTGTCGAGCACCAGTCCGCACGACAGCAGGATGACGCCGAGCAGCATCAGGCCCGAACACAGGATGGCGGTCGGCAGGCGCGGCACCAGGCCGGTTTGCAGATAGGTTTCCAACAGCGGCGCGGCCAGGCCGAGCGCGGCCAGCAGGCAGGCGAAGAAACCGATAGAGAAGAAGGCCAGCGGCTTTTCCGTCTTGAACAGCTTGATGATCATCCACAGGATGCGGATGCCGTCGCGGTAGGTATTGAGCTTGCTGACCGAGCCTTCGGGACGCGACTTGTACACCGTCGCCACTTCAGCCACCGGCATGCGCAGTTCCAGCGCGTGCACGGTCAGCTCGGTTTCCGTTTCGAAACCTTCGGCATGGGCCGCGAACGATTTGGCGTAGCGGCGCGAGAAGACGCGGTAGCCCGACAGCATGTCGGTGAAGGTGTTGCCGAACACCAGGGCCACGAAGCCCGTCAGCAGCTTGTTGCCGAAGCGGTGGCCGAAGCGATACGCTTCCTGTTCGGTCGACACGCGCGTGCCAACCACCATGTCCAGGCCTTCGCTGAGCAATTTCTCGGCCAGTTGCGGCGCCACGCTGGCGTCGTAGGTATCGTCGCCGTCGACCATGATATACAGGTCGGCGTCGATGTCCGCAAACATGCGGCGGATGACGTTGCCCTTGCCCTGCAGCGGCACGCTGCGCACGATGGCGCCGGCCTGCTTGGCCAGGCGCACCGTGTCGTCATTGGAATTGTTGTCGAAGACATAGACCGGCGCGCCCGGCAGGCAGGCGTTGAAGTCGCGCACAATGGCGGCGATGGTCAAGGCCTCGTTGTAACAGGGAACCAGAATGGCAATGCGTTGGTTGGATAAGATATTCACTCGGTGCGCGTCAATCAAAAAATGAAAAAAAGCCCTCATCAGGGGCCGCTATACCCGTGCCGACATGGTCGGGCAAGGATGCAAATTATACATGTTCGTGCAGACAATGATGGCGGCAACGCACGTCACCGCCCCCATATCGCGTGCCCGCCGCGCGCCGGCGCCGGCTGACTACTTGGGCAAGCCGCCCAGCAGCGCCGCCAGTTTCTGTTTCGGCTTGGCGCTGGCGCTGGCGCCGAGGGCGTTGCCGCTGGCCGCCGGGGCCGGCGCCTTGGCCGGCTCGTAGGGCTTGAGGAACCATGGATCGGTCTTTTCGCGGCGCGGCAATGGGCCGGACGAGGCACGCGGACCGCGCTCGCTCATGCGCGGCGCGGCGCCGCGGCTGTCGCGCACCTCGCTGGAAGCGCTGCGGCTGCTGTCGCGATTTTCACGCGGCTCGCTGGCAGCGCTGCTGGCGCGCGGCGCGCGGCCTTCGCGCGGCGCGCTCGCTTCACCCTCGGCGCGGCGCGGCGGACGGCGCTCGCCGCGCTCGTCGCTGCGGCTGCTGGACGGCGTGAAGCCGGCCAGGTCGCCGCGCGTGATGGTCTGCTTGATCAGCTTCTCGATGTCGGCCAGCAGGCGCTCGTCCTTGTCCGAATAAATCGAGATGGC